>ULWH01020508.1_pt1 | contig 19313 bp, 12 predicted proteins | sample 1960201 | NCBI WGS metagenome assembly ULWH01 (sample SAMEA4835808, study PRJEB28245) | human gut metagenome | biome: gut microbiome; material: fecal sample | place: Denmark | collected 2008
TGTTCTTATCTTCATTTTTATCATTTTTCGAAATAGAATACAGGGGTAAAATAAGTCGTGAAACAGACCCTATTTTTTTACAAATCGACCAAAGTTCGTTATTTTGAGTAAGTTGACAAAATTCAATCCGGAAAAATTTCCGCAATGAAAGTGAAGATATTCAAAAGCACTCGGCATTCACATTGAAATACAACCGTTTTAAAAGAAATATGTTTCACAACATATCAACTAATCATACTCCAATTTATCTTCCTGGAAAAGAGCGTTTTTAACCTTTCGTTCAAAATCCGGTTAGGTTCGGATAACAATTCCGGATCTTTGTCCAAAACTTCCAACGCGATATCCCGTGCATATTGGAGGATCTGTCCATCGGCTGCCAGGTTGGCTATTTTGAGGTCGAGCCCTTCACCGCTTTGCTGGGTTCCTTCCAGGTCTCCATGACCGCGAAGGCGCAAATCGGCTTCGGCTATTTCAAAGCCGTTATTACTGTTCACCATAATTTCCAGCCGCTTACGCGTGTCGTTGCTTAATTTATAGGAAGAGACCAGAATACAATAGGACTGTTCCGCACCACGTCCGACACGTCCGCGCAACTGATGCAATTGCGATAGTCCGAAACGTTCGGCACTCTCGATCACCATGACGGAGGCATTCGGCACATTCACACCGACTTCGATCACAGTCGTCGCCATCAGGATATGGGCTTCGCCCGATATGAATTTCTGCATTTCCGCATCCTTGTCCGCCGCTTTCATCTTTCCATGAACCATACAGACCTTATACTCCGGAAAGACTTCCTTAAAAGTTTCAAAGCCATCTTCCAGGCTCTTATAATCGAGCTTTTCGCTTCCTTCTATCAAAGGATAGACCACATAGATCTGGCGGCCCAACCCGATCTCCTTCCGCAGGAAATCATACAATTGGGCTTTCTTGTTGTCGTAGCGATGCATTGTCTGGATCGGCTTACGACCGGGGGGCAGCTCATCAATGACGGAGACATCCAGGTCGCCGTATAGCGTCATGGCCAATGTCCGGGGAATAGGCGTCGCCGTCATCACCAGCACATGGGGAACAATGGCATTCTTTTTCCAGAAACGCGAACGTTGTTCGACTCCAAAACGGTGTTGTTCGTCGATGATAGCCAGTCCCAGCGAAGAAAAAACGACTGTCTCCTCTATCAGGGCATGCGTTCCTATGACGATCTGGATTTCTCCGTTGGCAATAGCCGGAAGTATCGCGTTCCGTTCTTTCTTTTTCGTAGAACCGGTCAATAAGGCGACACGGATATCCATATCCTTCAGAAATGCCATGACCGTAGCATAATGCTGGGTAGCCAATATTTCAGTCGGTGCCATCATACAGGCCTGGCAATGGTTATCGACAGCCAGCAACATAGAGAGCAATGCGACCAATGTTTTCCCGCTTCCCACATCTCCCTGCAACAAGCGGTTCATCTGCCGTCCGCTTCCCATATCGGCACGGATTTCTTTTACTACCCGCTTTTGTGCCCCAGTCAGTTCGAAAGGCAGGTAATCTTTATAGAAGGTATTGAAATAATTCCCCACGGTAGGAAAGACTATTCCTTTCAGCTTCAGTTTCCGGAGACTGGCAGTACGGAGGATATTTAATTGTATAAAGAAAAGTTCGTCAAACTTCAAACGTACCTGTGCCTGTTTGAGTTTCTCGGCCGATTCGGGAAAATGAATATTCCGGATCGCCTCTTTCAACGGCATCATCCGGATACGCGACAACACATCCGGGGGAAGTGTCTCGGGTAACTCCCAGTTCAACGCACTTAATAAGGTGTATTGCAGATTTTGTATCGCCTTCGAATGAAGGAACGATTTCTTCATCTTCTCCGAAGTATTATAGAAAGGGGTCAGCCCGGCCGCCACCTGCCCTTCCTGGTCTACCGGATCGATATCGGGATGGGGAATATTATAGATATGCCCGAATTCGGTGGGTTTACCAAAAACGATATACTCTGTACCAGTCTTATATTTATCCGTCACATAATTCAGCCCCTTGAACCAGACCAGATCGATCGTCCCCGTTCCATCCGTGAACTTAGCCACCAGACGACGGGTTCGTCCCTCGCCCACCGTATCATAATACAGGATACGCCCTTTCAATTGAATATAAGGCATATTTCCCGTAATCTCGGCCACCTTATAGAAACGGCTACGGTCAATATATTTATACGGAAAATAAAACAACAAATCTTCATACGAAGATATTCCGGCTTCTTTCCGTAATATCTCCGCTTTCTTCGGGCCTACACCCGGCAGATACATGAGGGATCGTTTGTCGAGATCAAGCATAGCTGTCTATTTGGACAGCGAATTTATTATTTTTATGGTCACAATGCAAATTTATAGCCGATAGAGAAATGCAGACGGGCACAATTTTGATTGATAAAGTTTTGAAGCCAGGAAACGCCGACATAATATTTATGATATTCGATACCACCTTCTACTGCTGTTCCTAGATTTAGAGGAGAAGCAAATCCGATAAAAGGCCCTGCATTCAAACGAACTTTCAAAGTATTATTTACAGGTATCCGAAAAGAGGCATACAGAGGGATATCCAAGCCAAAATTCCAATCGCCGGTTTTCTTATAAGTACCACTAACGGTATTAATCAAAGCCCCCGGTTGAATATAAAACAGATCCGACATCTTAAAAGACGCCATTGCCCCCAAATGAAGCCCCCATACATCCGAATAACTGGCTCCAATACGAGGTTCCAACTCGATCCCTTTTGCATTCCCAGCAGTACACAACAAAATCATCAACACCGACAGCAACAATACTTTTTTCATAACCTTTCTATATTAAATAAATAACAACACTTCAGTTAAAACGAAGTGTTGTTATTTTTATTATAATCAAATTCTCACAAAGGTAAGATTTTAAACGTCTCGCTACTAGAATCGCACTGATTATAAATGGAATTTATAGCCGACATACACTCTAAACAGGATATGCACCACCATTCAAATGAGATTAACTTTCTTATTTAGCGAAATATAATAAAGTTATAATGAGAATTTATAACCTACACCCAAAGAGATCAGATGATCTTTATTACGATCTCTCCGATTCAAATTGGTTTCGTAGTTCATCTTTACCAACCAGTGATTAACTTCCAATGAAAGCATCGTTGAAAGACCAACTTCGAAACGATTATTAAGGCTAGCCTCATATTCCGTAAAAGAGAACTCCTCTTTTTTCATATCATATTCCTGGAGATTTATTTTATGTTTACCTGCTATATTCCAAGCTACATAAGGACCTACACCCAAAGAAAGACTTGAGTTTTGCGCAAACTTCCAAGTATATGTAGCTAAAAGTGGTAATTGCATATAACATCTTCGAATACTAGACTCCCCAATACTAAACTTCTCAATATCTGCTATTTCCACTTTATCATACATAGGTCTATCCAAGTCAAAAACCAGGAAGTCATTGTTTTTTAGCCACATACTCCCACTACTTCCAGTTTCCTTTTTCTGATAAAAATACAAACCAGAACTTAGTCCCCAACCTTTGATATTAGAAAACGAATAATCCACCCCTACTCCTATACGAGGTGAACTTGTTGCTTTCCTATATTCTGTCTTAAACATCGACACTCCCACTTCTGGTGTTATACGAAACTGGGCGCTCATCGTCACTGTCGTTAACAACAGCGCAAATAACAATAATACATCTCTTTTCATAGAACAAATTTATGAATAAAAAGGAGGTGTCAAAATTCCTCCTCAATTATATATCATTTCAGATCATTAGTTGACAAACTAAAACTAGCCTTATAATGCTGATCTTTAGCAGTATCGTTTTTATAAAAATCATAATATGCCGTTATTTGACAACTATGAAAATAATCCAGTGCTGTAAGTGGATAAAGAGCCGGATTAGATGCTTTTTTCACATTTTCAAATCTTGGGATAAATATATTCGGCATTTGTCCACCGTCATTTATAATAACCTGTGCATAACCTGTTCCCCAAAGCATTTCATCATCAAATGTATTTCCCCAAATACCTATTTTCTTTTTCTGAGCTCTTCCAGTCATATACATATTTAAATATGCATACCTATTATCTCGAGATAAACTAAATTCAAACTTCACATGCTCTCTTCTTTTACTCGACACTTTGACCAAAACTGATCTTGACTCATCATTACCCTGATGCACTGCATCATCATAGTTAATATCTTTTGTTGATGCCATTGTAGTAGACGGTACAACATTAAAACGAACAGTATGTTTAAAACGAATATCCTGATATTTTTCCGGATTAGACTCCACGTCAGATAAAGTGATTTGGGAATTCTCCGGTATTTGATAAATATAATCATCAATTACTTTATAAAGAGTGTCACCTATTATAAGTAGACCTTTATCTGAATATAAAGTTTTTCTAACATCATCAAGTCCACCTTTCTCTTCCAATTCTTCTTCGCTATCATCTATAACCTCCACTGAATTCTTCGTATTAAAATCTTTAGTAAGTAAAGATTTATAGCCCAGACTTTCATTCCATTGTATTAACTCATCTGAATTTAATTGATACAATTCTTTGAATACATCAAAATACGAATCATAATCAGGAAAAACAAGAATGTCATTTTCAATTGTCATAACCTCTGCTGAGCGGGTTTTCAATTGACCTGGCATGTTTTCAATAGTCACATCTTCATTACTACAACCCGTAAACAAGAGTAATGACAGCCCCCAAATAGATAATTTTTTTTTCATTTTCAAATTGTTAATTGTTAATAATATAATTAATACCGTATTATAATCTCAAATATTACTCAACACAAAAATATCCCTTAAGTATATGTTCTTTATTAGTAATAATAAGAAGATAATCTCCTTTTTCCAATTCCAAAAGAAAAGTACCATTACTTCCATCAATTACTGAACTGAATATCACATTACCGGAAATATCTTCTATTAATATATCCAATGTTCCCAAGTCTTCTGAAATCTCAAACTCTAATATCCGTTCATCGATATACGCTTCGATTAGAGGGAATATAGAACGAGAGCGATCATCTAAACAAATCTTCTCTCTTTTTGCAAAACCAGCCACTGTTACACATAACAACGCCGTGATGAATAAAAGTTTTTTCATTATTCTAATTGTTTTATTTCCGACAGCAAAGGTATGGAGTCTATGAACGAAGGAGCAAATTTTAAACAGCAAATACATGTACAGCGAGCCCATTCCACAAAGCACGATAACTAACAGATTATCAAACAATAAATACCCCCTGTACATATAATTATATATGTACAGGGGGTATTTCACCCATCCCGAAGTAATACTTAAAGCCCGAAAATGACTTCTTCCAAGGTTGTTTCTGTATTTTCCAAATTTCCCTTTATTCGGATCCTATAACGCTTACGATCAACAGATGTTGGTTGTATATTTAAGAATACAGCCAACTGCTGATTATTCAAACCTAATTTCAGTAAACAACAAAAACGCTTTTCCGTCTCAGTCAAACCAAGAAATTTCTTTTGCAAACCATCCATAAAAAACGGATAAGCCATTCGTAATAACTCATACAATGCCAGCCATTCCTGATCCGTCAACAGATTCTTTTTAGCGTCCTCTATCGATTGGGCATTTTGAATCATTTTTTTATATACCTCCGAATTCTCCAATATACCCTTTCGGATACCTGATATTTTTTCACTTAACCCCTGCACTGCATATTCTTTCTCCTGCAATACATTATTTATTTCCATTTGTTTATTTCTCAACTTCTCATTTTTTTTAGTAAGACTATATTTATACTTAGCAATAAGAATAACAAATATCAAAAACACCAAAATACTACAAATGAAATATCGATAATATCCCAAATCTAATTTCGTATTTTCATTCAATATCTCTGCATATTCATATCGCTTCTCTGCTTTTAGAACATCTATTTTAGCCTGTAATTCAGCAACGGAATCAGCAAAATGGTTAAAACGTTCATAATAGTCTAACGACAAAGAATAATTACCCAACTCTTTTTCCAGCACATACGATTCGTATAATATACCACCGGTCAGTGGGCGATCAGTCGTTCTATGCAAAATAGCCATTTCTATATATTCACGTGCTTTAGCGTATTCTCCTTTTTCTGTATACAAATCAGCCAATGCCAAATAAGTCGGTGCACTGCCTGCTTCATCATAAGCAATCGATTTAAACAGATAATCTTCTGCCAACGAATAGTTCTTCATTTCTTTATAATTATTCCCCAACCGATTTGTCAAAGAACTCAACAATAAAGAATCATTCATAGGCAAAGCCTGTTGATAAGCTTTCTGAAAATATTTCGAGGCCTCTTCATATTCTTCTTTTAACATATAAAGCCTTCCAATATTCCGAATCGAATAAATATATTTTACGCTATCATTTCCCTGTAGGTAAGATTTACCACTCAGTAAAAGAAAACGTTCTGCCTCATCATAATTATCATCAAAATCATGTAATTCAGCAATCTTATTATACAATTTCCCCACCAACAAATATTTTTTCGCTTTTTTCGCTATCTCCACCGCTTGTAAATACGATTTCATCGCCCATTCGAAATCTGTTTCCTCTTCATAAGACATCCCCAAATACAACAAACAATTCATCTTTTCATCCGGAGAGCCATGCTTTTCAAAATACGCATTAGTCCGTTCCATCTGCGGGACAAACGGCATATCTTCACCCAACTGTTCAGACAATCGGGCATAAATCAAACAGAAATGAGCAAAGGCCTTATCATTCAGCACATCCGGATTCGTAATGCTCTCCAAAAGAACGAAAGCACTATCCGGTTTTTCGGACATAATCAGTTCTTCTGCTTCTTTTATCTTTAAGCGGGCTTCGCTGTCTTTATTACAACCAAAGAACAGACAGGAAAGAAGGAATAGTAATACGGCGTTTTTCATAATTAATACTTGTGTGTCGTTTGGAGTGCAAAATACAAATAAAAATAATAAGTATGTAAATTATGAGAGGGGATTCTCTGAAAGATTATTGACTGTTAATGCCCATTCTAAATTATCTACTGAAGAAATTAAACTTTCCTGCCGATCTATTTTGGATTAGTCGCCGTACTAATTTAAATTAGTACGGCGACTAATCAACGGTTGATAGCCATCAGCCGAATGGCCGATAACTGTCAGCCGTATGGTTGATAATTATCGACCGTATGGCTGACAATTATCAGCCATTAATTTGAATAGGAGATTATTTAAAGTAGAATGGGATAAGCCCCTGATAACTAAGGTCTATTTCGAGAGAGGAAAGATATACAAATTCCCTGTATTTACAAATACATTCAACCATTTTTTTTCTTGAGCGGAAGCCGGGGAAACAGCTTTCTGAAACGGATCAGATAAGTCGTGACATTGCTTCCGGCAATAATGAGCGTGACGGCCAGAATGATCATCACAATGCCACAACCCAGCCGGGGTGTCAGCACTTCGCCGAAGATGGTAACACCGAAAAAGACAGCTGTCAAAGGCTCGAGAGCACCGAGTATGGCTGTCGGAGTAGAACCGATATATTGTATGGCCTGCGTGGTACACAGAAAGGATATGGCAGTGGGAAAGATAGCCAAAGCGACCAGGTTACCCCACAGATACCAGTCATTGGCTATATGCAGGCTCCGCCCGAAATCCACACGGATCAGAAAAAGCGACACACCGAAAAGCAAAACGTAAAAGGTCAGCTTAAGAGTCGCTATATCTTTCAACCTCGGACGGTTCACGCCTACGATATAAATAGCGTAGCTGAGTGCCGATCCCATGACCAGAAGGACACCCACCGTATTGAGTGTCGCACCGCTACCGGTTTGATAAAGCAACCCTATACCTCCTAATGCGAGCATTATGCAAAGGACGGTTTGCAAGGTCAATTTCTCCTTAAAAAGCAGCGACATGATCAGCGCGACCATGATCGGATAGACAAACAACAAGGTCGATGCAATGCCGGCTTCCATGTAATTATAACTTTGGAACAAAGCAAGCGAAGAGAAAGCTACCAGAAATCCCAGGACAACCAACGGCACCAAATCTCTCCGGCATAGCTTAAAATTCCGGCCTCTCGCCTTCAACATAATACCCAGCACCGGAATGGCAAACAGGTATCTGAAAAACAAAACAGAGTCAGGATCCATCCCCGCTTTATAAAGAGGAAGAGCAAAAAGAGGATTCATACCATAAGTGGCAGCCGCTATGGCTCCCAGCATGTATCCTTTCACCTTTGCATTCATATAAGTAGATATTTGCTGATTAATATATCGATAATGGGCGGCAAATGTAGAATGTACTTTTTACATACACAACACCATTAAACGATATTTTCAGAAAAACATCTTGGCAACAATTTATACTTTTCCTTCTTTTAAAAGAATCAGTCCTTCTGCTTCATTTTTCTTTAAGCGATTTCACATCTGTCTTCTCCTTTAACAGCACTTAGACAAGCGCCAAAAGCGGCCTCCTCCTGATACAAAGAAAAAGATAACTTGCATCCGAATAATTCTTCAAATGCCTGACATAGGAGCGGATTTCTCTTAAGGGCATTTCCCGAACCAACGATAACATCTTTCCCATGACGGATATTCTCCGGTAGCCTTTGATAAAAATCATGCAGTTCACGACTGATACCTTTCAGAAAACCCAATATCAAATTTTCCGGAGTAAAATTAGAAAGAGATATATTTTCAATATGACCACGTTTCCACGGAGCAAAACGGGTTCCGTCAAATAGAGTTTCAACAATGGGAAGATCACAAACGTCTTCTTTATAGGAAACAGAAGTCATCACCCGGTAAAGATCCAAACCGCCGGCCTGGAGTTGTTCATCTGATAATGCCGGTAGAAAAGCCCGCAGAGTCTGTTCAAAAAAGTTTTTCAACATAACAAATGCCTGACCGCCACAAAGAGCGGCTCCCACCAATATATATCCACCGCCGGGGAAGGGCCTTGTATCCAGTTCCGGTATTTTTATAAACTTATCGGAGTAGACAGAGATCTGGCTGCTTGTCCCTACGGTTATATGAATAGAATGATGGATATCCTTTACCGATCCGAGGAAAGCGGCCTGGTTATCTCCTATCGCTGAATATACAGGTATCTGCCGCTTATTATAACCACAGCAAGTGGCAGATTCCGACAATTCCGGTAAAATAGAAAGATCGATCCCCACTTTTTCCAGAGCGGCATGATCAAAACACAGGTTTTTCGTATCGAAAAAGCCGATGCTTGCGCCATTCGAGTAATCAGTAAGAGGCGTTTTCTGTCCGGATAACTTCATGACGACATAGTCCATGATCGTACAGATCCGTTTCGCATTGTCGGGAACCAGCCCATTTACCTGGTTATAGAAATGCGTTACCAGACCGAAACCTGTTGCCAGCGCATAGCCTGTTTCTTCCGACAAATAAGCAGCATAGGTCTTATTCTCACGATATAACTGATTTCCTCTTCCATCTTGCCAGGTATAAAGCGGACTGACCGCTTCGCCTTGTTCATTCAAATAAAGTATTCCATGCATTTGCCCCGTAACACCAATTCCTTTAATATCCGGGTAACGGGAAGAGAAATCCTCCATTATTTCTTCCACAATCTCGATGATTCTGTCCGGAGATTGGGTTTTCTCCCAAAGAACCTCCGAGACAATCACTGAGTCGTTGGCGATTGTGAGCGATTCTATTTTGTTCTTTTTCAGATCATAAGCTACACTGCTGATAGAACTGGTTCCGATGTCTATTCCAATAAAGCACATATTTTATTTCTTTAATTACTAATCATTAAATGTATATTCAGGAAAATCCTATCTTTAAATTTTATTATAGAATTTTAGGACACAGCGAATTAACAGCAAAGTTACGTATTTTAGCATGAATGTTCGTCCAATATCTATATTTCGACAGGATTATATCTTTTCATGTATAGATTTAAACTTCAACATAAGAAATACAAGGTAAGCCACACAAACCGTCAACACAACGACAGCTCCGACCTGGCCACCGAGATTATCGGAAGCAAGCCCCATCAGCAATGGGAAAACAGCACCTCCGGCTATTCCCATGATCATCAATCCGGAAATCTCATTGTTGCGTGCCGGCTTATACATTAAGGCACGTGAGAAGATGATCGGAAATACATTCGAGTTTCCTAAGCCGATAAATGCCACACATATATAAATTGTCATCGCATTAAAGCTGAAGTAAAGGCCAAGAATACCTAAAAGCATCAGACAGACGCTAATGATAAAGAAATTCCTGGAAGAGAACCTGGCCAGGATGAAAGTACCTGCAAAACATCCGCAAGTACGGAACAGGAAATATAAACTGGTTGCATAACCAGCTTCAGCCAGCTCCATACCGGTACGTTCAATCAATAGTTTCGGAGCTGTAATATTCACTCCTACATCGATCCCAACATGAACCAATATACCCAAAAACAGGATCAGAATGATGAGATCCCCCAACATTCCGATACACTCTTTAAAAGAGGAAGGCTTACCTTCGATGGCATGTTCTTTGATTTCGGTAAAGTAAAGGTAAAAGACAGCAATCAGGGTGATAACAGCAAAGAGCGGGAAAAGCAGTTTCCAATTGCCATAATGAATCAATGCCTGAGCTGCAATAATCGGAGCAGCAAAAGAAGCTATAGCTTTTACGAATTGTCCCAATGTCAGGAAGCTGGGTAGTTTATTCCCGCTTACGATATTGGTTAGTAAAGGGTTTAATGATACTTGCATCAATGTATTCCCCAGTCCGAGAAGAGAAAAACATAACAGCATGGAAACGCTGCTGTAAGCGATAAAAGGAACACATAAAGCAACAAAGGTGACTATCAGGCTCAGCAGCACCGTCTTTTTCCGGCCGATTTTATTCATAAGTATTCCTGTAGGAACAGAAAAGACCAGGAACCACAGAAAGACCATCACCGAAAAGGCATTGGCTGCCGTATCGGAAAGGTCAAAATCACTCTTCACATAATTCGTAGCTATCCCGATAAGATCTATAAAACCCATCGTAAAGAAGACCAGCATCACCGGGATAATTCTTGCTATCACATTTTCATTTTTCATGGTATTTGTTTATTTATTTGTTTTCTTTTCAATACTTATCAAAGAGGCTTCTTTCAGATTAATATGCCCTGACTCCGTATAACAATCAATCGATTCTATAGCCTCATCCGTAAAACAGAGAGAGGTCATAGCGACTTTATTGTCTCCTGCAAACCATTCAGCCGAGCCCCGATCGACAAGAAGGTACCACTCATCGGCTGGAGGATTTACCCGGTAAGCGGCCCCTAACTGGCTTGTATAATCTTCCGAAAAAGAAATATCCGACAATCGGGAACGATCCACATAGTAGTAATTCATCTCAGCCCGATAAGCAAAGGTTATTTCTCCGCCGGAAGCTGTTCTCAAACGAATGCCATATTCACGGGGATGCCACATCGCATAACGGTCGGATGCATCGAAAACCAAATGAATAACGAAAGGATATCGGGAGACTGATTTTTTATTGAAAATAGTTTGAATACCTGCTATTTCCGTATTCTCGATTTTCCGTGTCTTGCCGTATAAACCGGTCAGTTCACGCACCGGCTTTGAGCAAAGCGTATAATTGTTACCTTCATAAGTCAATGTCAATTCACGGGGGAATGTTATGCTTCCACGCTTCCCGGTTTGTGGTGTCAGATTTGCATATAACCAACAATTCATCCAACCGACCATGACAGTACGGTCATCCGGCAGGTTATTACATAAGATGCCGCCATAATTATCTTTCCCATAATCGACCCAGAGCTCTTTCGATTGTGTCATATGAAAACCGGAGTTATTGAAATCGCCAATAAAATAGCGTGTGCCCGGTGCCCCATCCGACACTCCTTCGTTTACATTGATAAATAATACCCACTTCGTATCATTCGAGCCCTCTATCTTCAGCGGGCTAAGCGTTGAGTTTTCCCAACTTCCCGTTATCTCCATCTCCCCGCCGAACTCATTCAGGCTTTTCCAGTGGATAGCATCCGGCGAAAAATAAAACCGGATTGTACGCCCTGTAGAAACAGTCATTACCCATGCATCTATTTGTTTATTCCAGCAGACATTGGGGTAACGCTTATTATCGGAACCATCTTCCCACTCCATAGCAATATCCGTCCAGGTCATCCCTTCGTCTCTGCTGTATGCCGTTCCAACCGAATAGGGAGAGGAATTGCTGTCTGTACCTTGTTTCGGTTTATAACGGGTGTAGTAGGCGATAAAAACCGGGTGATCCGCAGTGCCTAATCCGGAAGTATTATCCTTGTCGACAATGACACTGCCGGAATAAACCTGGCCGTTCTCATCTGCGGCTATTGCGACCGGGCATTCCTCCCAACGGATCAGGTCTGTACTGACGGCATGTCCCCAACTGATATTCCCTGAAACGACATCCGACGGGTTACATTGATAAAACAGATGGTATTTTCCGTTATGATACACCAAACCGGCCGGTTCTCCCGTCCAGTTCTGTTCCTGTGAAAAATGTATCTCCTCACCGCCAGGAACGTTTCCCTCTCCGCAAGAGGACAGAAGTCCGGTTATTATTCCTATAATCAAAAAAGCAAACTGTTTCATTTTACTATCACATTAAATGTGCCAGGCGATTTTAAAATTGCAGAAAGGAGCCATACTCAGGAAACTGAGCACAGCCCCTACAATCACCAGGTATATTACCATCCGGTATTCTGCTTGTATAATCCTTTCACATAACTGATCTGTACCTGAGGGATCGGGAAATATTCATCCCGGTTCTTTGTAAACTTCGCATCCTTCAAATAAGAACGGCGTGTCTTCTCCACTTCAAAATATTCGTTCATGTATTCTGCGGCAATACCCCAGCGTACAAGATCGAAGAACCATTTACCCTCTGTCGAGAATTCAAGGTGACGTTCCCAGCGAAGAGCCTGCATCGCAAAGTCTTTTGTCCATGCCGGACAATTCACTCCCGGTCGATAAGGTTGAACATCAAACTTACCGGTAGGAGTTCCATCTTCAAACTTCAATCTGCCTGTACTTGCAGCAGCACGCATACGGATCTGATTGATCAGGTTTAGAGCCTCGTCCATTCCTTCTCCTAATTGAATCAGCGCTTCCGCTCTCCACAGCATCACTTCATCCAAGCGAAGCACATCCCAGTTCAAGCCTGCTCCCATAAACGGGTTGGTCTTTTTAAAGCAATCGCATGTCGGTAAAACAAGTAGTTTCTGGCTCATGGAATAACCATAAACCTCGGGCGTACGTGTCCAATTCTCCTGCATCACATAAGAAGGTTCGTATTTCCAGGGCATCCCCGGAACACAAGCCGTATGCATTAAACGTGGATCCATCGGTATCTTTGCAAAAGCTTCTTTATTATCCAGTGTTTCACCATTGTTGAACTTTTCGAAATCGGGCACTCCGTTCACTGTTTTATACCGGTTCATCATATTCACAGATGGTTGCAGGAATCCGCAACAGCCATAGTCCGAATTAACGGGAGACACCAACCAGGAATTCAATCGTCCCTGAGGAGTATCTGCTGTATATTGGATTGCCCATATAGACTCGGGGCCATTTTCGAACTCACACAAGAAGTTTTCCGCAAAATCAGATGCCAAACTCTTACCGGAGTTATCTATGATATCTTTACACAGACTTGCTACTTCCGTTAGTTTCTCACGATTAATATTCACTACATTGTGCTTATCATCCTGTTCATAAGCGGCAAAAATCAATACTTTCGCCAAATAAGCCTTTGCGGCGAATTTATTCGGGCGTCCTACTTCATCCTGTTTTTCAGGTAAAGTACTCACTCCGTAACGAAGATCCTCTATCAATTTACCCCAAAGTTCCTGATCGGTCAATTCATCGTTGCTTACTTTGTCATACATATCCTGTGGAGTATCCTCATCGATATAAGGGAAGAATTTGAAACATTGCTTCATGTACATGTAGATATGCGCCCGTAAGAAACGCAACTCTGCGATCCGCTGGTCTTTTAACGGGTATTCTTCCGGCGTCAAGGCTTTTACTCTTCTCAAAGCATCATGGATCCTGCCTATCGCTACATAATGAACCCACCAGAGGTTATCCAGGTCTCCCACATTGGTTGACTGCATATATGTGAATGTTTCCCAGCGGTTTCTTTCCGCATTGTCATTTGTACCGGAACCTCCTTTATACGCTTCCCCACCACGAACAGATCCTTCTTCATAGGGCATACCCATCTGTTTATTGAAATGGTTTTGTCCGCAAAAAGAATAAGCCGCATTCACCATCTGCTCAACTCTTTCAGGTGTATTTAAATCTTCATCGGATACAACTCCCTGTGGCTTCGTATCGAGCATGGAATCACATGAGGTACAGAAGAGTAGAGATAAACCGAAAATGGCTATTGTTATCGCTTTCATATTTCATTATATTTTAGAAGTTATTAAAAAGAAACATTTACCCCGAACGTCATAGAGAATGGTAACGGATAACCATTACCGGGAGTTTCAGGATCAAGGCCGGTATAGGCATTGTCACCCCAGGTTTTCTTCAAGGTGAGCACATTATCGGCTCTCAATGAAAGTCTCGCCCTGCTCATTCTCACTTTTGCCAGCACATTCTTGGGTATAGTATATCCTAATTCGATATTCCGGATTTTCATATAAGAACCACTTTCCACATAATAGGTAGAAAAACGTCCTTCGTCATTATAGTTATTAATTGACATCGCCGGGATGGTAGAACCGGTATTCGTCGGAGTCCAGGCATCCAACATACGTGTTCCGTAATTCTCACCGGAAGTACTTAATGCATAGATATCAGTCCATGACTTCCATCCGCTGACATCCAGTTTTTTCCCAAATACTCCATTGAAGAATACAGAGAAATCGAAGTTTTTCCAGTTTAAGGCAACGTTAACACCATATTCAAGGGCCGGATTCTGGTCGCCTAACCATGTTCTATCTTCACTATCGATCTTTCCGTCTTTATTGATATCCTTGTATCGAATACGGCCGGGAGCAGCACCTACCTGCGTAGCATGTGCATCGACTTCAGCTTGAGACTGGAAAAGTCCGTCAGCGATATAACCATACATAGAAGATTTGGGACGGCCAAGAATATTCTGGTCTGTACCGTTACCGGCAAAATTGTTTATTACTTCATCGGGAACATGGATTATTTTCTGCTTATTATGTGAGAATACTCCACTTACGTCAAAGCCTACATCACCAAATTTATCGGTATAGTTCAAGGTTAATTCAAACCCTTTGTTATCAATATCAGCACCATTCAACCACATCTGGGCTCCTTCACCTAAAGTAGCAACAGTACCCGGCTTCATCAGGATATCGGATGTCTTCTTTATATAGTAATCAAACGATCCGCCGAACTTAGAATCAAAGAAACCAAAATCCAATCCAAAGTTATGCTGTGCGGTTGTTTCCCATTTCAGGTTAGGATTGTCTCTTTGAGTCCTGCGAAAACCTGAAGGTAGATTATTTCCGCCTTGCCCTGTAAAGTCATAAGCCGTACCCCAGTTCCAATCTTCCGCATAATGGTCATAGAGAGCCTCGTACATCAGGTAAGCTGCATAGTCATCTATACGTGAGTTACCGTTTTGTCCCCAACCGTAACGAAGTTTCAAAATAGAGAAATTGGATAATGCTTCTTTCAGGAATGCTTCATTATTCAGTACCCATCCCAATGAGAATGCAGGGAATGTTGCCCAACGGTTATTCGCTCCGAATACGGAAGAAGCATCGCGGCGGAGAGTAACTGAAGCGAGGTAACGGTTTCCATAATTATAGTTGAATTTACCAAACCAGGATATCAGCGTATTATAACTGGAAGAGCCTCCGTTATCCCGGTCTTCTTCACCTGCACCCAATTGCATATAGTCCGGTGTTTCCAAAGCAAATACGCGTCTGCTTCCCCAGTGTTTCTGATAGCTATGGTCTACTGTTTCCTGTCCCAGCATAATATCGAAACCATGCTTATTTATATCAAAGACATACTGCAAAATATTACTGTTATTCCAGTCGAAATTATAGTCTGAAGTTTGAGTTACCTTATTTCGATTTTCGCTCATAAAACCGGAGCTATAAGTCAGATTCATTTCTCTTCTCCAGTAACCGACAAAATCGGCTCCAAAAGAAGAACGGAAAGTCAATCCCTTCAGTATTTCAATGCTGATAAAAGCATTACCGAATAAACGCAGGTTATCCTGATAGTTCTGGTCATTATCCTCAATTAAGCGGACAGGATTCTGACGGTCACTCATACCACCTATAGGGCCGCCCCAACCAATACCATCGACCGTATGAACAGGGACAATAGACATCAAGGATTTACAACCTCCCAGATTGCCGTCCCCGACATTCGAACTAGTCCTCCATTTGGAAACAGTAAAATTCTCTCCGACTTTCACACGTCCGTCCAACCAACTGTAATCGGTATTTACACGGGCATTGAAACGATTAAAATAACTTCCTTTTATCGTACCTTTGTTATCGTAATAGTCAAGAGCGAAAAGAGCATTTCCGCTATCTGTACCGGACGATAAAGTGACATTATATTGCTGGATCTGTCCCGTACGTAAAATTTCTTTTTGCCAATCCGTATCAGCCGAACGCATAGTCTTTTCGACCGGATCCAGATACTCTCTCCAGGAAACATTGTCCAAAATCCAATTTCCGTTCGAATCCTGATGATCCTGGTATTGATACAAACCACCATAACCATTCACATATCCGATACCCACCTGGTTAGGATCTGCTTGCGAATTATCGTTTTTGATCGCCCAGTATTGAGCAATACCGCGCTGTTCGGTATTCATCAGTTCATAAGGCTTCTTACTGCTTGCCACTGTATAGGATGCCTTAAAATCGACTGTTGTTCCTTTCTTTCCTTTCCGGGTCGTAATAATAATAACCCCATTAGCTGCACGCGAACCATAGATAGAAGCAGAAGAAGCATCTTTCAACACCTGGATCGATTCAATATCCATCGAGGACAGTTCTTCCATGGAACGGGTTGTAGGCGTCCCGTCGATAATATACAACGGGTCGTTGTTGTTTAAAGTACCTTCTCCACGTATACGGATAGTTGCCTTGGAATCGGGAGATCCATTGGTAGAGATAGCCATACCGGCTACTTTTCCCTGAATGGCACGCATAGCATTACCTGCGATATTTGAACGAATCTGGTCGACCTTGACAACAGACACGGAACCGGTCAAATCAGCTTTGCGCTGGCTGGTATAACCTGTTACTACTACCTCATCCAAATTCTGTGCATCTTCTACCAATCTGATCGTTATGTCTTTCGCTGTCGAGATTGGGATTTCCTTCGTCTTATATCCGATAAAGCTCAAAACTAACGTGCCTTGGCTTCCGACATTTAATGAAAAATGTCCATTAGCATCCGTTATGGTGCCATTACGATCTCCATCTTTTTCAACAATAGAAACGCCGGGCATAGGCTCACCGGTCTCATCTAAAACAGTACCTGTCGCAACTATTTTCTGCTGATTGACAGTACCTACCTTATCCACGGCAGATGCATGTCCGGTAATAGCACACAGGGAAAACACAAGTGTCAGGTAACACATTGCTTTTTTCACACGAAATGTTGTTTGATTCATGAAATAGATTTTTAATTGTTATTAAACTTAAGGTGCTTTTTAATATTCGCCTTTTCACTTTGCTCTCAAAGTATTTATCATACTTTCCTAAATCAGATTCATCCACTATTCAAATTCTTCATATATATATAAATTTGTCACTCATTTACATTTACCAAACCTGGCTATTATTTCCCCTGACAGAAAAATATCCAATCAAAAACTCACCTTTTAAAGACAAAAGGGGCCCTGTCAACCGGATAATCCGGATGATTCACACATTATATTCAAATAAGTTTTCCGGGTCTAAAACCCTAATGGAAAGAAGTAGAAGTTTCTAATTTAAAACCATAAACACTAATTTTTAATTTCCTGAATTTGTATATCACGGATAACGGCATTACCGTTTTTCACATAGAAGAAGAGGTTTTTCCCCTTTTGCTCTGGCAAACGATTAAGCACACATCGTTTGTTATTTATAGACACATCAAAAAATTCTCCGTTCACAATCACATCAAGCAAGATAGGTTCATCCAACCCTTCTACACCATGAATGGATGTGTTATGCATTAAAACTGTTTGATTGTCCGGATTTAACTCCAAACGGTAACCATTCTTCCGACCGTCTGTTGCACGCAAAAACAAACCTAACTCTTCATAATTTCCTTTAGGTTCTATCTTCATCGAAATGCGGTAATTATCCGGAAGGTCAGGAAGAGAAGCTACGCCGATATCGCCCGAAGCATTCATTGTTATATTCCCATTGGATACGGAAACAATATTTGCAGGTGAAGATATTTGTATAGCAGGAGTCGCTATCGGGTGCATAGCCGGTAAAACTTCTTTTAAAAATTTGGTAGCCAAGGTTCCATCCGGCTCCTGATACACTTCCCTGAGTAAAATAGTACCACCCCAAATCCTATCCCCGTTATCTTTATCATCCTTACGGCAGGGAGAATAGGCCACTGCAATACGGCGTCCGTCTTTAAAACCGGCTGTTTTATAGACACTTCCAAAATATTCAATCAAGGCCTGTGATTCCGGATATATCCAGGGGCCATACGTATCTTTGGACATCAGATAATAGGTGTGGCCACCAATACTATATAATAAATAATACCAATCGTTCCACTTAAAATAATCCGCGCATTCGGGAGTTCCGCGTTGTCCTTTCAACGGAGATTCCACTTCCTTCCAGTTTTTCAGGTCAGTTGAAGTAAGATGCACCAGATATCCGCCAAAACCGTCTAAAGAGGGCTCTTTCAAATTACCGGGAATGAACAAATGGAAAAGACCGTTTTCATCCTTAAAGACTTTCGGGTCTCTAAAATCGCGGCTTATACATTCTTCCGGAGCATAATAGAACGGATTGGGTTCCTGCTTTTGATAAGTATATCCGCCATCCGTACTTATTGCATAACTCAGTTGTTCATGTACTCTCTCGTTTTCCTTCACACGCGTTGCATAAAATGCATAGAATTTATCACCTTCCGCAATTACCGATCCTGTACAGATAGACTTTTCCCATTCCTCGTTTTCAATACCTAAAGCAACCGGATAGTGTTTCCAGTTTATCAAATCAGTTGTAGTGCTCAATGCCCACTGATGACCTCCCAAACCACCAAGACCTGCATGATGCCCTTCGTC
>ULWH01038754.1_pt1 | contig 19220 bp, 14 predicted proteins | sample 1960201 | NCBI WGS metagenome assembly ULWH01 (sample SAMEA4835808, study PRJEB28245) | human gut metagenome | biome: gut microbiome; material: fecal sample | place: Denmark | collected 2008
TTGATTTTTAATCAATTCAGGAAAGATCTTAATGAAGATTTTTATAAGATGACTGTTTTGTCTGCTATGGAAAACTCCTATGATATTGAAGATGAAATAGATGCTTACAATTTGAGTAAATACATAGACCAATTAATAGCGGAACTACCCGAACGCCGGCGGTTGATTTTTAATTTAAGCCGTAAAGAGTATAAGAGTTATAAAGAAATCGCTCTTTTACTCAATATTTCAGAGAAAACAGTTAAGAATCAAATTGCTGAAGCACTAAAATTCTTGAGACAAAATATTCCTTTACTTATCTATTTTGTGTAAAAGTCATTTTGTTGAATTTTTTTCTTGTCCTGCATAGGCCATCTTTCATCGTCGCGTGTATTTATAATATAGAATGAAAATTATAGATATGAACGAAGATAAGAAAACATTATTAAAGAAGTTAATGCATGATGCCTTGGATGAGGAAGAGAAAGAGCGTCTGTTACATGATCCGGATGTTGAGAAGTTGATGCATGCTCAATGGAAAGAAGAAACGGATCTAAGTGATCAGAATTCCCCTGTTGGAAAATCTATATGGGAGAAGGTTGTACATCAGATAGATACACCGGTTGTGCCTCATCGTTTATTCATTTATAAGATAGTTGCAATAGCTGCGTCTTTCCTGTTACTTTTAGGGATTGGAGGTATGATGTATTTGAAAAATGAACAGTCCGAACAATATATGTATGTTGTAGCTTCCGGGGTTCGTTGTATAGAATCTGTTCTTTTACCCGATGGAACAGAAGTCCGGGTGGGTCCTAACAGCCGGTTGACTTATCCCTCGGATTTTAAAGGGGAAACAAGAGATGTGAAATTGATTGGGCAAGCATTTTTCAATGTTGCAAAAGATAAGGAAAAACCATTTACCGTACATACCGACAATATGGATGTGACGGCATTGGGAACTTCTTTTGAAGTATTTAATTACGATTATGAAAATAAGATAGAGACTATCTTATTGGAAGGGAAAGTTAAAGTCGGATTAGGAAATCCGGATTCAAAGCAAAGGAAAGAGGTTATGCTTACTCCGGATGAGATGCTGATATATGATAAGGAAGCCAATACGGTTCTGGTAAAAGACGTAAATGCAGAAAGTTACTCAGGGTGGAAAAATCAAGGCGTATTAAGCTTTGAGAATGCACGGTTGAGTACGATTATATCACGATTGGAGCCTTGGTATGGCAGGAAGATAAAATGCTCAAAAGAAATAGCAGAAGAATATCGTTTTACGTTTAAAGTAAGGGATGAATCTTTGGAACGTATATTATTTATGTTGAATAATTCTTCACCGGTTAGATATAAAGAAGTGGAAGGAGATTATGAGTTATATGTGAAGACTAATAAGTGATCAATCTTTTAATTGTTAATGCCTTATGTTTTTTAATAGTTCCTGAATCTAATAAAAATTGGAGGATAAATATTATCCTCCAATCCGTAAGTTCTTGACGGCAGGCGTTAAGGAGTTGAGAGGCCGTACACCTGCTAATTTATTCATCAAAAACACTACAAAGTTATGAAAAAAATCAGAAAAGTGGTTCGAGTTATGAAGATCTACGTTTTGCTATCCTTAATTTTTGCCTGTAGTTTATCTGCCTCGGTCTATGGCCAGAATTACAGGGTTTCTCTAAAGAAACAAAATTGCAGTATCTTGGAAATACTGAAAGAAATTGAACAAAACAGTGAGTTTACATTCTTTTTTAATGATAATAAGGTAAACGTAAGTAGAAAGACGAGTGTAAATGTTGAGAATGCTTCTTTGGAGGAGGTGATGGAGTTGCTATTGAATGGAACAAACTACAAATATGAAATTATCGACCGTCAGGTCTTGATAAAGTTGAAAGAAACAAATGAAATACCAACTGAAAACTTTTCCCAGCAACGTGGAAAAATTATTACAGGATGTGTAAAAGATGATTCCGGCATACCGGTTATCGGTGCGAATGTTGTTGTAAAAGGTACGACCAATGGAACAATAACCGATCTGGATGGGAATTTTAGCCTGGAAGTTCCGGAGAATGCTTCTTTGGTGGTTTCTTATATCGGATATACAGACAAAGTTCTGCCGGTTGGTAATAATACAGTGCTTAATATTAGTTTGACGGAAGATACCCAGAAACTGGATGAAGTGATTGTGGTTGGTTATGGTACACAAAAAAAGGTAAATCTGACCGGAGCTATTTCTTCCGTAGATGCAGAGTCTTTACAAAATCGTCCGATAACTAATTCAACACAGGCATTGCAAGGTACACAGGGTGTTTATGTAAATCAAACCGGTGCGCAACCGGGTGCTGATGGAGCGACGATCCGTATCCGTGGTCAGGGTACATTAAACAATAACGATCCCCTGATTTTGGTGGATGGTATCGAATTTCCTTTGGAAGCAGTTAATCCCAACGATATTGAAAGTATTTCGGTATTGAAAGATGCGGCTTCGTCTGCAATTTACGGTTCCCGTGCAGCGAATGGTGTAATCTTAGTAAAAACGAAATCGGGAAAGAAAGGTAAATTTACTGTGGATTATAATAACTATTTTGGAGTACAACAAGCTACCTATTTACCAGACTTCGTTTATGATCCGATCGTTTTTATGGAAATGAGAAACCAGGCTCAGCGCAATGAAGGTAAGCTGGTGGTTGATTACTCAGATGAATTGATCGAAGAATATCGTCAAGGTATGAAAACTAATCCAATATTGTATCCACAAAATAACTGGCTGGATATTATGTATAACAATGCCTTTATTATGGAACATAACGTTCGTTTCTCCGGCGGGGATGAAAAATATACTTATTCGGTTTCTTTGGGTTACGGTGACCAGAATGGTGTATTGCGTGGAACAGACTCAAACAAATATACATTGGCTGTAAATACGTCCGCCCAAATTAACAGCCGGTTGAAGATCGGAGCCAATATTAATGCGCATTACAAGATTTATAACGAACCCGTATCAGGTGTATCGAACGTTATCCAGATGACTTATAAAGCACAGGCTTTCCATCCTACCTACACGGAAGACGGACGGTATGCCGATACTTTTATACGAACTCCAGGCCATAATATTTATCGTCATCCATTAGCTTTGGCTGATGAAGGGGAGAATAAACATAAATCCTTACGCATGCTGGCAAATCTGTCCGGTGAGTATAAATTACCGTTTGATATTGTTTATAATCTGAATGTAGGTTTGAATAAATATGATTATCTGCAATCGTTGTTTGCTCCGGATGTTTACGAGTATCAGTTGAAGACAGACGAGAAAAGACGTGTAGTTTATGACGGTCAGAATACGCGTCATGCTTATAAGAAAGACAAGAACAATTTGTCGGTGACCGTTTTTAATACATTGTCGTGGGGTAGGAAGTTTAACGATGCCCATGATGTGAAGGTACTAGCCGGTTATAGCTATGAAGATGAAAACAATACGGAATTCTTTGCACAGAATGAAGGGTATCTGGGAAATGAGCTACATGATTTGAACGCTGGTTCCAGTAATCCGGATGTAGGAGGTACTTCAAATAAGTCTGTTTTGATGTCTTATTTCGGACGGGTAAACTATGGGTACAAAGATCGTTATTTATTTGAGGGAAACTTCCGTTATGATGGTTCCTCCCGGTTTGCCAAAGGAAAACGTTGGGGATTGTTTCCTTCTTTCTCTGCCGGTTGGCGTTTGAGTGAGGAAGAGTTCATGAAAGAAATCCCTTGGATTTATAATTTGAAGTTAAGAGCTTCATGGGGACAGTTGGGTAATGAACGCATTGACTTATTCCGTTATGTAGACCTTGTAGATCTGACAAAAACTTATTCTCTTAATGGGACTATTCAATCCGGAGCTGCCGTTACGGCCTATAATGATCCGAATATAACGTGGGAAACTACTACCATGACGAATGTCGGTCTGGATATGAATCTGTTTGATGGCAGTTTCGATTTTTCACTGGAATGGTTTGATAAGCGTACTTCCGATATCTTGAGGAAAGTTACTTTACCCGATCAGGTTGGTAGTTTGGAAGGGCCGATCCGTAATATTGGAGAGGTAAGTAATAAAGGGTTTGAATTGAATCTGGGATACCGGAATCATATCGGTGATTTCAAGTATGAAGTGACCGGAAACATGACCTTTATAAAAAATAAGATCGAGAGCTTGAAGGGGCAGACGATTATAGATGGTATTAATATCCTGAAAGAAGGAGAACCTATCGACTCTTACTATATGTTGCATGCAATCGGTATTTTCCAGTCTGAGGAGGAAATTAAAAACAGTCCTTATCAGACGGCTGCAACCAGACCGGGTTATCTGAAGTTTGAAGATACGAATGGCGATAATAAAATAACGGAAGATGACCGTCAGATCAGAGGAGGTGTTATCCCGAAAATTACTTATAGCTTTGGCTTGAACCTGGGGTATAAAAATTTTGGCTTGAATGCTTTCTTCCAAGGGGTGACGGATGTTTATACGTACGGGGATATGATCGGGGCAACTCCCTTATGGTTTGGTTGCGGCCTGCCTCAGCAATGGCTGACCGATGCCTGGACACCTGAACGGGGTACTAGTGCAACATTACCTATATTGACAACATACGAAGGCTGCTTGAACGAAAATTTCAGGAAAAATGATTTCTGGTTGAGAAATGCTTCCTATCTGCGTTTGAAGAACCTGCAATTATCTTATAGCGTTCCTGTCTCTGCCTTGAAATCGAGCCTGATTAAAAATTTGAAAGTCTTTGTGAATGCAGAGAATTTATTTACTTTCTCACCTATGAAGGAGTTTGATCCGGAAAAGAAATTGAAAGAAACTAATTTCTATGCTTATCCGTCTGTAAGAACCTATACTGCGGGAGTTAATGTTACATTTTAAATACGATAAGAATTATGAAACGAACTATATATATAATGATTAGTGTGACCGTTGCCTGTTTATGTCTGAGTGCTTGCGACAGTTGGTTGGATGTAGATCCTTCGGATCAATATTCTACGGAAACATTCTGGAAAACGGAAGAACATGCCAGCGCAGGTTTGATGGGATGTTATAATGCGTTGATGCCTTGGAAGATGCTACATACGATGGAATTTGATATGCTGACATCGAATGCGATGCCTTATAATGAGTCAAATGGTACGCAAGCGATAGGTAAAGGTGAGCATTTGTCTACCAATGATTTAGTGAAATCATTATGGAAAAACTGTTATACGGGTATTGGGCGTACAAACACCTTTCTAGCGAATGTGGGCTCTGTCGATATGGATGAGTCCGGGAAAGCTAAAATGGTGGGCGAAGTGAAATTCTTACGTGCATTCTATTATCTGAATCTGGTGGATAAGTTTGGTGGTGTCCCTTTGATTACGGATGCCCCCGACGCAAGTGCACAAGAAAGTCTGCCTCGTAATTCTAAAGACGAAGTCGTAAAACAGATACTGCAAGACCTGGATGATGCTACGGCTGCATTACCTGATAGCTATGCCAGTGCAGATCTGGGACGTGTAACGAAAGGTGCCGCTTTAGCCTTGAAAGCCCGTGTCTTGTTATATAATTCCCGCTGGGAGGAAGCCGCCGCAGCAGCGAAGCAAGTGATGGATTTGAATGTGTATAAACTGTTTAATGACTACCGACACTTCTTTAGTGAAGCCAATAAGCATAACTGCGAGGTTATTTTTAATGTGGAAACAAAAATTCCGGAATATACAACGGATTACGATGCGAATATTTACCGTTTAAATCGTCCGGCACCTTTAAAGGAGTTAGTTGATACCTATTTATGTACGGATGGTAAGACAATCGAAGAATCTGCGGTATATGATCCTGAAAAGCCTTATGAGAACCGGGATCCCCGTTTATTGAAGTCGATAAATTGTATCGGGTATCCTTATCTGGGTAAGATTACGACCCTGGAAGATGTGGTAACGACCGGTTTTGGCGTGAAGAAATATACTTCTTACGAGGATGATGTCACTATTCCTTTAGTAGAACGTTCTGCATTCAACTTTATCTTGATTCGCTATGCGGAGGTTTTGTTGACCTATGCGGAAGCTCGGAATGAAGCTGTCGGGCCGGATCAATCGGTTTACGATGCGATAAATCAGTTACGTAAACGTCCGGATATAAACATGCCTGAAGTTCCTAAAGGTTTGACAAAAGATCAGATGCGCGACGTTATTCGTCGTGAACGGCGTATTGAATTAACCTTTGAAGGACTTTATTATTCCGATATTTTACGTTGGAAGACTGCTGAAATAGAAAACAACGGAGTGATGCATAATTATGAAGGTGTTGAAATTCTGAAGCGGGCTTTTAATCCGAAACGGGATTATCTGTGGCCTATTCCTTATAATCAAACTATACTGAATCCGAATTTGGAACAAAATCCGAATTGGGATTAAGTAATCAATAAGGAGGTATTATGAATAAAATACTATTGGGGGGGCTTGGTCTGCTTGCCCCCGCTTTAGGTATGGCTATACCTGAAGAACGACCGAATATAATATTGATTATGGCTGATGATATGGGATGGGGGGATGTCGGATTTAATGGGAACAAAATCATTCAAACTCCCTGTATGGATTCATTGGCCTCAAATGGAATAGTCCTGGAGCGATTTTATTCAGCGGCTCCTCTCTCTTCCCCCACACGTGTAAGTGTGCTGACTGGTAGACATCCTTTCCGAACAGGTGTTTTCTCTGCTAATGTTGGGATTTTGAGGAAGAAAGAAACGACGTTGGCCGAGGTGTTGAAGGAGCAGGGATATGCTACCGGACTTTTCGGTAAATGGCATTTGGGAACATTGACCTATAAAGAATCTGATGCAAACAGAGGGCGTGTAGATAATAAGCATTTATACAATCCGCCATCTTGGCATGGTTTTGATGAGTCGTTTGTAACAGAATCCAAAGTGCCGACATTTGATCCCATGCTTATGCCATTTATCAATGACGGATGTTTCTGGGATTATATTCATGAGGGTGATTCTACAGTTGCTTATGGTACATCTTATTGGGACTGGAATGGTAATAAGATTACGGAGAATGTGAATGGTGATGATTCCCGGCTGATTTTGGATAGGGCATTACCCTTTATGGATCAATCGATAAAAGACGACACTCCTTTCTTCAGTGTGATTTGGTTCCATGCGCCGCATTTACCTTGTGTGGCAGGACCTGAACAAGTAGCCTTGTATGAAAACTTAGGATTACAGGAAAGGAATTATTACGGTTGTATCACTGCGCTTGATCAGCAGATAGGGCGATTGGTCGATTATCTGAAAGCTAGGAATATTTATGAGAATAGTATTATTTGTTTTTGTAGCGATAATGGGCCGGAACTGGAAACTCCGGGTTCTCCGAGTAATTTTAGAGGAAAGAAGCGCTCTTTGTACGAAGGTGGCATACGGGTCCCTTCCTTGATAAGTTGGCCTGCTAAAATATCAGGAGGAGAAAAGCTGAAACAACCAAGTTCTACATTGGATTATTTCCCGACCTTATTGGATATGATAGGCATACAACCTGAAACAAACCGGAAGTTGGATGGAGAATCTTTATGGCCACTTATTCAAAATCAGGTAACAGAACGAAAAAAGCCTATGGTTTTTTGTTCGGGAATTCAAGGAGCTGTCATTGACGGGGAGTATAAGCTTTACTATAAAAAAGGAGAATATGAACTATATAATATTCCTCAAGATCCAGGTGAGAAGAATAATATAGTATCTCTTTTCCCTGAAAAGAAAGAGCTGCTGGAGATAATTCTGAAACAGCAGGTAGATGATTATAAACGTTCTTTTGAGAATAAAGAACCGGAAGAATGTTTGGATTGGCAGGAGTGGTGGAATATATGGGAGTAAACAATTATCAAAAGAATATATTATGAATAATAAAATGTTATTAGTATCTGCGGCCTCTGTTTTATCAGGCGTTGGTATGGCGGCGGATTACACAAATTTTATCGTCATCAATCTGGATGATTCCGGTTATGGTGATTTTTCCTACAACGGTGCTTATGGTTATACAACTCCTAATATTGACCAGATGGCGGCAAATGGAGTTCGTTTTACCCACTTTTTGGCTGGGCAACCAATCAGTGGAGCTTCTCGTGCTGGTTTATTGACAGGATGTTATCCTAACCGTATTGGCTTTGCCGGTGCTCCGGGACCTGATTCTGATTATGGAATTCATCCGGATGAAATGACAATGGGAGAGTTGTTGAAGCAGATAGGGTATAGTACTGCAATCTTCGGTAAATGGCATTTAGGTAGTCAGCATCAATTTCTTCCGTTACAGAATGGTTTTGACGAATATTATGGTCTACCCTATTCCAATGATATGTGGCCAAACCATCCTCAACAGGGAGAGATATTTAATTTCCCGGATCTTCCGACTTACGATGGAAATAAGGTGATAGGTTATAATACCGATCAGACTCAGCTTACTACAGATTATACGACACATTCGGTAGAATTTATCCGAAAGAACAAAAATAAACCCTTTTTCTTGTATTTGGCACATAACATGCCGCATGTTCCATTGGCTGTATCAGATAAGTTTAAGGGGAAGAGCCAGCAAGGTTTATATGGTGATGTGATGATGGAAATAGATTGGAGTGTGGGAGAAGTACTCAAAATATTACGTGAGTTGGGGTTAGAAGAAAATACGTTGGTCATACTGACTTCGGATAATGGCCCTTGGAGAAATTACGGTAATCATGCCGGTTCTGCCGGTGGATTGCGCGAAGCTAAAGCAACGACTTTTGATGGTGGAAACAGGGTGCCTTGCCTGATCTATTGGAAAGGACAGACTAAACCTGGAACGACATGCAATAAGTTAGCTTCCAATATCGATTTATTTCCGACTTTTGCCGAGATTAGTGGTGCTCCCCTTCCTCCCCGTAAAATAGATGGTGTCAGTATTCTTTCATTGATCAGGGGAGAAAAAGACGCTAATCCTCGCGAATCATTTGTTTACTACTATAACAAAAATGATCTTGAGGCAGTTACAGACGGTATGTTTAAATTGGTATTCCCTCATAAATATGTCACTTATGGTGCTTATGTCCCAGGAAATGACGGTCAACCTGGTCGGCTAACAAACCGTGAAGTTTTAAAATCAGAACTGTATGATTTGCGCCGTGACCCGGGAGAACGTTACGATGTGATTTCTCAATATCCGGAAGTTGCAGCCAAACTGATGAAAATAGCTGATCTTAAACGTAAAGAATTAGGAGATAATTTGACCCGTGTAAAAGGTGCTGAACGCCGTATGCCAGGACTAGTTCAAGGAAAAGAACACCACGAGTAGTAGAACTCAGATGTTTATTCCGACTAAACGGCCTGTTTTGGGGAACAGGCCGTTTTTCTTTGCTAAAGAATCAATTAGGCAAAAGTTTATTTCTTAAGAAATAATTACAGAGATGTTTTTATTAAGTTTAGGGCTTATAGTTTTCAGATAAAAGTGTATATTTGCCATCCTATGAAATGTACACTTTAAATTATTAATTTTCAAATGAAGAGACTATGTATGGCTGTCATGGCAATGTGTTTGTTGCTGTCGTGCGCCGAAAAGAAAGAAGAGGCTACACTCTCCGGGTTATTGAAGTCTGATTTCGTGTCAGAGGTAGAAGGTAAACCAACGGCATTGTACGTGCTGAAGAATAAGAACGGTGCCGAAGCGTGCATTACCAATTATGGCGGACGCTTGGTTTCTGTCATGGTGCCCGACAAGAACGGAAAAATGACCGATGTTGTTCTTGGTTATGACAATGTAGATCAGTATGTAAAATCAGATGGTAACTATGGCGCCCTGATCGGACGTTACGGCAACCGTATCAACCAGGCTAAGTTTACTTTGGATGAAACGGAGTATACCCTTCCTGCTAATGACGGTATGCACTGTCTGCATGGCGGTCCGCTGGGATATCATACCCGCATGTGGGATGCCAAACAATTGAACGACCAGGCTCTGGAACTTACTTACCTGTCGAAAGACGGTGAAGCCGGTTTCCCCGGAAATCTGGATATTAAGGTAACTTATACTTTGACGGATGACAATGCTGTCGATATCAAGTATGAAGCTACTACCGACAAGAAAACAGTGGTGAACCTTACCAACCACAGTTATTTCAACCTGTCAGGCGTTCCCGGTTCGGATGTGCTGGATCAGGTGATCATGATCAATGCCGACAATTATACTCCGGTTGACGAAACGCTGATCCCTACAGGCATAAGCACAGTTGCTGAAACTCCGCTGGATCTGCGTACTCCGGTGGCTATCGGCAAACATATCAACGAACCTTTCGATCAATTGCAGAAAGGCCGCGGATACGACCATAACTGGGTGCTGAACTCAAACGGTGACAAGAACGTACTGGCTGCAAAAGCTTATTCTCCGACCAGCGGTATCGCTTTGGAAGTATATACCAATGAACCGGGTATACAATTCTATACAGGAAACTTTATGGATGGAAAAGATACCGGCAAACATGATGTGTTATATCCTCATCGCGGTGCTTTCTGTCTGGAAACCCAGCATTATCCTGATACTCCCAATCATCCCGACTTCCCGACTGTTGTCCTGAATCCGGGTGAAAAGTATTTCAGCGAATGTATTTATAAGTTCACCGCCGAATAATCCGGGTGATAAAGTATACGGGTAGAACTATCCTGCCTGTTGATGAATAAAGGGTGCCGTTTTACGGTGCCCTTTTTTCTTGTTAATAATTCTTTGCAAACAATATATTTTATTGCTTTTCGCTATCTTTGTTGCCACAACATGTTGGCCGGACATTGAGTTTCGGTTGTTATCTGTTGGTACGTTAAGCGTTTAAGATATTATCTTTGGAACTGAAAATCGCCAAGTTTCAAGTCGGACAAGGATAATAGGCAACTAAACGCTCACGCTTGTTATATATACTCATGTATATAGAATAGGGCGTGGGCTGTTGTCTTATTATTTGTTCGATGGGTGTTTGGCGATACCTCAGTTCCGAATAATAGATTTACAGTTTCCACGCTTCTTTATAATATAAAATGCCAAACGAGGGAAACGGGGCGGCACAGATTAAAAGTATGAATCCACAAGAAAAAGAACGGATTGCTGTTTGCTGTGTTTTACTTGATATCGCGGAAAGTATTGGTGACAGTGTTTCTATTTCCGATTGTCCTCACTATAAACAGCTGAAAGAGAAAATCTCCTTGACGGAACAGGACTTTGAAATGGCCCGTAAGGAATCTGTACTGACCAGTTTGGGTGTACTAAAAAAAGTACATTATAATACGAAGATGATGCTGGCTATGGCTGTGTGCGACCTGTATTCCGAATACATGGTCGTTCCGTTCGACTATCGTGTTGCCTTCGAGACGTTGATGAACGCTATCGACTGGCCCATCTCGTTCTCCGAAATCCTGGCACGAAGCAGAACGGAATAACTTTTGTTGTTAGAATAAATTGTAGTTTGTCCGGAGCACTTTGAACTCTGTACGGCGGTTTATCTGATCGGCCATCTCCTGTTGTTCGGGTGTCAGCGTCAGGATAAACTCTTCCGTTAGGACATCTCCTTCTTTCAGGAAGTCGAAACTTTTAGCCAGCTTCTTATTGATTGTCTTCGGAACGCTTTCGCCGTAACCTTTGGCTTCCAGGCGTTCTTTGTCGATGCCTCCGGCAATCAGATAATCCACAACGGACTGGGCACGCCGCTGGGCGAGACGTTCGTTGTATTGATCCGTTCCTTTACGGTCGGTGTGCGCTCCCAGCTCGATCGTGACATTCGGGTTATCGTTCAGCATCTTGATCATTTCATCCAGTGCTTTCTGTGACTCCGGACGCAGGGTTGCCTTGTCGAAGTCGTAGAATATATTGTCGATTACGACCGGTTTACTGATCGGGGAGAGGTAGAAGTCGACGATATAGGTCTCGTTCTTTTCTTCCGGGCCGGTTTTCAATTCGAAATTCTGGTTGAGGTAACCGCGGGCACTCGCCATCATTACATAGCGGATATCACGTTCCAGTTCTACCCGGTAGCTGCCGTCTTTCTTGGCCGGTACTTTAACATTCAATCCATCCTTGCCGACGATACGCACGGTGGCGTCTTCGATCGGATATTCATCTACATCCGAAACGAGTCCTTCGATAAATATGGTGATGGTCGGTAATTCGAATGAATAAAGATGATCATAACCACGCGCGTCATTCCGGTTGGAGCTGAAGAAACCTTTTTCCTTCTTCCCTTCGAAAGTGATGCCGAAATCATCACCCATCGAGTTGATCGGCGCCTTCAGGTTCTCCACATGCCATTTGCCGGTACTGTCCTGTGTCGCTTTGAACAGGTCGAGACCACCCATGCCCGGATGGCCGTTCGAGGCAAAGTAGAGCGTAACGGAGTCGCGTACATACGGGAACATTTCATCTCCGGGCGTATTGATCTCCGGCCCCAGGTTTTCCATCGGCCCAAAGTCGCTGCCGACCAGTCTGGAACGGAAGATATCTTTTCCCCCGAAGCCTCCGACGGCATCCGATACATAATACAGGTATTTTCCGTCGGGTGAGACGGACGGATGTCCTAAAGCTGTTACAGAGTCTTTTACAATAGAGGCACGTGTCCCTTTTCCCCATTTGGCACTGCTGCGGGTGGATACGTATATTTCAGAGGTGCGCGGGCCTTCCGGATCTTGTGCGCAATAAGTATAGTACATTGTGTTGCCGTCTTTCGAGAAGGAAGGTGTTCCTTCATCGAATTCGGTGTTGACTTCATCTTCCAGTTCGATAGGAGCCAGCCAGTTACCTTGTTCATCCTTCTTTACGAGGAAGAAATCGTTGTTTCTTAATCCTGTGATGGCACTGATCGTTTCTTCTTTATCTTTTCCGGCTCCTTTAGGTGCACGGGAAGAGGTAAAATAAAGCTGGTCGTAAGCATCGCCGAATAGCATCGGACAGAATTCGCCGCGGCGGGAATTGAATTTCTCCATACGTTTAACGACGTAACGGCTTGGGTTCTGCTTCCATTGCGGAGCCAGTTCGCTTCCCTTGATACCGTTCAGGGCCAGTTCGCTTTCCGGGTTTAGTTTCAGAAATTCGTTGTAATAACGGATAGCGTCGGGATATCTGCCGCTTCTCTGGTACATCTGTCCCAGTCGCAGGTTTACAATGCTGTCGGGATAGTCGTAGCGCAGTGCGTTCATATAGGCGCTTGTCGCCCTCGGCGTATTATTGATAAGCCGGTTGCATTCAGCCATCCTGTATGCGATATATCCGCGTAAATCCCTTTTCTGGGGAGACGTTTTCGTATAAACTTTCCGGTAGATAGCCGCTGCTTCAAAGTATTCACCAATGCGCTGCTTCTCTTCCGCATCACTCAGCTTGGCTGATTTGCAGGAAAACAGTAGCATTGCAGATAAAAACAGTAGTATATAGGGAGTAATCTTCTTATTCATCACCGGAAATTCTTTATAATAAATAATAACGAATAGATTGAAAGGATATTGCCTTTACCTTGTATTCATTAATTATAACAGCAGCGAACTATCCCCATAACTCAGGAAACGGAAATCATGTCCGAGTGCGTAGTCATAGATATTCTTCCAGTCGCCTTTGACAAAGGCGGAGATCAGCAGGAGCAAAGTGCTTTTGGGCTGGTGGAAGTTGGTGACGATGCCTTTGACGATCTTGAATTCATAGCCCGGAGCAATGATAATCTGGGTTGCTGTGACCAATGTCTTTAACTGATGTTTATCCAGGTAATCCAGAATATTCTGTAAGGCATCGGCAGGTGTCAGCCGGTTGTTTTCCTCGTTGTAGGGCATCCATTGCTTCACAACCAGTTCGTCGGAAGTCGCTTCCGGGTTGGAAGCGAGCGCTACGCCGATATAATAAAGGCTTTCGAGGGTACGAACGGAAGTTGTGCCGACAGCTATGATCTTACCGAGATTTTGTTTGACACGTTCGATGGTACTGCGGCGTACGGAAATAAACTCCGTATGCATTTCATGTCCTTCGATCGTCTCACTCTTTACCGGTTTGAATGTCCCGGCACCCACATGCAGCGTAAGCTCTTCGCGGCCGAAACCTTTGGCTTCCAGCTCTGCCAATACTTCCGGAGTGAAATGGAGTCCGGCTGTCGGAGCGGCAACAGAACCTTTTATCTTGGAATAAACCGTCTGATAAGTCTTCAAGTCGCTTTCTTCCGTTTTTCGGTGCAAGTAGGGAGGAATAGGCAGTTCACCCGCGGCATCCAGTACTTCGGCGAAGCTGAATCCACCATCCCAGCTAAACCGGATCTGATGTGTCTCCCCGTAACTCTGCACCTTTTCTGCACGAAGCGTTACCTGCTGTCCGTTGATCTCTATCTCCCGGAAAAGGCACGGTTCTTTCCATTTCTTCGCATTCCCGATCAGGCAGATCCAGCAACAGGTTGCCGTTTCCTGGAAGATCAGTTCGTAATCGTGCGGCTCGGAAGGATCGAGACAAAATACTTCTATCTGTGCCCCCGTCGCACGCTGGAATAAGAGCCGCGCTTGTATCACGCGTGTATTATTGAATATCATCAGCGAACCTTCCGGAAGATACTCCGTGATCTGTTTGAAGATACTCTCGCTCACCTCTCCGTTGCGGTAAAGTAATAATTTGGATTCATCCCGTTTCGGTAGCGGGAACTTGGCGATCCGTTCGTCGGGCAACGAATAATTGTAATCTTCGATGCTTATCTGTTGAGTTTTTGTAACCATTGCTTTCTTTAATTACCGGGTACGATCTTACTGAACCCGGCTGCAAAAGTACAAATTTGTATGATATTATGGTATAATGAAGTATCTTTGTCGACACGAATATAAAGATAATATAAGTATGAATATAAAGGTGGGTGACAAAGTGCGTTTCCTGAATACGACAGGAGGCGGCATCGTACGTAGTTTTAGAGGTAAAGATCAGGTATTGGTGGAAGACGAAGACGGTTTCGATATCCCGGCCCTGATCCGCGAATGTGTCGTCGTTGGCGGCGAAAATGAGATGCAGGTACACAGTTCTAACCGTCCGCGGGTGCAACCCCAGCCGCAGGTTCAGCAGCCCATGCCGAAGCCGCAACCCAAACCGGAAGAAGTGAAGGTGGAAGAAACAGCCGAAGGAGAACGTCTGAACATCTATCTGGCTTACTTGCCGATGGAACTGTCGAAAGTAATGCAGGACAGCGCTTACGAAGCCTATTTTGTGAATGACAGCAATTACTATCTGTTCTTCAACTACATGTACCGGAACAACAATAGCTGGATAAGCCGTTATAACGGTCTGATAGAGCCGAATACAAAGATCTTTATGGAAGAGTTCGGCAAAGAATATCTGAATGACCTTGAACGCGTATGCGTGCAGCTGATCGCTTTCAAGAAAGATAAACCTTACTCGCTGAAGAATTCTATCTCCGTAGAATTGCGTCTCGACACGGTTAAGTTCTACAAACAGCACTGTTTTATGGAAAACGATTTCTTTGAAGAAGAAGCGATGGTTTATCCGATCGTACGTAATGACGTTCCGGAGAAAGAACTGCTTGTCTCCGCTACGGAATTGAAGGAAGCGATGTATCAGAAAGTCCGTGAAGACCGCCATGCCCCGCAGACTATCGTTAAGAAGAAGTCTGACGGTGCCGTTCTGGAAGTCGATCTGCATATCACGGAGTTGCTCGACAATACAAATGGCCTGAGCAATGCGGATATGCTGACGTATCAGCTGGATAAGTTCCATGAAATATTGGGCAAGTATGCAAACCATAAAGGACAGAAGATTGTCTTTATCCACGGAAAAGGGGATGGTGTGCTTCGCAAAGCCATAGAGAAAGAACTGAAGACAAGATACAAACAACACTATTACCAGGATGCTTCTTTCCGTGAATACGGGTTTGGTGCCACAATGGTTACCATCAAATAAGAATTAGCTCCTGATTAATAAGAACTAAGTACCGGATGAATCGTATTTACCCTTGCAGGAAATCTGTTGCCGACGCCCTCGAAAGCTTTGCCGACGTCGTCGACAATTTAGCCGACGCCCTCGGCAATATAGCCGACAGCGTCGGCAACAACTTTCCTGCAAGAGTAAAATAAAATACATGCCGTTCAAATATGGCTGACAACCGGAGAAAATAAAAAGATATGGCTACTGAGATAGAAAGAAAGTTCATTGTCGAAGGCGACTTCACTGCTGATGTTTACAGTTCGGAGCGCATTGTGCAAGGATATATCTGTTCCGAGCCCGGCCGTACGGTACGTGTCCGTATCCGGGGGGAGAAAGGTTTCCTGACTATCAAAGGCCCTTCGGATGACAAAGGTCTGAGCCGTTACGAGTTCGAGCAGGAAATACCGTTAGCGGATGCCGAACAACTGTTGAAGCTCTGCGAACCGGGAGCCATAGATAAAGTGCGCCATCTCGTCCGGGCCGGCAAGCATACTTGGGAAGTCGATGTCTTTCACGGAGCCAACGAAGGCCTGGTCATGGCTGAAATAGAATTGGCTTCCGAAGGCGAACCTTTTGAAAAACCGGACTGGATAGGAGAGGAGGTAAGCGGCGACAGGAGATATTACAACTCGATGCTTACCAAACAACCCTATACACAATGGGCAAAGAAATAATACTAATTTAAACGATAAAACACTATGAAGAGAATCTTATTATCCCTTTTGGCAGGTGCCCTGTCGTTGCCGGCGGTGGCGGATGAAGGAATGTGGTTGCTTCCGTTGCTTAAGCAGCAGAAGTTTCCGGAGATGCAGGCTTTAGGATTGAAGTTGCAGGATTACGATATCTACAGTCCCGACTCGGCTTCGCTGAAAGATGCCGTCGTGATCTTTGGCGGCGGCTGTACGGGCGAGATCGTATCACCGGATGGCTTGTTGTTGACCAACCATCATTGCGGATACGGCCAGATACAACAACACAGTACCCTGGAACATGACTACCTGACCGACGGCTTTTGGGCAACTACCCGCGACCAGGAACTTCCCAACCCGGGACTGACCGTGACGTTCATCGACAAAATAGAGGACGTCACCGACTACGTAAAGAAGGAACTCGAAAAGGATACCGATCCGAACAGCATGAACTTCCTCTCCCCCAAATATCTGAACGGACTGGCAAAGGCAAAGGTCGGTGAAAAGTTCCTGCAGGATAACCCCGGAACGGAGGTGGAGATCAAAGCCTTCTATGGCGGTAACGTATATTATATGTTCACGAAGAAGATCTATTCGGATATCCGTTTCGTCGGAGCTCCCCCTTCGTCTATCGGTAAGTTCGGTGCGGATACCGACAACTGGATGTGGCCGCGCCATACGGGCGACTTCTCCGTTTTCCGTGTTTATGCTGATGCAAACGGTAATCCGGCCGAATATTCGGAAACGAACGTTCCCCTTCGTCCGAAGCGCTGGTTCAGGATTTCAATAAAAGGAGTAGAGGAAGATGATTATGCCATGATGATGGGCTTCCCCGGGCGGACAAACAAATACTATACATCCTGGGAAGTAGCCGAGCGTCGAGATATCGACAATGCTGTCCGTATCAATATCCGTAATCTTCGTCAGGAAGTGATGTTGGACGAGATGCTGAAAGATCCTTCCGTTCGTATCCAGTACGCCAGCAAATATGCCGGATCGACCAATGCCTATAAAAATGCTATCGGTAGTAACTGGGCGATCAAGAAGCGTAACTTTGAGAAGGTAAAGAAAGAAGAACAGGATCGTCTGATTGCCTGGTCGGAAGATCACGATGAATCGGATTATCCCGAAGCATTGCTGACACTCGAACAGATCGTATCCGACCGTAAAGACTTGCGCTTCCGTAGCTGGATGCTGGATGAAGCAATCCTTCGCGGTATCGAATTTACGAAAGTCCCTTCTGAGATACAACCGGTTTGTGATGCCCTGAAAGGCAAAGACCGCAACGAACAACAAAAGCAAGTGCGTATGCTGGATATGGCTTACCATCGTTTTGCCGATAAAGATTATGCTCCCGAGGTGGATAAGAAAATCGCCAAAGTGATGCTGAAGGAATACTGCCGCCTGGTTCCAGCCAAGTCGCAACCGGCTTACTTTGCCCTGATCGACAAGAAGTTCAAAGGAGATGTAGACCGTTTTGTTGACTATCTGTTCGACAAATCGATCTATGGCAGCGAAGAAAACTTCGATAAGTTTAAGACACATCCTTCCGTGAAGGCACTCGAACAAGATCCGATGATCCTGTTCGCTAAATCCGTGCAGGAAGAGAAGGCAAACCTCAATGCAGCGTTGGCCGACTTCGATGCCGGCTATGCCATTGCCCACCGTACGTATGTAGCAGGCCTGCTGGCTATGTATCAGGATAAAGCCAATTTCCCGGATGCCAACTTCTCTTTGCGCCTGACTTACGGACAGGTGAAGGGATACAGTCCGCGTGATGCCGACTATTACAGTTGCCAGACAACGCTGGATGGTGTGATGGAAAAGGAAGACTCTACGAATTGGGAATTTGTTGTCCCGACCCGTCTGAAAGAATTGTACGAAGCCAAAGACTTCGGCCGTTATCAGATGCCTGACGGTAGAATGCCGGTCGCTTTTAGCGCAACGACACATACCACCGGAGGAAACTCGGGAAGTCCTGTGCTGAATGCCAACGGTGAACTGATCGGTATTAACTTCGACCGTAACTGGGAAGGAGTAGGTGGCGATATCCAGTATCTGCCGGATTATCAGCGCAGTATTATCGTCGATATCCGTTACGTCTTGTTTATCATGGATAAGTATGCCGGAGCCAGCTATCTCCTGAAGGAAATGGAACTGGTGGAATAACCGGCCAGCGGGAGTTGATTCCATAAAAAAAGCGAATGATCGAAAGATCACTCGCTTTTTTTATATCCTAATATAATTAAAATATGCCTTTTTCCAGGTCAGCTGCCTTTACACGGAAAATATATCCGTTGCGTGAGAAGACTAATTCTCCGTCTTCTTTCTTTTTCTGGTTAACTAAGCGTTGAAAAGCTATATTGGCACCTTTAACTATATTCTCTTCAAATTCTCTTACTTCTTGTTCACTCATGATGTTCAAGTTTAGTGTAAATATCCGAATTATATATCTCTTTTTTATCATTCCTGAATCCTTTGGCGATTACTTCCATCGGAGACATAGAATTGTCTGTTACCATCCAATAATCACTAATGGGGATATATAGTTCAAAAAGATTGTGAATACCCGCCTCGTATCTACGGCGG
>ULWH01010248.1_pt1 | contig 18973 bp, 16 predicted proteins | sample 1960201 | NCBI WGS metagenome assembly ULWH01 (sample SAMEA4835808, study PRJEB28245) | human gut metagenome | biome: gut microbiome; material: fecal sample | place: Denmark | collected 2008
CGGATTCTAAATCCGGTACGGATTTTTTTGTCATGAGAAAAACACTTTGTCTTTTAGCCGCCTTGGCATTGTCTTCTCTATCAAATGCTGCCTCGTTTTCTCTGGATCTTTCTCCAACCGGGGGCGGGGCTCAGAACACCGTATCCCTTGACGGAATAACACCCCAGGATATCTTTGGTTATGAAACCGATGTCTGGCATGGAACTATAACGAAAAGCGCTTTGTCGGGCCAGGTGTCGTTAAACGATGGTTCCCTTGGTCTTCAACTCGGCGGAGTAGCCGATGTCGGCAAGGGAAATTTTGCCGGTCTCAAATTTGACATGCCTTCAGGAGTGGAGTCTGCCAAGATGTCTTTTACGATTACTTACACCTCTGCTTGGGGAGCCGCAAATTTCAACTGCGATTATACCTGCAATGTGTATGGATTCACGGCCGAGGGAACATCCACGGTCATAGGAACATGGTCTTTGCAAAATGCCAAAGCTTCTCTTACCCAGAATGAGCCTGTTGATGTCTCTTTCGACCTGCAGTTGGACCCCGATGCGGATTATTCTTCTTTTGGCTTAATATTCAATAATACCCGTGTGGCCAATGCCGGCGGCATGGGATGTGAGATCAGCAATATTCTTATTTCCGGGGAAGCAGTGCCGGAACCGGCTACGGCCTCTCTGGGACTTCTTGGCCTGGGCGCTCTTCTTCTGCGCCGCCGCAGAAACTGATGACGGGCATACAAATGGTTATAACCGGGCAGACTGTGTCAAAGCCGGTTTTATGTGAGGAGGGGATGAATTATCCCCTCCTTTTTTACTTTCATTCCACGCAGTTTTTCCGGTTTGATGGACAGGGACGGATGAAATGGTCAACAGCATTGATAATTAAGGTATTTTTCAAAAGAGCCGCTTATTTGCTGATGACGTTTTTTTGAGAATGCCTCCCGGCCCGGAGCGGCATGGCCCCGGATTAGAAGTTTCGCGTATCCGTGCCGCACCGGCCGGCTGGCTAGTTGTGTAAGAATGCGCGAATTTCAAAATCATTTACTTCCCTTGAAACAGGCAAGGCCGCTTTAAAAAATCGCGTCCGCTTCGCACACATTATTTTCTGCCGTCTGCAGAAACCTGCGCCAAAAATTTGTGTTCTGCCGCCATTCCGTGGCATTTCCGGAACGGGAAAGGAGCCTATTTCTTCTTCGTGTTGAGTTTTTCCCTTACCCGTTCCACATTGGCAAGGGCGTCTTCATTCCCCAGCTCCGCCGCCCGTTCATACCACTTTTGGGCTTCGGCCAGGTCTTTGGCTACGCCGGTGCCGCGTTCATACATGGAACCCAGGTTGTTCATGCACTTGGCGTCGTCCTGTTCTGCCCCCTTGATGTAAAACTGATAGGCCAGGGCCATATCCTGCGGGGTGCCGAGGCCTTCTTCATGCAAGTAGCCGAGCAGGAAATGCATGCCGGGCACCGCATGCGTCTGGTTCTCTTCCAGATCGGTCAGAATATCCAGCGCCAATTTCGGGTCCGGCTCCAGATCCTCGCCCTTGATGAGCAGGCGCGCCTTCTCCACCAGAGCCTCCGGATCCCTGGTTTCCGCGGCTTTCAGTACATAATCCTTGTGCAGTTCCCTGTTCGGCTGCACGCCGATGCCCTGCCCGTAATAGCGGGCCAGCCTCTTGAAACCGCGTACGTCCTCCTTTTTCACCAGGGCGGTGGCTGCCGTCATGGCAGAGGCCAGAAGCTGCTGCCGTTCCGCAGGCTCCTGCACATTCCCTGCCACGGTTTCATAATAATTGGCCAGCTCGTCCAGTGCCGTCAGGCTGCCGAGTTCCACAGCCTGTTCCCAGAATTTCACGGCTTCCGGATTGATGGTTTTCGGGGCCGGGGCCTGGCGTTCCCTGCCGGACGGGGTCATCCAGGGAGGAACGGTTCCGGCATCCGCCGGAGTATCTTCCTCCTTACCCTTCTGTTCCGGTTTCCGGAGCCACGGCGGAGTGTTGGCGTCCCCTCCGTTCAGGGTCAGCTTGACCTGCTGGTAGGCGGAAGGGGAGCCGTTGTCCAGGGCCGCTGTTTCCCCCGTATTCTGGGGATAGGCCGCCTGGTTGGCCAGGAAAAGCAGGGAAGGGATATGTCCCCGTGCCGCCAGACCGTGCATCATGGCGCTGTAAGGCTGTAGGTTCTCATTGTTGGAACTCCACATGTCCGCCGCGTCCACATGGCCTTTCAAGGCTCCCCGGAACATCCAGGAATCCCCCTCGGCCATGCGTTTTTCCAGGCCGAATTCATAAATGAGGGCGCGGCCGAGCACGTACATGCCGCAGGGATCCCCCTGTCCGGCGGAAAGCCGGGCCCAGGCCAGGGCTTCCGGGTAGCCGGATTCTTCGCTCCTGTAACTGAATAACATCAGGTATGCCAGGTCCGCCTGGCTGCGGGCGTTCCCCCCCTGAGCTTTTTTACGGAGGGTGGCGGTCAGCTGTTCCCATTGTTCCGGCGTGACGTATTCGGAAATTCCTTTCAGCGTGATGAAATCTCCTGCGGCGGCTTTTGCCAGGCAATCGTTCAGCAGCGTTCTGGCAGGTTCTGCGGACGGTTTGTCCATTAAGTCCGGGTTTTCCATCTGGGCCAGGCGTAGCCTGGCCAGGGGGTGTCCTTCCTCCGCCGCCTGCCTGTACCATACGCGCATATTTTCCCGCGCTTCATGGGCCTTCCCTACGGAATCCAGTGTATTGGCCAGTTCCTCCTTCCACAGCTCGCCCAACTGTACGCTGGAATCTGCGTCCCCAAGCTGAGAAGCCAGCTCAAGCTCCTTATGCGTCTTGGCGTAGGGGGGAAGCTGGTTGAGTTTTTTCTGGGGGAAGGAAAGAGGTTCCTTCAGGTAGGGCATGCCCCGTTCGTCATGAAGGGACAGCAGATCAAGGGCCGCCTTGCGCAGCTCCTGTTCCTGCGGGGGCTGCGTTTCGGAAATTAACTGGGCGTACCAGGCACAGGCGTTATTGCTGCCCAGTTTCCTGGCCTGCTCGAACAAAGGCTGGAGGAGGGGGCTTTTCCCTCCCCCTGTTTTTTCCTTCATGCCGGCGGAGAGGTCCGCCAGCAGGGTTTCCAGATCCCCTCTGGAGCGCAGTTCCGCCAAAAGCTTTCCGGCCTGTGCCGGTGCGGCCCCCTTCGGCAATTCCGCCAGGAGCCGCATGGCCCCCGCGTGCCCCTTCTCCGCAGCCCGGGAAAGGGATTGAATGGCCGTATCCCTCCATCTGCCGTCCTTGCCGGTTCCGGAGGGGCCGCCGTCCAGGGAAAGGGCCAGTTCCCCTATCCGTGCCAGAAGAACCGGTTTGGCGTTTTTCCGGTATTGCTTCAGGGTCTCGATAACGTTGGCGGGATTTTCCTTCAGCCAATCCACTTTGATGAAAGCGAGCTGGGCCAGCACATCCTGGTCGCCGGAAGCGGCCTTCTTTTCCAGGGGGGCCAGGTAGCGTCTCAACTCGGCTTCCGGAAGATCCGTGACGGTGTACAGGGCCGTGATGGCGTCCATGTCTCCCTTTTCCGCAAGCTTGCGGCAGGCAGCCAGCCATTCCGCATGTTCCGGCTGCATGGGTTGCGCCTTGAAAATCCCGAAAATCCCGTAAGGATCCGTCATCATGAGCTTGGGTGCCGGATGACCGGATGCCGTGGCCGCGTCACGGAAAAAATGCTGCATATGTTCCAGGCAGGCCAGCGGCAGGTCTCCACGGTTCAGGTAATAAAGCCCCATCCAGTATTCCCCGGCCAGCATATTGGCCCGGAAGTCTCCAGCCGCGGCTTTGTCCAGCACTTCCCCGTACGTCCAGCCGCCGTCCATAGGCAGTTGGGAAAGGTCCCGGAACGGAGCGTATTCCTCCTGCCCGGGAGGAGCTGCCGCAGCGGCGGACGGAATGTCCTGGCCATAAGCCGGAACGGAAAAAATAAAGGGAATAAGCAAAAGACGGGCTCGCATGGATCAACTCTTTTCTAGCAGGAAAAACCTCTGCCCTACAAGCGTTTTTCACGTGTCTGAATGTTTAATTATTGGTCATGTCACGTTCTTTTTTTAAAGAAAAAAAATGGAGTGGGGCCGGGAGGTTCCGGAGACGCGTGAGGAAGCCCGCAAGGCGGAGGAAAATGGCTTCCTGGGAGACGGGATGAATGAAGTGGGCAAGGGATTGGGGATTCCAACCCCGCCGTTTTTCTTCATTCCATCAGGTCCGGATTCTTTTGATGAATATCCCCGGAAGATGACCTTTTAGTAAATTCCCTTCAACTTTTCCGGATGTCCGCTCAACTGGGAGCGCAGCCGGTTTCTGTCCAGCTTTCCCATGACCGTGAGGGGGATGGGCGTTTCCATGACGGCGCGGATGCGCTGGGGGCCTGGGGCCGACGCATTCCACTCGCGGCAGGCCTGCTCCAGAGGGGAAGCGGAAGGACCGCAGGCGACCAGTTCCATTCCGGCGCGCGGATGTGGAACTGCCTCCACGACAGCCTCCGGGACGCTGCGGCGCAAAACGTCCTGGACGGCATCCGGATCCACCAGTTCCCCCAAGACTTTGACAAGTCTGTCCGCCCGGCGCAGAAAGGTCAGCAGACGCCCTTCCAGGCGCACCAGGTCGCGGGTGCCCCACCACTCCTGCGGAGCGACTCTTTCCAGAAGGAATCCTCCATGCGTCTGCGTCAGCAGGCGGCCGGACAATTTGCCTTCCCCCTGGAAGCGCAGGAGGCCGCCTTTGTCCGTCTGAACTTCCCAATGGGGCAGAAGGGAAAGGCGGTCTGTATGAAAGGAATCTCCGGGAAAGGCTGTGGCTAATTGGGAGCCGGCTTCCGTCATGCCGTAGCTCTGCACTATGGGCCAGCCAAGGGTGCGTGCTTTCCGTCCCGTCTCCGCGTCCAGCGCGCCGCCGCCTACGATAATGCACCCGGCGGTGGAAGGCGCGCGGAGGCCGAGGCGGACCAGATCCACTACCTGCGTGGGAACCAGGGAGGACCATCTGGCTCCTGAGCTTCTCATCAGGTCGGCATAGGCCTGCGGGCACCACTTACCGCGGAGCGTATGGACGGCGGTTCCGGCCAGGGCCGCGCGCAGATAAATCATGGCGCCCCCCACATGCCAGAGAGGAAGCGGACAGCACCAGTCCCCGCTTTCCGCATGCAGATGTTCCAATGCCCCGCGCGCGCATATGTCCAGGGCGCGGCGGGTGAATAAAATGGCTTTGGGAGGCGAACCGGAAGAGCCGGAGGTAGCGAAAGCCGTGATTCCATCCATGCCCCGGCGGGAAAGAAAGGCGGCGGCCTTTTCCGCCCAGCCCCTCAAATGGGGCGGGGCCATCACGCAAGGGCCGTTGCCACGGTCCCAAGGCAGGGGTGTTCCGGCGGCGGGCATGGCGGCGGCAGTTTACCGGAGGACCTTTCTGCGCAGGGTGTGCCAGCGTTCCTCCATGCGGGGCCTCAAATGGTGTTCAATCCATGCATAAGCTGCTTCCAGGCCGCCCGCTTTGAACGTGCGGCCTATCTCCGCTTCTACGCCTGTGGCGTTGCCGGTGCGGCGCAGAAAATCATTGCTGGTGAATTCTACGAAAAGCTTGCCGTTGATCGCTCCTTCCTCCGCCAGAATCCATTCCCTGACGTACAACGCCAGAATGGCGTCCCCTACCCATGCCTCCGCGCGGAGGCGTTCTTCTGTAGCCTTGTCCATATGATGGTTCATGAAAATCTGGCAATGGCGGTTTTCCCTCCCAGAGGATCCCTGATGGGAGGCGGAGGCACGCCGGGGGCCCTGTCTCCGGAGGGGGAAGCCGGTTGGCGGTTTTCCCGCGGGAGCTCCGGCAGGTTGTCCGTGGGCGAGGCGGGAGTTCCCGGCAATGGCGGGTTCTCCTTGACACCCTGTGGCGCGGGCGCGGCTCCCGGAACCAGGGGCACGTCCAGCACTCTGTCCTGGGCCGCACGGCGGTTGGCGGCGTCCCTGGCTTCCAGGGACTTGCGGAGCGCCGTTTCCGATTCCGAATTCCAGTATCCGGAATCCAGTTCTATATAAATATTGGAATAAGGCAGGGATGTCTTGGTTTTAATGACCAGCACGTTGAATTGTCTGGCCGCGTCTTCGATCAGGGAATTGATCGTGCGGCTCATCAGTTCAAAATGCTGGCGGCCAGGAAGCATTTTATTAATATTATTACGGTAACGCTTAATGCCGGGAGCATAGTCCTCCGTAACGCTGCGCAGCTCTGAGCTGATCATGATCCGGGGCACCACGTGGGCTTCTTCCTCCAGCATATTCAGCACATCCAGAAACACTTCATCCGATGTCTTGTCGGAAACCATGGTTCTGATGCCGGTTCCCGTGTAGGCGGGAAAGGAGGATTCCGCAATGACAATCCAGTTTCTGGCCCCCACGATGGCCAGGTTTTTATATAACTGATCCTTCCATTCCCGTTCTGCCGGGTTGGCGTCCTGGCAGCCGCTGAGCAGGCTGATGATGCATATGGGCAGGATGAAGGGGAGTCGGGTCATGGGTGGGACCCCGCCTTGCGGGGCTGGAAAATGGGCTAGAATTTATGGGACCGGGGTTCGCGGCAGGCGCTGGGGCAGCGGCCTTGTTCCGTAGCGAACGGCGCACCCTGGGTGGGAGCCGCCTCCGTAAAGGCGACGCCCGGCAGTTCAGTAGGTACGCCTTGAACGGGGAAATCCTTTCGCAGGGGGAAGTAAGGATAGCCTTCCCACATCAGAATGCGGCGCAAATCAGGATGTCCTGAGAACCTGATGCCCATCAGGTCCCATGCTTCACGTTCATGCCAGTTGGCGGACTGGAAAATTTCCGTGACGCTGGGCACTTCTTCTCCGTCATCCACCTTTGTCTTGAGGCTCAGGTTCGCTCCCGTTTCCGACTGTGTCAGCGTGTAGTTGACTTCAAAGCGGGGGCTTTCCCCCATATTGTCCACGGAAGAAAGGTTAACCAGCATATCAAACCCGGCGGAATCCCGCAGCCAGCGGACAACATCCGCCACAGCCTGGCGCGCGACGGTCAGCGTAATATCTCCGCGGAATTCGTAGCGGTCCGTGATGATGTCTTTCCCAAAGCGGTTTTGGGCGTTGTCTGCGGCGGTTTTAATCTGTGATTCTAGAGAAAGCATGGAGAAAAAATGGTAAAAGTGGAACGGAAAAAACGTTTGAAAAAAACTTATTCAAGGGGCATTTCCGTGTTGACCGGGACGGGAGCGTTGGCTTCGCGAGGCTCTTCCTTCTTGAAGAAAGTGCGTGCGGGCTGCTGGGTATCCATCTTCTTGCGCAGGGTGAGCAGGGCTTCCAGAATAGCCTCCGGACGGGGAGGGCAGCCGGAAATGTAAACATCCACGGGAAGAATCTTGTCCACGCCCTGGAGCACGGAATAGGAGCGGAACATGCCGCCGGTGGAAGCGCACGCGCCCATGGCGATGCACCACTTGGGTTCCGGCATCTGGTCCCAGATGCGGCGGACGGCCAGGGCCATTTTATAAGTGACGGTGCCGGCTACAATCATCACGTCCGCCTGGCGGGGGGAAAAACGCGTCACTTCCGAGCCGAAGCGGGAAAGGTCATACCGGGAACAGGCCACGGCCATGAACTCAATGGCGCAGCAGGAAAGCCCCATCGGCATGGGCCAGAGGGAATTTTTACGAATCCAGTTGATGGCGGCGTCCAGGGTGGTATAGACAAAATTGCCTTCCGCATTGGAGTCCAGTACTCCCGTTTCGTAAATATTCGGTTCGTTCGTGGTGACCATGATAACAGATGATTCTTGCTGAAGCCAGATTAGCGAGATGCCTTCAACTCTCAAGCCTTAATTTGGTTCAGCCATGATTTTCTGCGGCCTGTTCCGGCTCTGTTTTCCGGCATCCCGGGAGGGGGGATGAATAAACCCGCACAGGGTTTCCCCCGTGCGGGTTTTTTATCCAACTATATTACCTATGAAACTCAGAACTCCCCATAATGGGCGGCGGTCTCTCTACCTCCCGCCGTCCGGTTTGTTGCTGATGCAGGTTAGAGTCCCGGACAGGATCGCCCGTTCAAAAAGAAGAAATTTTTATGACAAAACGCTAGGTATATATTTAAATGATTGAAAATAAATATATTGTGTGAAAATTTATTCAAAAAATACGGGGTAGGAGTTCATTTCTTTGTGATGCCTGTGAGGAAAGTGACGGAACGGACGGAGAGGCCGTTACGTTTTTCCTGTTCCTTGGCAGCTGTGTCCTCCCTGCGCTCCCGCCGTTTGCGGATTTTCTTTCAAACCCACACTTGAGCTACCACGCCGCCGGAATCCTTCACTTCCAGGCGTCGGTCAGATTTTTCGGAAGAATGTCTTTCCCCGCAAAAAGAGTGCTTGTCTTTTCCGTTGGATGAGTCCCTTGGATTTTCTCCGGTTGTTCCAAACCCGGCGTTTTGGCGTCTAAGGGTTATTCCGGCTGCAGCCGCTGGCGTTCCTGGATGAGTACGCGGAAGTGCCCTCCGGCGCCGTGTTCATCCGTCAGGAAGGCATCCTGAGGCGTGTTCTCCGCATGGGGGAGCAGGTAGTCCCGCTGGGTCATGAAAGTGACCCGGTCCCCCAAACAGTTGCGGGATAATTCCAGCAGGTCCGTAAAATTGACGTCACAGGTCAAATCCGTGAGGCCGGGGTTACGGTACAGTTCCTCTCCGGTCAGCACCTGGTGGCTTTTGTACCCGCGCAGGGAACCCCGGGGGCGGCGATAGTACAGCCGCTCCATTTCATCCCCGTAGTCGATGACCGTCATGACGCCCATGTTCCAGTGGGGAAGCCAGCTCGTAAACCAGCGCGCGTAGGAGTCGTGAATTTCCACCCGCTGCCCCGGTTGGGAACCGTATTCCAGCATATGGGAGAAAAGCGGCTGCTGCCGGACGGGGCGCAGTTCTTCCCGGACGGCTCCGTTTTTCACGACAAGCCCTACTTCCTTCCAGTCCTGTTCCGTGTATTCGAATACGCGCGCCGGGAAAGCGTCCACCAGCTCGTTGGAGAAAATAAAGGCCTTGCCTCCGCAGTGTTTCAGCGCTTTTTCCATGGTGGAATAAATTTTGGCCCTGCCTCCCAGCAGAAGGTGCTGGAATTCGCGCAGCCGCGGGGAAGATTCCACAATCACGTAGTCCGTATTCAGGCGGTTCCAGAATCCCAGCCGCTCCAGGATTTTGACGGCCAGGGCGCCGGAACCGGCGCCTATTTCCAGCAGGGGCAGCCGCCTGCTGCAGCGGGAGCAGGCTTCTTTCCATTGAGCGACAATGGCTTTTGCGAGGATGGGGGAAAGCGTGGGGGTGGTGGAAAAGTCCCCGCGTTGACCGATGTTTTCAATGGAAGAGGAGTAGTACCCTTCCTGCGGGTGGTGCAGGGCCAGCTGCATGAAAGCTTCCAGGGAGAGCCAGCCGCCAGCGGCCGCGATGTGGTCTGAAAGGCGTATCATGCAGGGAAGGCAGGGGTCAGGATTGGGATTGCTCCAGCATGCGCAGCAACGGGGCTTCCGCCCTTCTGCGCAGGTCTTCCGGCAGTTCCACGGCGGGAGAAAGGTCCCGGAGGGCCAGGTACAGTTTTTCCAGCGTGTTCATTTTCATGTACGGGCAGGTGCTGCAGGAGCATTGCTCCGTGGGCGCGGGAATGAATTCTTTGCCCGGCACCAGCTTGCGGAGACGGTGCAGAATGCCGGATTCCGTCACAATGATGAAAGATTTGGCGGGGTTTTCCGTGCAATAGGGGATCATTTTTTCCGTGGAGCAGATATGGTCCGCCAGCAGGCGCACGGCCTCCGTGCATTCCGGATGGGCCACCACCGGCACGCCGGGGTGCTTTTCCTTCAGGGCAAGAATCTGGTCCCGCGTGAACTCCATGTGCACGTGGCAGGCCCCGTTCCACAATTCCAGGGGGCGGCCAAGCTGGCGGCTTACCCAAGCGCCCAGGTTCTGGTCCGGGACGAACAGGATGGGGCGGTCCTGCGGAGCCTGGGAGACGATTTTTACGGCATTTCCGGAAGTAACGATTACATCCGCCAGCGCCTTGACGCCGATGGAGCAGTTCACATACGCCACTACATAGTAATTTTTATGGGCGTTTTCTTTTAAGAAGGCTTCCAGCTCACCGGCGTCGCAGGAGGCTTCCAGAGAACAGCCGGCATCGGCATCCGGAAGAATGACGGTTTTGTCCGGATTAAGAATTTTGGCGGTTTCCGCCATGAAATGGACGCCGCAGAAGGCGATCACGTCGCAATCCGTATTCTGCGCCTTGTAGGCCAGCCCCAGGGAATCGCCCACATAGTCGGCCATGTCCTGGATATCCCCGGTCTGGTAGCTGTGCGCCAGAATGATGGCATTGCGTTCTTCTTTCAGGCGTAAAATTTCCTCTTTCAGGTCAAAGGGTGCCATGCGGGAAAAGATGGGGCGAAGCCCCCGGCAAGTCAAGCATCATGTCCCATGCAGGGCGCGCTTGTTGACGGGAAGGGGGAAATGTGGCACAGTCTGGCGCATCATACGATTATGTTTTCACTTTTAGCAGATAAACTGGATAACACGTTCCGGAGGCTGCGCGGCCTGGGCAAGATTTCCGAGAAAAATATTGCAGACGCCCTGCGCGACATCCGGCTGGCCTTGCTGGAGGCGGACGTGGAGTTTGGCGTGGCCCGGGAATTCATCGGTCGCGTGAAGGAACGGGCCATGGGGCAGGAAGTGCTCAAATCCATCAAGCCCGGAGAGCAAATCGTCAAAATTTTCCGTGATGAAATCGCCGCCCTGCTGGGCGGGGACGCCGTGGGGCTGGACCTGACGGATCCTGCCAGAATCATGGTAGTGGGGCTGAACGGCGCCGGCAAGACCACGACCAGCGCGAAGCTGGCCCTGCGCCTGAAGAACGAGGGGCGCCGCCCCCTGCTGGTGGCCTGCGACCTGGTGCGCCCCGCCGCCGTGGACCAGCTGGCCACGCTGGCGGAACAAATAGGAGTGCCCGTTTATAAGCCCGCTCCCGGCAGCAGGGACGTGGTGGCCGTGGCGCGCGAGGCTCTGGAATGGGCACGGACCCAGAACGGGACCGTCATGATTTTTGACACGGCGGGCCGCCAGGAAGTGGATGAAGCCCTGATAGACGAGCTGCGCCATCTGCACTCCTTCCTTGCGCCGCGGGAAACGCTCCTGGTGGCGGATGCCGCCACGGGCCAGCAGGCCGTGAATGTGGCCCAGACCTTTGACCGTGCCGTGAACGTGACGGGCATCGTCCTGACCAAGCTGGACGGCGATGCCCGCGGGGGCGCGGCCCTTTCCATGCGTTCCGTAACGGGCAAGCCCATCAAATTTTCCGGTGAGGGGGAAAAGCTGGACCAGTTCGGCCCCTTCGTCCCCGGCCGCATGGCGGACCGCATTCTGGGCATGGGCGACATTGTCGGGCTGGTGGAGCATGCCGCCGCACGCATTGACGAAGAGCAGGCGGCCAAATCCATGGACCGCATGATGTCCGGCAAATTTGATTTCAACGACTTTCTGGATCAGATGAAGATGATGCAGAGCCTGGGACCGCTGGAAGGACTGCTGGGCCTGCTCCCCGGCTTCGGCAAAATCAAGAAACAGCTTCCGGAAGGCGCCCTGGACCCCAGGCGGATGAAGCACATGGAGGCCATTGTGCTCTCCATGACGGCCAAGGAAAGGAGCAATCCCAACCTGTTGAATCCGTCCCGCCGCCGCCGCATTGCCGCGGGCTGCGGCCGTCCCCTGATGGAGGTGAACAAGCTGATTAAGAATTTTTCCGAAATGCGCAAGATGATGTCCGGCAAGGGCAAAATGGGCGCCATGATGAAGCAGATGGCTTCCATGAAAGGGAAGGGGGGCAAGGTGCCCGGCTTTCCCGGCATGGGAGGAGGTTTGGGAGGTCTGAAAGGCCTGGGTGGATTAGGTGGCGGTCTCGGCGGCCTTTTTGGCGGACGAAGGTAAATGTAAAAAAGGATGGAAACTGGCAGGCGCGGCTGAATACGGCTGCGCCTTTGCTTTCCGGAACATAGGGGCCTGAGGGAAGGCTCCTTCCGGTTGAAAGAAGAGACCAGGGGAGGCCGTACTTCCAGCATGATGAGTAAGGGGCGTTGTTTCCGGCTGGCCGCATGGCTGGCTCTGTCCGGAGTGCCGGGCACGGGCATGGCGGAAACGCTGCCGGCTGAGGAGGTGCTGCTCCCCGCGCCTTCCGCATGCAGGTCTGACCGGTCCTCCGTGGCTCATCTCCCGCAGCGGCTGGCGGTTTATGCGCCGGAAAAGGATGTTCCCGTGGTGGAAGCCCTCCTGAATGTGCTCAACGCCCAGGGCGTTTTGTCCGGCCTTTCCATGACCCGTGACAAAGCCTCTGCGGACGCCGTTTGTTCGGTTGAGGGAAGCCCCTCGGGGACGGGCGAAGGGTATGAGGCCCGCCTGGTGCGCGACAGGGAAGGGAGGGGCATCCTGCATCTGAAAGCGGCGGCGGCCCAGGGCCTTTTCTACGCGTGGCAGAGCATGGTTCAGGTGTTGAACGCCAACCGGACCGGGGAGGGGTTTTCCGTACCCGTTTTTTCCCTCCGGGATGTTCCCCGCTTTGAATGGCGGGGCATGATGCTGGATGTTTCCCGCCACTTTTTCACCGTGGCGGAAGTCAAGCGCATGGTTGACGCCATGTCCCTGTTCAAGCTTAACCGCCTCCATCTGCACCTGACGGACGGCCCCGGCTGGCGCCTGGAAATTAAAAAATATCCGCTGCTTACCTCCATGAGCGCCTGGCGCGTTCCGCTCGCTGACGGAGAGTGGAACTGGCGGGAAGTGAAACTCGCCATCCGGGAGCATGACCCGGAAGCTACCTACGGCGGTTTTTACACCCAAGAGCAGATGAGGGAGATCATTGCCTATGCGCGCAGCCGCCAGGTCACCGTTGTTCCGGAAATAGACCTTCCCGGCCATTCCTATGCGGCCATGCATGCCTACGGGGATTTGATTTGCGACGGCGTGGACTTTCCCGTGGAGGGGAAACAAGGCCGGGACTCCGTCTGCATGGGGCGGCCGGAAACGCTCCGCTTCGTGAAAGACGTGGTGGATGAACTTAAGGCCGTCTTTCCGCCCGGCTCCCCCATTCATTTGGGCCATGACGAGGTGTCTGCCGAGGCATGGAAAAAATGCCGGTATTGCCAGAACCGCTTAAAAAGCCTGAGGGAGAAGGATCTTAAAGCCCTGAGCCGGGATTTCCTGCAGCGGATTGCGGACTACGTGAGGAAGGGCGGCTATGAAGCCATTGTCTGGGATGAAGCCGGGGAACTGGAGGCGGACAAACGCATCCTCGTCATGGCGTGGCGCGGCAACGGCTTTGCCGCGGCGGCGGCCAGGAAAGGGCATCCCGTCATCCTGGCGCCGTGTTCCCACTTCTATTTTGACTATTACCAGTCCGCCGCGTCCACGGAGCCGAAAGCCGTAGGGGGCCTTATTCCGCTCAAGCAGGTGTACGGCTATGAATTGCCGGAACTTTCCCCGGAGGAAGCCGCCAGGGTGCGCGGCCTCCAGGCGAACATATGGACGGAATACCTGTACAATATGGGTCTGGTGGAATATATGGCGTGGCCGCGCGCCCTGGCCCTGTCCGAACGCGCCTGGAGCGACTGCGACCCCCGGGATTACAAATCCTTCCGCAGCCGCGCCTCCAGGGCTCTGAATATCCTGGAAAAACTGGCCGTGAAATACCGCCCCATGGGGGAAGAAGACTAGGCATTCCCGCTTTGGCCCCTTCCGCACGGCGGGAGGACCGCCGCCCCGGATGTTCACCCGCAGGTTTTATTGACAGAGGATGCCGGGCCATGATAGAAACGGTTCTGCCAATTAATTGATATGGAATTATTTGATATGAAGAAACACCGTTTTTTATTCTCAGCTTCCCTGATGGCTCTCGTGCTGCTCGGCTGCATGGCGGTAGTGTCTTGTTCCAATAATTTCAAACATGTTCCCCAAACAGGATTTATCGCTCATCAGGTAAAAAATAAGGATTCCCATATTCCCTTTGACGCGTACTGGAATGCCGATGATAAAAAAATCTGGAATGACAGGGTGAACGGCGTGGATGGCAAAAAAGTCATGATGGCCGTTGTTCCGGTGGATACGGAGCACATGGATGTAAGGCCGGATACCGCGGAGGGGTTTGATGCCCTGCGCGGCCTGGCGGAGTACTTCCGGAAGAGCGTTGCAACCAGAATGGAAAAGGAGGTTGCTGAAAATCCGCATTTTGAAATGGTGCCTCCGGGAACCAGGGGGGCCTATACGCTGGAACTCGCCATCATTTCCATCACTCCCACGAATGCCAGGGCCGGCATCTTTGTCACGGCGCTGAGCGGCATCAAGGGGGGAGGGCTGGTCAAACGGTTCATCAAGAAAGGGCACATTGCCATGGCGGGCCGCCTGAGGGATGAGTCCGGCCGCATCGTTTCCGAATTTGCGGATTATGAGGAAGACCACAGCTCCCTGCTGGGCGTGGACACCAAGGATTTTAAAAAATACGCCCACCATCAGCGCACTATTGACGAATGGGCCCGGGAAATTACGGATGTATATTCTTCCGCCTACGGGCACTGGACGCAGAAACGCATGATTTCCCTGAATCCCTTTTAAGGGATGAACCTGCGGGGGAGGGGGGCCGCGTTGCGGCCGTTCTTTCCACGGGGCCGGGAATCTTTGCGGAGCGTTCCGCCCGGCGGGAAACGCGCTGTTTCAGTTATTCCCCGTATTCCGCCCAGGAACTGCTGGTTTCCCACACGCGCACGCGTTCCAGCTCAACACAGGCCCGCACAGGATATTCGCCGGGATTCTCCCTGGCTTTTTCCAGCGCGTGCCGGGCAACATTGAAAATGACGCGAGCCATCACCTCGCTGGTGGGGTCTTCCCGGTCGAACGGAATGATGCGCTCCCCGTATGCGGCCACGAAGGCGGCGAAGTTGGGGTCCTCCGTATTCACGCACAGGGAGTGGTCAAACTGCTGGAGGAAATCCCCCATCATCTGCTTGATAGCCTTGAAATCCAACACCATGTCATTGGCATCCAGCGTTTCCGCCCGGAACACCATTTCCACGGAGCGCGTATGGCCATGCGGGAATTTGCAATTACCGGGATGTTTGGACAGAAGATGCCCGCTTTCCAGTTCGATGGATTTGCAAATTCGGTAGACCATGGAGGCAGGATAACGTGGGCGCGGGTGCGGGGCAATCCCAATCAGAGTCTGTCTGGTTCGGACTTTTCTTTTTTACCGAATAAGCCTTTGCGCCCCGCTTTCTTCAATCCTTTCTGCGTGCTTTTCCTTGCGATGACAGGCACGCTCTCGGCAATCCAATTCATTGAAAACCTGTCTTATGTGCTGCAAATATTGTTTTCTGTTTTCCGGCGGGGCGCACGCAGCCGATTTTCCTCGTCGGATAATACTGTCTGAAATTGCACAAGTTTAACACACTTACTCTTATGGCAAAAAAACATGTTTTCTGCATAGGTGTTGAGTCAACAAAATGTTGTTATAAAAGCTGTTATACGGAAAACGAAAACTTACAGATTGCCTTTCCTGAAATCAGCGACAGGTTTGGATTCCAATTTCACATCCGAGAACAGACAAGTATGAGTTTTGTCTTTGGGGCTTTGGGCACTAATGCCCAAATAGAACTCGGCAGGGTATTCGTTCTTGTATATTCTGATCAAATGCCAGTTTTCTCCATCCTCCGAATAATAGTTGCCGAAGATTTTGGTGTCTGATGACAGCCGGAGGTATACGGACGGTAATATTGTCCGTTCGTGGTTATTGTCATCGGAATATCCTATGGTGCGCACGGTTACAATTCGGTGGTTTCCGTCTTCGTCCTGCTCGAAACAGAGTTTTTGCCAATGGGTCTCATCGACAAACGCAAGAATAGCCCCGGCGGAGTAAGTCCCTGCTTTGGTAAATTGTGGCTGCACCTTTGCCGTGAATGTAAAAGGCTTTGTATTGTCCAGGGCGGAAAGCAGTACAGGGGCGGAAGTGTTGGTAGAAATTCCTTTCGGATCACAGAATAAGTCTGTCCGCTCACCTGTGGTCATACACAGCGCATCTCCTGCGAATTTGACCGTTTCTTTTTTTAAATTCAGTGATTGGGTGAATATAATGTTCCCGTACCCTGTCCGGCAGCGATCCATACGCGTCATGAATTTGTCTCCTTTATGGCAGCCTTGTATCATGAGGATTGCCAATGCTGTAAATAATATCTTTCTTATACTTATACGGTAATCTCTATTAAGTTGTTTTCCGGACCGATAATACAACTTTCGTAGCAACCGTCCCCCGTAGTTCTTGGCCCACTCACAACCTCGTATCCGTCACTGTGCAATCTCCCGGTCAATTCGTTTACTGTTTCCTTACTCCCAACGCTGATAGCGATATGAATATAACCGCAGCGCAGATGGCTTGCCTCCACCTCTGCAAGTTCGGGGCGGGTCATAATTTCCAATCGAGAACCGTCATCGAAAGACAGGAAATAGGACTTGAACCCGGTTTTCTGATTATGGTACAGCTCATTAGGCACAGCATTGAAATACTGTGTAAAAAAGTCTTTTGTCTTTTCAATGTCAATAACATACAGGGCAATATGTTCTATTCTCATTTTCTGTTGGCTTTTTAAGCAAAGAGGAAACCTGGTCATGTTAAAGTTCCCCGTTTGCCGGTTAATATGTGTGGGACTCCAATAGTTTCGTACGATGATGCCGTCCTCTCCATCATTTATGAGGAAGAATTTCTGCCGGTTTGATTTTGCTTTCTTCTATCAGACAGTTGAAGATTCTCGTATTAGATTTTATACGGGCTTATTTTATATAAGCAATATATTCTGTCAACATAAGAGGAAATGATGCGGAATGCCTCTGAAAAATCAGCCCATAACATAATAAACGGGTTTGTATGACGCCGGATTGAATTAAGGCTGCGTGTGTTATTTCTGCTGCGCACCGGGTTATTCCGTATTACGGTATTCTGGCAGCTCAGAGCTTGTTTCAACCATGTCGGCCAGGAGAGGCCCTGGTTTTTCCCGGATATTCACGCCGTCCGAACCGGGAGGAAGGGGCGAGACCGGAGCATTAAAAAGCCGGAGCCCCGAAGGACTCCGGCCGCGAATCATTTTGTTTCCGGGTCAGGCTTAATGCCCGCAACCGGCGCAGGCCCACCCTTCGCGGATTTTAGCGAAGAAGTCATTGCCCTTGTCATCTACCAGAATAAAGGCGGGGAAGTCTTCCACTTCAATTTTCCAGATGGCTTCCATGCCCAGTTCCGGGTATTCCAGCAGTTCCACTTTCTTGATGTTGTTCTTGGCCAGGATGGCGGCGGGGCCGCCGATGGAGCCCAGGTAAAAACCGCCGTGTTTCTGGCAGGCATCCGTTACCTGCTGGCTTCGGTTGCCCTTGGCAATCATGATCATGGAGCCGCCGTTTTCCTGGAACAGGTCCACGTAGGAGTCCATGCGGCCTGCGGTCGTGGGGCCGAAGGAACCGGAGGGGTAGCCTTCCGGGGTTTTCGCCGGGCCGGCGTAGTACACGGGGTGATCCTTCATGTACTGAGGCAGCCCTTCGCCCTTTTCCAGGCGTTCCTTCAGCTTGGCGTGGGCGATGTCGCGCGCCACGATGATGGTGCCGTTCAGGCTCAGGCGCGTGGTGACGGGGTACTTGCCCAGTTCCGCCAGAACTTCCTTCATCGGACGGTTCAGGTCAATGGAGACAGCTTTGCTGGAGGTCATGCGCAGGGCTTCCGGAATATACTGGCCGGGGTTGGTTTCCAGCTGTTCAATAAAGATGCCCTCCGGCGTGATCTTGGCTTTCGCGTTGCGGTCCGCGGAGCAGGAGACTCCCAGGCCCACCGGGCAGGAGGCGCCGTGGCGGGGCAGCCGGATGACGCGCACGTCCAGGGCGTACCACTTGCCGCCGAACTGGGCGCCCAGGCCCAGCTTGCACGCTTCTTCATGCAATTCCTTTTCCAGTTCCAGGTCACGGAAGGCGCGGCCGTATTCGTTGCCCGTAGTAGGCAGGTTGTCGTAGTACTTCGTGGAGGCCATCTTCACGGTTTTCAGGCATTTTTCCGCAGAAGTGCCGCCAATGACGAACGCGATGTGGTAGGGGGGGCAGGCCGCCGTGCCCAGGGTGCTCATCTTTTCCACCAGGAACTTTTTCAGCGTGGCCGGGTTGAGCAGGGCCTTCGTTTCCTGGTAAAGATAAGTCTTGTTGGCGGAGCCGCCGCCCTTGGCGACGAACAGGAAGGAGTACTTCATGCCCTCTACCGCTTCCAGGTCAATCTGGGCGGGAAGATTGGTGCCGGTGTTTTTCTCCGTGTACATATCCAGCGCCACCGTCTGGGAATAGCGCAGATTGTTCTGGGTATAGGCGTCGTAAACGCCGTGGGAAAGCTGTTCGCAGTCGTCGCAGCCGGTCCAGACCTGCTGGCCCTTCTTGCCTACGATGGTGGCGGTTCCCGTGTCCTGGCAGAAGGGCAGGATGCCGGCGGACGCCACTTCCGCGTTGCGGAGCATCGTCAGGGCCACGCTTTTATCATTATCGCTGGCTTCCGGATCGTCCAGAATGGCGGCCACCTGCTTCAGGTGGGCGGGGCGCAGGAAAAAAGCCACGTCATGGAAGGCTTCCGCAGCCAGCAAGCGCAGTCCCTCCGGTTCCACTTTCAGCATGGGATGTCCTTCAAAGTCGCCCACGCTCACATAGTCTGACGTGATGAGACGGTATTGGGTGTCGTCCTTTTCCATGGGAAAAGGATCCTGATAATGAAAATCCGGTGTTGCCATAACAGGAGCCAATATAGCGAAGCTCCGAACCCGGTTCGAGCAAAAAAATCAGGGATGCCCCCATGCGGGGCCCATGCCCGAAAAGGTTCCGGATACTTGACTTTGACGCCCGCCTGCATTACTTTTTCCCCGCTTAAGTGTATAACTTCCAAAACCAGCCTCCGATTCTTGACACGCTTACCCC
>ULWH01061711.1_pt1 | contig 18905 bp, 20 predicted proteins | sample 1960201 | NCBI WGS metagenome assembly ULWH01 (sample SAMEA4835808, study PRJEB28245) | human gut metagenome | biome: gut microbiome; material: fecal sample | place: Denmark | collected 2008
ATAATAGCAATAGCCCGGGTAAAATAGTTTTTTTGTTATTATTTTTTTATAAGTACACGAATGATTTGTACATTTGTCACAATATTATAAAAAACAATGACGGAAGATATTAAAAAGGCCTGCGAAGTAATGCAGGAGGGTGGTATAATACTCTATCCCACAGATACAATCTGGGGCATAGGCTGCGATGCAACGAATGAGGAAGCGGTGCAACGCGTATATGAATTGAAGAGAAGGGCAGACAATAAGGCGATGCTGGTTCTGATGGATAGCACTGCTAAATTGCAGATGTATGTATCGGATATACCCGATATCGCCTGGGATCTGATCGAGGTGGCCGATAAACCGCTTACGATCATTTATTCCAATGCAAAAAATCTGGCTAAGAACCTGCTGGCCGACGATGGAAGCGTGGGTATCCGTATTACGAATGAAGAATTTTCACGTAAGTTGTGTGAACGTTTCCGTAAGCCGTTGGTATCGACTTCCGCCAACGTGAGCGGTGAATTATCACCGGCAAACTTCACGGAAGTATCGGATGTAATCAAGAATGGAGTAGATTATATTGTTGGCTATCGCCAGGATGATATGAGCAAGGCACAACCATCAAATATTATTAAGCTTGGTGCCGGAGGTCTTATTCAGGTTATCAGATAAGAATGAAGAAAAGCAGACAGGCAGGAAAATACATATTATCAGACTTTATATCTGCAGCCGTAGCATGGTTCTTGTTTAACCTGCTGCGCTATAAGGAGGTGGCTATTTATGAGGGGGCTAGCTCTTTCAGTAATTATCTGGCTTATCTGCAGGTGTTGAAAGGGCAGTTGTTGATTCCTTTCTTCTGGTTAATTCTGTACTATTTTTCGGGTTACTATAATAAACCGTTCGGCAAGTCGAGACTTACCGAGCTGTTTTCTACTTTCGTGACCTCCCTGATCGGGGTTGTCCTGATCTTTTTTATCGTGGTACTGAATGACCTGCCCCGTTCGTTCCATATTTATTATGAGTTCTTTTTTGTCTTATTCGGTTTACAGTTCTTTTTGACTTATATTCCGCGACTGTCGATCACACAGGCGGGACTGCGGAAGATAAAGAGCAGGAAATGGGCTATGAATATCCTGATAATCGGGGCAGGAAAGAAAGCGTGCCATATCGCGAAGGATCTTTACCGGATGGGATATAATATTTCCGGATTTGTGCCGGAAGACGACACGACACCGGTAGAAGTGGATAAAAAAGAACTGGCAGGTGTTTTGGAGGACTTGCCGGCAATTGTAACCGAAAGACGGATCGATGAATTGGTGCTTGCTGCAGAAACGAGTGATAACAAAAAACTGTTGAACATACTTTATTCGCTTTATCATTATAAGCTGCCGATCAAGGTGCTGGCTGATAAGTTGAGTATGTTGTCGCAGGTAAAGATAAAGACGATCCGCGGTATTCCGCTGGTAAATGTAACGGATAATAACTTTTCTGCGGTAGAAAAGAACATCAAGCTGTTTATGGATAGGGTTATATCTATCCTGGTGCTTGTCCTTTTATCGCCGATGTATCTGTATATTGCCTGGCGGGTGAAGAGAGATTCTCCCGGGCCGGTCTTTTTCCGTCAGGAACGGATCGGATATATGGGAAAACCGTTTATGATCTATAAGTTCCGTACGATGTATGTAGGGGCAGAGGATAACGGGCCGTTGCTATCGTCGGAGAATGACGAACGTATTACTCCGTTCGGGCATGTTATGCGGAAATACCGGCTGGATGAGTTTCCCCAGTTCTGGAATGTACTGAAAGGGGATATGTCGGTGGTTGGGCCGCGACCGGAACGGAAGTTTTTTATTGATCAGATAGTGAAGGTGGCACCTTACTATTACTTGCTGCATAATGTGCGACCCGGTATCACTTCCCTGGGAATGGTGAAATACGGATATGCCGGTGATGTGGATAAGATGATCGAACGTATGAAATATGATATTTTATATTACGAAAATATGTCGTTGCTGCTGGATATAACAATATTGATTTACACAGTAAGGACAGTGTTTACAGGTAAAGGAATTTAAAATGGCAAAAGAAGGACTATTCTATCGGTTTCTGTTGTGGCGGGATAAGCATATAAAAGAGAAACATTTTATTTTGGTGATCAGCTTTCTGGTCGGTATTTGTACGGCGGCTTCCGCTATTATTCTGAAGCAACTGATTCATTTTATCCAGCATCTCCTTACCGGAAATTTTGATGCCAGCGGGGTGAACTACCTGTATCTGCTTTATCCGGTGATCGGTATCTTGCTGGCGGGATTATTCGTTAAATATATTGTTCGCGACGATATCAGTCACGGGGTGACAAAGATCCTTTATGCTATTTCGCAGCGTAAGAGCCGTATCAAACCTCATAACACATGGACTTCCATTGTTGCCAGTTCGGTGACTATCGGGTTCGGTGGATCGGTAGGAGCCGAGGCTCCGATTGTATTGACGGGAGCGGCTATCGGCTCCAATCTGGGACGCTTGTTCCGTATGGAGCAGAAAACCCTGATGTTGCTGGTGGGCTGCGGAGCGGCAGGTGCAATTGCCGGTATCTTCAAGGCTCCTATTGCGGGGTTGGTCTTTGTGATCGAGGTGTTATTGCTCGACCTGACGATGACTTCGGTGTTGCCTTTGCTGATTTCATCGGTGACGGCGGCAACTGTTTCCTATATTTTTACGGGAACGGAAGCTATGTTTAAATTCTCGCAGACCGAGGTCTTTGAGATCGAACGTATTCCGTATGTACTGCTGCTGGGTGTTTTCTGCGGTTTGGTTTCACTGTATTTTACCCGGGTGATGAACAGGGTGGAAGGGATGTACCGCAAGTTGGGTGTCTATTGGAAGAAGTTCCTGTTGGGAGGTGTGATGCTGAGTATCCTGATCTTCCTTTTCCCCCCGCTGTATGGCGAAGGTTACGACACGATCGGCTCCTTGCTGAACGGGCAGTTCTCGCATATTATGGATAAAAGTTTGTTCTATGACCTGAACGATAATTACTGGGGAATTGTTGTATTCCTGTTCCTGATCCTGCTGACAAAGGTGTTTGCATCGAGTGCGACCAATGCGGGTGGTGGTTGTGGTGGTATCTTTGCACCGAGCTTGTATCTGGGTTGTATATCCGGGTTCCTCTTTGCCCATACTTCCAACTATTTCCCGTTCACGATGTATATTTCGGAGAAGAACTTTGCCCTGTTGGGTATGGCGGGTATTATGTCGGGGGTGATGCATGCGCCGCTTACAGGCGTGTTCCTGATCGCGGAACTGACCGGTGGATACGACCTTTTTCTTCCGTTGATGATCGTTTCCATCAGTTCGTACCTGACCATTCTGATGTTTGAACCTCATAGTATCTATTCTATGCGTCTGGCACAGAAAGGGGAGCTGCTTACCCACCATAAAGACCGTGCCGTTCTGACTTTGCTGAATACGGATAGTGTGATCGAGAAAGATTTCCAGACCGTTTCACCGGAAATGTCATTGGGTGATATGGTAAAGGTGATCGCAAAGAGCGGACGAAATGCATTCCCGGTTATCGATGAAAAGGGGATATTGCTGGGAATTGTGCAATTGGACAATATCCGCAACATTATGTTCCGTCCGGAGTTATATAACAGATTCCATGTATCCAAATTCATGGTGTCGGCTCCGGCCAAGATACAGATCGGAACCCCGATGGAACAGATCATGGGGATATTTGACGATACGAAGGCCTGGAATCTTCCCGTAGTGGATGAAGAAGGACGTTATGTCGGATTTATGTCGAAATCGAAGATATTTAATTCATACCGCGAAGTATTGGTAGAAAACTTTTCAGGAGATTAAAAGATGGATAAAAAAGAATTACGTATTGTATATATGGGCACTCCCGACTTTGCCGTGGAGAGCCTGCGTGCCCTGGTCGAAGGGGGATATAATGTAGTAGGAGTGATCACGATGCCGGATAAACCGGTAGGACGTCATGGCAGCGTTTTGCAACCGAGTCCTGTAAAGAAATATGCTTTGTCGCAGAATCTTCCGGTATTGCAGCCGGAGAAGCTGAAGGATGAAGCGTTTATTGCGGAATTGCGTGCCTTGAATGCCGACCTGCAGATTGTGGTTGCTTTCCGTATGTTGCCGGAAGTTGTGTGGGATATGCCGCGCTTCGGAACGTTCAACCTGCATGCTTCGTTGTTGCCGCAGTATCGTGGTGCAGCCCCGATCAATTGGGCGGTTATCAACGGTGATACTGAAACCGGAGTTACAACGTTCTTCCTTACGCATGAGATCGATACCGGAAAAATTATCCGCCAGAAACATCTTCCGATCGCAGATACGGATAATGTAGGAGTGGTGCATGATGCTTTGATGACGATAGGTGCAGGACTTGTTACCGAAACAGTCGATCTTTTGCTGGCAGGTAAAGTAGATGCCATTCCGCAGGAAGAATTCTTTAAGGATGCTGCCGAGCTTCGTCCGGCTCCGAAGATATTTAAAGATACTTGCCGTATCAACTGGGGGCAGCCTTTAAAGAAAATCTACGATTTTATTCGTGGTTTATCTCCCTATCCTGCTGCCTGGACGGATCTGGTAGCTCCCGATGGAAGCCGCCTGGCACTGAAGGTTTATGAAACAGAGAAGCATCCGGCCTCTCATAACCATGCAACGGGCACTATCCTAACAGATGCGAAGAGCTATATCGATGTAGCCGTCAAAGATGGATATATCCGCCTTTTATCCCTTCAGTTGGCGGGAAAGAAACGGATGGGCGTGAAAGATTTCCTGAACGGTAACAAACAAATCGGGGATTTCACTGTAGAATAAGAATGGGAGAGACCAGACGTATCATTTATATCATACTGGGGTCTTTCTTCCTGATATTGGGGGCAGTGGGCATATTTGTCCCATTGCTTCCGACTACTCCTTTCTGGCTGTTGACCTGCTGGTTTTATCTTCGCAGTTCGGAAAAGTTGTACAACCGGGCGATGAGCAACCGTTATTTCGGTACTTACATCAGAAACTTTCTGGTAGATAAGGCCATTCCTTTACGCTCGAAGATCATTTCTGTTTCGATCATGTGGCTCTCTGCCATCCTGACCTCTCTTTATTTGATTGAATATCTCTGGGTAAAGATATTGTTGATACTTATCAGTGCCGGGGTAACCTGGCATATCCTTTCTTTTCCTACCAAGAAGAAGTGACCCCTCAAAATAATAGTTCTTTTCTTTTTTTCCTGTATTCACCGGGGGTAATGCCGTAATGGTTTTTGAAGACACGCGAGAAATAGGCATCGTCATAGAATCCCAATTGATAGGCTATTTCCTTTATACTGTATTCATTATTCAGGAGAAGGGGAAGTGCTGTATTCATCCGCAGCAATGAAATGTAATTGGCCGGGGTGGTCTTTAATGCTTTGGTGAATATCCGGTGGAAATAGTTCGGTGAAATGTTACAGCAATCAGCCAGCTCCTTCAGCCGGACAGGTTCGGTAAAATGTTCCTTGATATATAGAATTGCCGGTTCGATCATGCGGATCGAGTAAATTTCCTGTGGCGATGTCCAGGGATATTTTTCCAACAGGGAAACGATCATGGACTGGATACCCGCCTGCATACGCAATGACTCGAGGAAATAGTCTTTGTAGGAAGCCGGCTCGCCGGAGACCAATACTTCTATATTCGCCAGCGAGTTACTAACGAGATCCATTATCCCGGTAAAATTGACGACTAACGGCATCGATAACAGGCTGTGATGTATGACCAGGTCTTTCGGGATGAAATGAAGCCAGTTGGTAGAAAAAGAGTGTCGGCATTGCTGGGCTGCCAGCTTGCTTCCGTTAATAAAATACAGGTTTCCGCTTTCCAGTAAATATTCCTCGTTTTCATCGGAGAGAAAGAGCTTTCCTTCCGTGATCTGGTATATCTTGAAGCAGTTGTCTATATCCGAGTGTTTCTTATTCCAGGAATTGTTGCCTGTGTAAGTTCCTCCCGTAAGAATGTCGATCGTATGGCTTAAATGAATCATATTGCTGTTGTCTGGAATAAGATTGTACAATAATAGCCAAAAATTATACAATCCGTATGTGAAAAGGAATATTTATTTTTGCTGATACTAAATTCTAAATGTGATATCATGAAAACAATAGCAGGAAATTTGTTCGTTTGGTGTGCGATTATATTATGTGTATTTTCCGGTTGCGGTCAGAAAAAGGCTACTCCTGATCCGGTCAGGGCGAAGGAAGTGGCTGATCTTCGTTTCGGAATGTTTATCTGCTGGTCGTACAGCACATTCTCCGGTAAGGAATGGACGGGTGAACCGCACGATGTCTCCTTCTTCCGGGCTACATCCTGTAACACCGATCAATGGGCCAGAACGGCTAAAGAAGCGGGAATGAATTATATCTTGTTCCTGACAAAGCACCATGACGGTTTTTGCCTGTGGGATACCCAAACAACCGACCTGAAAGTAACTAATGCCCCGCTTAAGATCGATGTTTTGAAACAGTTGCGTGCTTCATGCGATAAATATGGTATAAAGCTGGCTCTGTACTTTTCGGAAGGGGATTGGAATTGGGAAGGTGCCGAACGCGGACGAAGCCAGAAAGGCGGAAGTAATCCGGACATGAAAAAAGCCCAGCTGAAAGAATTACTGACCCAATACGGCCCGGTGGAATTTATCTGGTTCGATCATGCCGTAGGCGATGGGGGGCTTTCGCATGAAGAAACAACGGCATGGGTACATCAGTTTCAACCCGATTGTTTTGCCGGTTATAATCATGGGGCACCATCCGGTCGTTTGAGCCTGCGTGAACGGGGATGTGCAGGACCTCTTGGTGGCGACAACTTAACCTGGGTGGAAGATGCCGGAAAGAATGAAAAGGCTTATGACGGTTATCTCGTGGCTGAATTTACTTATCCGTTGCTGCCACCCCACGAAGGCGGTGCAGACTGGTTCTATTCTCTGCCGCAACATGACTCGTTGGTTTTTCCGGCAGAAAAAATCTATAAGGATTATAAGGAGGCTGTTGAATATGGAAATATCTTTTCATTGAATATCGGCCCGGATTATAACGGGAATATTCGTGAGATAGACTGTAAAGTGCTCCGGGAAGTGGGGCGCATGATAAAAGAGAATAAATAGAAAATTCATGATCTGTATGAAAAAACTGGATAACTTGTTACTGGGAGTTGCCTTTTGTTCCCTGATAGCTTGCAGCAATAAGCAAAAAGAGATATATGTCAACTCTTGTGCCTTCCCGGAAGGGGCAAGTGTAGAAGAGAAGATCCGCTTATCGGCTCATGTTGTTCCCTCTGCCCGGCAGCTGGAATGGCAGCAAATGGAGTTTACCGGCTTTATTTGTTATGGTGTGAATACTTTTACCGACGTGGAATGGGGTACCGGAAAAGAAGATCCGGCAATATTTAACCCGACAGAACTGGATGCCGGGCAATGGGTACGTACAGCCAAAGAGGCCGGTATGAAAATGATCTTGCTTACCTGTAAACACCATGACGGATTTTGCCTGTGGCCATCGGCCTATACGGATTTTTCAGTTGCCGTGACTCCTTGGAAAGAGGGTAAAGGTGATTTGGTGCGTGACGTTGCGGAAGCTTGTAAGGAGCAGGGAGTGAAGTTTGCTGTTTATCTGTCTCCGTGGGATCAGAATCATCCGGACTACGGAACTGAGCGGTATAATGATTTCTTTGTTGATCAGCTGACGGAACTTCTAACGCAGTATGGCCCTGTGGCTGAAGTCTGGTTTGATGGTGCCTGTGGCGAGGGGCCGAACGGTAAAAAGCAGGTATATGATTTTAAACGTTACTATGATGTGATCCGTCGTCTGCAACCTCAGGCTGTTATTGCTGTTATGGGGCCAGATGTCAGATGGGTGGGAACAGAGAGTGGTTACGGTCGCGATACGGAATGGAGTACGTTACCTGCTACGGCTACCAGTCTGTCGGATATCGCCGAGTCGTCCCAGCAGGAAGCGGGAAGCGGTACATTCCTGCCGGTAGGTAATATGATGGAGGATGATCTGGGTAGCCGTAAGTTGCTGGCTGATGCCAAAGGTGTGATCTGGTATCCGTCTGAAGTGGATGTCTCTATCCGTCCGGGCTGGTATTATCATGCTTCCGAAGATACATTGGTTAAGTCTCCCCAGAAACTGATTGATATTTATTATAGCTCGATCGGAAAGAATTCGTTATTACTATTGAACCTGCCTCCCGACAAACGGGGATTGATCCACGAGAATGACGTATCCAGTCTGATGAACATGCAGCGGATACTGCGAAAGACTTTTGAAAAGAATCTGATTGCCGGAGCCGGAGTGTCTTCCGGTAATATCAACCGGCTGGTCGATGGGCGGTTGGATACTTACTGGCAGGGTTCTCCCGGTAAGAACGTACTGGAGATATCCTTTGACGGGGATCAGGTCTTCGATCGGCTTCTTTTGCAAGAAAATATAACCGAAGGACAACGGATAGAACAGTTTGTTCTGGAATGCCTGGTTGGAGATAGTTGGATACCGGTAACGGAAGGGACGACAATAGGATATAAGCGGATTCTCCGGTTTGATCTGGTGCGTTGCAGTAAGGCACGTATCGTTGTTCGTGAATCGAGGGATGTTCCCCAGATATCAGAAATAGGTTTTTATAAGGCATCCGGCGAAGAAGCAATGGCGGAATAATCTCTTTCACAAGAATGAGGTCTTACAGATATTTCTCTGCAAGACCTTATTTTATTAACAATTGAATGAATTATCGGCTGATGATATATCTTTCTCAAATTCACTCTTTAGTTGGTCGACCCACTTCTTGATTCGTTCATCTGTCTTATCGGGTTGGTTTTCGATATCCAGTGCCAATCCCATGAACATTCCTTTTTTCAATGCCTGAGATTGGTTGAAGTTATATCCTTCAGCAGATGTATACCCTATCAGGATTGCTCCCCGGTTAACAAATGCTTCTGCCAGATAACCGATCGCATCGACGAAATTATCCGGATATTTCACCTGATCTCCTAATCCGAAAACGGCCACTTTCTTTCCTTTCAGGTCGGCTGATGTTATTACCGGCATTATTTCATCCCAATAAGTCGGTAATTCCCCGTCAAACCAGGTTGACGAACCGGCAATGATGTGGTCGTATGCCTCGAAATCTGCTTCTCCTGAATTCTCAACCGGGATAATATCGACCTGGACATCATGGAATGCTTCTTTTAGTTTTTGGGCGACTGCTGCTGTCTTTGCTGTAGACGAACCATAAAATAATCCTATCTTTTTCATATCTCGTTATAATTAATAATCCAACAATTCTTTGGCTGCCTTATAAATTTTCTCTTCATCCGGAAGGATCGCCTTTTCAAGTACCGGATGGAAGCCTACCGGCGTAAATATCGAACCGACCCGCTGTATAGGGGCATCCAGATACCGGAATAACTCCGATCCGATTATACTGGCTATTTCTGCTCCGAAGCCGGAGAACACTTTGTCTTCATGTACAATCAGAACCTTACTTGTCTTTTTTACAGACTCGAATATCGTATCCTTATCCAGCGGGATCAACGAACGGATGTCGATCACTTCCACATTCCGGTCATGTTCTTTCTGTAGGCGTTCCGCCACATTCATACAGAGATGTGTCGTGTTACCATAGGTGATGATACTCATGTCTTCTCCCGGCCGACGGATGCGAGCTTTACCGAAAGGAACCTCGAAGTCGTCGGGTACAACAGTTGCCGCTTCTGTGGCATTATAAAGAGCTTTGGGTTCTAGGAATAATGTGAAACCTTTGGAACGCATACTGGTGCGAAGCAAGCCGGCTGCATCATCGGCAAACGAAGGATAGACGATACGTGCTCCCGGCAAGGTGGTCAACGCACCTTCTATAGTTTGGGAATGATACAAACCTCCGCCGATGTAGCCACCGGAGGCTAGTCGCAGGGTGATATTCGGAGTAAACTGTCCGTAACTTCTCCAGTATTCATGCGTACATTCCACATATTGTTCGACGGCAGGCCAGAAGTAATCGGCAAATTCCGCTCCTTCAATTACGACATGTATTTTCGGGTCGAACCGGCACATTCCATTCGCTGATCCGACGATATAATCTTCTGCAATCGGAGCATTGAACACACGTGCGTCTCCAAATTCCTGTTGCATGCCTTTCGATATATTGAATACACCGCCTTTGTCTTTGTTGGCAATATCCTGCCCCCAGATGAAAGTGTCCGGGTTGTGCCGGAATTCGGCTTTCAGGGTTTTATTGATGGCGGTAGCCAATGTTTCCTTTTCACCGGCTTCGTTTTGTACTCCGTCTATATATTTCTTTGGAATATAAGGTTCCGGTAATACGAAATCGGTGACGGTGGCAGGGTCCGGATCAGGGGCGGCCAGTGCTTTCCGGTTGGCTGCACTCAGGTCTTTTTTAGCCTTTTCTTCGATCTCCTTCAGTTCTTCTTCGGTGAAACGTTTATAACGGAGAAGCATGCGGCGGAACTTCTGTAAAGGATCGGCGGCCTTTACATAGTTTAATTCGTTCTCATCCCTGTACAAGGTATGTTTATCCGAGTTGGAGTGGGAGCCGATACGGACACAGTTCGCCTGTACGATCACCGGAATCCGGTTAAGCGCATACTCTTTAGCTTCCGTCATGGCATTCATCGAGTCGAACACGTCTTTACCGTTGCAATGAATAATCTTCAGGTTCTTAAAACCGGAGAAGTTATCGGCTACCTTGCGATTGGCCGTTTGGTCTTCTTTCGGTACGGATATTCCGTATCCGTTATCCTGAATGACGAATATGACCGGTAGCCTTTCCGTACTGGCTCCGTTAATCGCTTCGTATACGAACCCTTCGGATGTGGCCGACTCACCGTGGGAGGTAATAGCTACTCCTTTGTGTTTGTAATAAACCATTGCCCTGCCTACACCGGCGGCATGCAGGTCGTGGGTACCTGTGGCGGAAGATATGTTTTCGATATTCCATTCCATTTTTGAGAAATGGTTCGACATATGGCGTCCGGCACTTGTCAGGTCGGTTGCTTTTGAGATCCCGTTCAGTATGATCTCTTCAGGAGTCATGCCGGCTGATAATACCGTCAGCATATCCCGGTAGTAGGGGAACAGGAAATCTTCTCCTTTTTTGAATACCTGTCCGATCGCCAGCTGAATGCCGTCATGTCCTGCATAAGGAGCATAAAACGACCAGCCCAGCGATTGTAACAGGTAAGAAGGGGCCTTTTCATCGAGAGCCCGTCCTAATGTCATCAGATAAAACCATTTTTTCAGGGTTTCCTTGTCTGTATTCTTTATATCGTACTTTTTCATTTTTGAGCATATTAATTATTGATTCCAGTTTTCCAGATAATCGGCGATACGGCGCAGGAATGTTCCGCCCAATGTTCCGTTGATGATCCGATGGTCGTATGACAACGAGAGGTACATCTTATGGCGGATACCGATCGTGTCGCCTTCCGGTGTTTCGATCACGGCTGGTTTTTTCTCGATGTAACCGACTCCCAGTATAGCAACCTGGGGCTGGTTGATAATCGGTGTACCGAACAGGTTTTTGAACGTGCCGAAATTAGTGATCGTGAAAGTGCCTCCCTGTATATCGTCCGGAGCCAGTTTGTTATCACGGGCTTTGTTTGCCAGTGTATCTATGGCAACAGCCAGGCCGTTCAGGTTTAGCTTGTCGGCATCATGAACAACCGGGACGATCAGATTCCCATCATTTAATGAAACGGCAATACCTACGTTAATATGTTTTTTCAGGATCATCTGGTAACCTTCTACCGACGCGTTTACCTGTGGAAAATCGGCCAAAGCTTTGGCTGTCGCTTCTGTAATGGCCGGCATATAAGTCAGGCTGATGCCCTCGCGTTTTTGGAAAGCCTCTTTATTATTGGTACGCCATTGTACCAGTTTGGTGACATCTACTTCCACAACTGTAGTAACATGTGGGGAAACCTTCTTGGATAACACCATGTGGTCTGCGATAATACGACGTACACGATCCATTTCGATGATCTTGTCTTCGCTGGTCGCTGATGACGGAGCGGAAGAGACAGAAGGAGCCGGGGCAGAGGTTACTCTGGCTTGCGGGGCAGATTCTGCTTTGCTTTCCAGCATGGCCTGTACGGTTGATTGGACTTGCTGTTGTATTGTTGCACTCTTCTTTCCGGAAAGATAATCTTTCATATCTTTCTTGCTTAAGCGCCCCATATAACCGGTCCCCGGGATGTGATCCATTTCCTCTTTGCTTAGGTTGGCTTCTTGCGCCATCTGAAGAACGACAGGCGAATACCATCTTTCCTCTTCTTTAGCGGCCTGTGCTTTGTGGATAACCGTAGAAGAGGATACGGCATTTGCGTTTGTTGCATTACCTGTTTCTTCCTGGGGTGCAGTATTATTGTCCGGGACCTCTTCTTCAGATCCTTCCAGTTGGATGATGGCGACAGTCGTACCTACAGTAACCGTATCGCCTTCATTAAATAATATCTTAAATACTTTGCCGGCAACGGGAGAAGGGATCTCCGCGCTTACTTTTGCCGTGCTTACTTCGAAAAGCACATCATCCTCATTTACCTGATCACCAATTTTAACAGACCAGGAGATAATGGTTCCTTCCGTAACGCTTTCGCCCAACTTGGGCATTTTTATTTCAAATGTAGCCATAGTTAATTAATCTTTTTGCTTTTGTTCTTTCGCCGGATAAGGTCTGTCGACCTCTATGCGTTTTGTTTTACTCTATCGTTAAATTAGAACAAAGGTCAGACAAGGAAAGTTCTATTTTACAGAGGGTAAGTGTTGTAAATCCAGTTTTTGTCGGCATATTTGTTATTCCTTAACAACCGGATATTCTCCAGATCATCCTGGCTGAATTCGTAATAACGATTATTCTCGTTGTTGTTGAAGAAATAATCCATCAGCAAGCTTTTAAATGCATCGATAGTGGTTGGCTGCGGAAGTAAACCGGACAGGTTGGTGACCGGGCTTTTAACCGATTTGACGAAATAAGGATGTGGAATAGCCTTGTCGGAAGAAGGGATGCCTGACGGTTGGAGGGATCGGTTTAGTACATCCAGGTCTGTCGAAAATAACAGGGTGGCATGATGCATCATCCTGCGTTTGTGGATGGCCTGGGCACTGCCGGATATTTTCAATCCGTCAATGGTTAAGCCTTGTCGTTCATCTGCCCGTGCATGGACTCCGACAGTTTCGAGAAAACGGATTATATTTTCAGTGAACCGGATGGAGTCGATCTGGCTGCTGTTCTCAATGAAGGTAAGGTTCAGGTTTCCCATATCGTGGTATACCGCACCTCCTCCGGAGAAACGGCGGGCGACTCTGATCTGTTTTTCCTTTATATATTCAAGATCCGTTTCCGCCCATATATTTTGATGTTTCCCAATAACGACAGCCGGTTCATTCTGCCACAGCATAAAAATATCTTCTGAAAAGTTCTTTAAAAGATATTCTTCCGCAGCAAGATTGAACCAGGCGTCTGTATGGATGTTGTAAATGCAAAGCATTACATGTATAAACTTTCATGTAAAACTTCTCCGACTGTCGGGTGGGGGAAGATATTCTTTTTGAATTGTTCGGTCGTATAACCGTTTTCCACAGCTATACCGGCGGCAATAATGATTTCGGATGCCGGATTTCCAAGCAGGTGGCAACCGATGATGCGATCGTCCGTATCGGTAATCAGTTTGCATAATCCCGTACCGGTTTCGTTCTCGGCCATAAAACGACCTGAATAAGTCATTGGGATCTTCACTACATTATATGTCATGCCTTCTGCTTTCAATTCTTCTTCCGTTTTTCCTACACCAGCTACTTCCGGGTTGGTATAAACGACGGCAGGGATAGCTTTATAGCTCATCCGGTCTTCACGTCCCAACAAATGGTTAATAGCCACTTCCGCTTCCCTGTAAGCCGTATGGGCCAGCATGGAGAAACCGGTGATATCGCCACAGGCATATACATTCGGATGTGAGGTTTGCATGTATTCGTTCACTTTCACACCGTTACGGAGAAGTTCGACCGACAGCGTTTCAATTCCCAGGTTACGGATGTTGGCTTTACGGCCTACACTGACCAGTATTTTATCTGCTTCAATCTTTTCTGTCTTACCGTCTTTTTCCACGATCACACTGTCCTGTGTAACCTCGATCACTTTTGTTTCAAGGAAGAACTCAACACCTCTCTTGGAATATTCAGCCCGTAGCATGGCTGAAGCTTCCTTATCCATAGCCCCGAGTATCTCCGGCATCATTTCGATCACCTTCACTTTGACGCCCATACTATTAAAGAAAGAAGCAAATTCGATACCGATAACTCCACCGCCGATAATAGCGATCGACCGGGGAAGTTCTTTCATATCCAGTGCCTCTTTGGAAGTCCAGTAATCTACCTCCGATAATCCTTTAATAGGAGGGATGACCGTTTCCGAACCGGTACACAGCAGGATATTTTTAACAGCAAACACTTCCTCGCCACACTGGATCAGGATATATCCGTCTTCTTCTCCCCGGATCAAAGCTTCTCCCTGCACGATTGTCACACCGTTGCCGTTCAGTTTGGCCTTGACACCGAGTGTCAGTTTCTTTACGGTCTTATTTTTTCGTGCAATGATTTTACCCAGATCGAAGCCCGGAGTAGCATCCGCCTGTATTCCGTATTTGGACGCACTCTTTATGCTATCCAGTATTTTGGCTGAATATAATAACGTCTTGGTGGGGATACAACCCTCATTCAGGCAGACCCCTCCAATGGCATTTTTCTCAAAGAGAATAGTTTTTAACCCATTTTCGGCCGCCCGTTCACCGGCAGTGTAACCCGCCGGCCCTCCACCGATAATGGCTATATCGTATTTCATAATGGATGAACTTTAATTATTTGAAAATCAAAACGCGCTCTTTGAGTGGTCTGAACTCTTTCTCGCCCGGTTCTTTGGTCGGTGTACCGAACGGCATTTGTGCAATTAATTTCCAGTTCGGGTTGATGTTCCATTCTGCCTGTACCCTTTCATCGATCAATGGATTGTAATGTTGCAGGGAAGCTCCGAAACCGGCATCTTCCAGCATCGTCCATATAGTAAACTGATGCATTCCGGATGTTTGTTGCGACCAAATGGGAAAATTATCTTTATAGCCGGGGAATGCCTTTTGTAAATTCTCCACCACTTCCATATCTTCATAGAACAGGATCGTGCCATATCCGCAGTCGAAGCTGGTGTTTATCTTGGAAAGAGTTTTCTCGAACGCATCAGCCGGAACGATCACACGCAGGGCTTCTTTTGTTATATCCCAGAACTTCTTGTGATTTTCACCTAAAAGAAGAACGACCCTTGTCGATTGTGAATTGAATGCCGAAGGTACGTTTGTTACTGCAAAATCGATAATTTCTTTAATTTCATTGTCCGAAATAGGAGAGCTGTTAGTGATGTTATAATAGGTTCTCCTGTGCTTAACTGCTTCTTTAAAATTTTTAGCCATAATTTCTGTAAGTATTTATGTTTATTATCATTAGTAAAACCAATAATGTAATACTTTTGTTGCACGGATGTATATATATAAGTATAGGTGAAATTTATTGGAGAAAAATATGGTATAATAAAAAATATTTTTTACCTTTGCGCCCTGTAAAGAGAGAAACTCTATTAGAATCTTCGTTCTGATCATGATGCTAGTTCGGAAAGGGAAGACAGATAGCAGGAGTTGTAATTAATTTATTGCGTTAATAAAAAAAGAAGATAGCAATGTCTAAAATTTGTCAAATTACCGGAAAGAAAGCAATGGTTGGCAACAACGTTTCTCACTCTAAGAGAAGAACGAAACGTAAGTTTGATGTTAACCTGTTTACTAAAAAGTTCTACTGGGTAGAACAGGATTGTTGGGTTAGCCTGAATATTTCAGCCGCAGGCTTGCGTACTATCAATAAGCTGGGCTTAGATGCAGCAATTAAAAAGGCAGCTGAAAAAGGTTATTTAAACGCTTAATTTGGAGGAAAGAAAGAAATGGCAAAGAAAGCAAAAGGTAACAGAGTTCAGGTAATCATGGAATGTACTGAACACAAAGAAAGTGGTATGCCGGGTACATCCAGATACATCACTACAAAGAATAGAAAAAATACAACTCAGAGATTGGAACTGATGAAATACAATCCGATCCTGAAGAAGATGACTTTACACAAAGAAATTAAGTAATAGGAGATTTTAAACGATGGCAAAAAAAGCAGTTGCAACATTTAAGAAAGGTGACGGTCGTACTTACTCAAAAGTAATTAAGATGGTTAAGTCTCCGAAAACTGGTGCTTACATCTTCCAGGAAGAAATGGTTCCTAACGAAATGGTAAAAGATTATTTCGCGAAATAATTTTTAACTACATAAAATACGAAAAGAGGTTCTCCCGCAGTGGAGAGCCTCTTTTTTTGTTCTTTTCTTTAAGGATAAAAGAACACATATAATAATGCTCCAAATCAAATATTTTTTTACTTTTGTATGGGCGTTTACGACGCATCGCAAATAATATGTACAATAATAAAATTAATAATATAAACAATTAAGAACCATGAGATTTGATGTATCCAGCACTGCGCTGTTATCCCGTTTGCAGTCTATCAGCAAAGTTATTGCGTCTAAGAACTCTTTACCGATCCTCGACAGCTTTCTATTCGACCTGGATGGTAATAAACTGACTATAACAGCTTCGGATGCTGAAACACGTCTGGTTACTTCTGTTGAGGTGATGAATTCAAAAGGTGCCGGACTTTTCGCTGTTTCTGCTAAGATACTGCTCGATCCTTTGAAAGAATTGCCGGAGCAACCGCTTACTTTCGACATCAACGACGAGAACCTGGAGATTTTTATCCATTTCCAGAACGGTAAATATAACTTCATCGGACAGAAAGGGGATACTTATCCGCAGCAGAAGCCGCTGAATGATAATGCAATCGCTATTGTCGTTGAGTCGCAGATGTTGTTGAATGGCATCAGCCGCTCTTTGTTTGCGACAGCCGACGACGAACTTCGTCCGGTCATGAACGGTGTTTATTTCGACATCCATACAGACGACCTGACTTTTGTTGCTTCAGACGGACATAAACTGGTTCGTTTGCGTAACCTGTCGGTGAAATCGCCCGAAAGAGCTTCTTTTATCCTTCCGAAGAAACCGGCTAACCTGTTGAAGAATGTCTTGGCTAAGGGTTCGGAAATGGTAAGCATCAAGTTCGATGACAATAACGCTTATGTGAATTGCACGAACTTCGAAATGGTTTGCCGTCTGATCGAAGGCCGTTACCCGAACTATAACAGTGTAATTCCGCAGGAAAACCCGTTCAAGGTAACGATCGACCGTGTATCGTTCCTGAATGCCCTGAAACGTGTATCCGTATTCTCTAACCCGGCAAGCAGCCTGGTTAAATTACAGTTGAAGGAAAGCGAAATGGTTGTTTCTGCCCAGGACATCGACTTCTCTACCTCTGCGGAAGAAAAGATCGTATGCCAGTTCGACGGAACAGAGCTGAATATCGGTTTCAAGGCTACTTACCTGATTGAAATATTGAGTAACATTAATTCGGAAGAAGTAATTCTGGAATTAGCAGACCCCTCACGTGCCGGCCTGATCGTTCCTGCTGAAAACGAAGAGAACGAAGACTTGCTGATGCTGCTTATGCCGATGATGTTGAATGACTAACAAATAAAAAATGCAATTAAACTTAAAAAACCCGATAGTCTTCTTCGACCTGGAGACTACGGGTATAAATATAGTAAAAGACCGTATCGTTGAAATTTCTTTTGTAAAGGTTCACCCTAACGGCAAAGAAGAGACGAAAACGAGAAGGATCAATCCGGAAATGCCCATTCCACCGGAGTCTACCGCTATTCACGGCATTACGGACGAAGATGTAAAAGATTGCCCTACTTTTAAAGAAATAGCCAAATCGCTGGCCGCACAGATCGAAGGTTGCGACCTGGCCGGATACAACTCCAACCGTTTCGATATTCCTTTGCTGGCTGAAGAATTTCTTCGGGCAGGTGTGGATATCGACCTGAATAAACGTAAGTTCGTGGATGTACAGACTATCTTCCACAAGATGGAACAGCGTACATTGTCGGCTGCCTATAAGTTCTACTGTGATAAAAGCCTGGAAAATGCCCACACGGCAGAGGCCGATACAATGGCTACTTATGAGATCCTGAAGGCACAGTTGGATCGTTATTCTGATTTGCAGAACGATATCGACTTCCTTTCCAAATATTCCAGCTTCACGAGCAATGTGGACTTTGCAGGCCGTATGGTTTATAATGAGGATGGAAAAGAGGTGATCAATTTCGGTAAATACAAAGGAAAGCTGGTGGAAGAAGTACTGAAAACGGATCCCGGCTATTATTCCTGGATCATGAACGGTGATTTCCCGCTGAACACCAAAAAGATCCTTACAGAAATCAAATTGAGAGGTTTTAATTCGAAATAACAGCAATGAATAACTTTGAGTTTGCTAATCCCGTGAAAGTTGTTTTCGGGAAAGGTACGATTGCACGTTTATCCGCTTTGATCCCTGCCGGAAGCAAGGTGCTGATGGTGTACGGAGGCGGAAGCATTAAAAAGAACGGTATTTACAACCAGGTGACGGATGCGTTGAAAGGCTTTGAGGTTACGGAATTTCCGGGTATCGAAGCTAACCCTCATTATGAAACCTGCATGAAAGCAGTAGAGATCGTCAAAGAGAAAAATATTGACTTTCTGCTGGCTGTAGGCGGTGGTTCGGTGATCGATGCCACCAAGTTTATTGCAGCCGCTTATTATTACGAAGGAGAACCCTGGGATATTCTTTCGAAAGGTGGAGTGATAAAACAGGCATTGCCATTGGGCGCTGTCTTGACTTTATCGGCTA
>ULWH01060079.1_pt1 | contig 18875 bp, 16 predicted proteins | sample 1960201 | NCBI WGS metagenome assembly ULWH01 (sample SAMEA4835808, study PRJEB28245) | human gut metagenome | biome: gut microbiome; material: fecal sample | place: Denmark | collected 2008
TTTATATAAATTTTGATCATTAATTTTATCAGCGATTTCACTGCTAGTTAAAGGCTTATTAGCTTTTTTTAAAACTGTGATCATTGCTTCGTGTAACACAAACTGTACATATAAAAATAAAGCTCCGAAACGGAGCCTTATTTTTATAATTATAGAGTTATTGTTGTAATTTTGATTTGATGTATTCTTTTAAATTGTTGTCACAACAATATACATAGCATCCTTTCATCCCACGTGACATTAAAACTCGATAAATATTGCGAACATAGTTATCGAAATTTGTGGAATTTCTCTTTAATACAGGATCTTTTATTTTATTTATATCAGTAACTAAACATTGTTTTTCTGTATCATATCGCAAATCTGGACCAATGATAACCCCTATATAATCAAATTCAAACCCTTGTGCTGTATATATACATCCAACTTGCTTTATTCCTTCAGGTTTATATGCCCATTCATACCACTTAACATAACCTTCAGGAATACTAGTAATAGTATCTTTTGTTTCCCAAGGCATTGCAAATTTATCAATTGTTACATCTTTTACTAAATTACCATTTTCATCTAAATCACTAGACCAAGGCCAACAAAAGCCTGCAGTGAGACGGGCTGTTTGATTTTCAACATTATCTTTTTTCTTTATTTCTTCATACAATGTTTGTGGATCATCAAAAACTCTAAAATCAAATTCTTCTTTTTTAAAAGATGATTTTATAGGCTCATTATAAATAACTTGTTCAAGCCAGTCTAAATAGTTATCAGAACCATTGCATCTAAATTGAGATTTTAATTCAATTTCAACAATATCAGCCTCATATTCTTTTGCACAATCTCGGATTAGTTCTGATGATCCAATTTCAACACTTCTAATAGCTTGTTTGTCATCGATGAAGAATACGGATATTTTAGATGCTCTTACAATTGTTTGTATTTGTGAGAGGTTTGTTCGTTTGTTGGATGGTGTATATTGATTGTTTGCATTATTTGAGATACGGTGAGCTTCGTCTACCAGCAATACATCCAAACTGTCTCTTTCAAAATTTGCAGGAAGAAACTGAGTAATGTTTGAGAATAAATATTTAGCTTTACTACCGCGAGGTAATCGATATTTAATGCCTTCCAATAATGGTTTTGACTTTGTTGCATAATGGATGTTATACTTTTTCTTGTGTTTCGCCAATATGGAAAGTATGTGCAAGGCAATGACTGTTTTACCTGTGCCTGGACCTCCTTTTACGATAATTACACTTTTTTTCTTGCCTATTTTACGTATTTTGTCAAGTATAACATTGCGAGCAATGATTTGTTCTTCGATTAAAGCAAATTCCGATGAATTACCTTCATGAATCAGACTTGCTGCAGATTCGAGTAATTTTTTAGATGGGCGTATGGGGCTATTTATCATTTTATTGAAAATAGTCAAACCATCCCCCCTTCCTAAAGCGCTCTGTAAGCGTTTTGCTAATTCTTGAACTTCGTCTCCAGCATATGTTTTGTATGTTTTTTGAAGTTCATCATACCTTGCATCATATAATGCATTTGGCTTTACGTTTTTACGATAATTATAGCAATATGCAATGCCTTCAATAAGAAGTTCTTTATTGCTTAATACCTCAATGAATCCCGTTAGATAATCATTATAACCTCTTACTTGTTGAGATGGATGGGCTACTAATCGATTACCTCTACCTGTATATGCTTGTACTTTATATGTTACATCTGATATTTCATCAATGTTAAAATTCCCTTCAGATATTGCAGCTTGGACTCCTTTATTACTCCACTGTTTTAGTTCGATGTGAACGACATTTCCTTGACCTAATAAGTTTCTACCATACAAAATACAATCAATGCGTTTCATATTGTATGGAACTAAATGCTCGAATGTTATATAAGAATCTGTAATTCCACTTAATTCAAGTAGATCTTTTATCTTAGGGGCATTATTACCCCAAGATCTTACTTCTGAATCACTGGGGTTTATGTTGTAGTACATTGCAGTTTTTATCATTTTATCTACAAATGTATTAGTCATTACATCTTTGAAAAATATGGATTGAGGTTCTTGATATATTACTCTTTTAGCCATCATGGATTTTAATTTATAGTTCGTTATACTTTTTCGAGGATCCTTTAGCTTTGTCAACAGGATACTTTTCCGCGTTTTTTTTTATTTTATCAAGTATAATTTGAGAAACATCAAAACCATATTTGTTGGCAATTAATAGTGCATAATTTAGGATATCCGCTAATTCCTCTTTTATTTTCTCTACATTCGCTTCTTCTGGGGATTTCCAAAGGAATAGTTGATTTAATTCTGCAGCCTCGATAGATAATGCTAATGCTAGATCTTTGGCATTGTGAAACTGCTCCCAATCTCTCTCATCTCTGAATTTTACGATGATATCTATAAGTTCTTCAAATGTTGTCATGCTTTAAAGTCTATAAGTTTCAACAAATATAAGTAATTAGTTGGGATTATACCTAATTGATAAAATAAATTATATTTTATATGAAATATCCTGAGTTTTTTGCCAAGCGACTATTCTTGAAGAAGGTTGCTGACGCTTTTACGCGGGTGTACGAATCATATCTGGCTGGTATTATCCGCCGGCTTGCAGTGTCTATGCCTCCGCGAAAATCAAAATGTCAATATAGCAACCTTTTCTATGAACTGGATGTGATAAATTCTATATTCTTCAGGGTATATGCTGTTCTCGCGGAGTTAAGGTATGACAAAATGGATCATAGCATTGAGCTATTTTATCATTTTGTATATAGATTAGATAGATCATTTGAATGATTTTCTTATCCTTGTCAGTAATTAGGAAAAGAAATAAGAATTTTGCTATCTTCTTAACATCTATAAAATGGACTTCTCCAGAGAGGAAAACAGGTATTTTGCCTCTTAACTCCCGATGTTCTTTATCCTTTTTCTCTTCAATTTTGGATAGCTAAAAAAATCATCTGGATGATTTTTCCTTTTCCTCCTGGAAACGTTCCAAAAATATCTTTGTGCTGTCCCCAAGTAACCAAAAACCGGATTTGTGTGTTAGTAAAAGATCTGAAATCCTGACATTTGGAGAGTAAAAACATAAAAAAAACAGGAAAAATGGATTTAACAATTTACATGAAAACGGTCATTTCAAAACTGGAAAGGGACAGGAAACGACCGATAGCCCATACATACCGATATGCGCTGAAATCCTTTATGGATTTTTCGGACGGTGAAGCGGTGTCGGTACTAATGCGGCACATCCTGTAGTTCAAACTATCTGTGCTACAAAAAGTGATTTTAGTAATCCTGAACAAACCGATGTGCCTCTGACACGTACGATGACTGAAGGATATAAGACGACATTTAGTGATGGGAATGCTATCGGTCTTTTTGCAATAAAGAATGGTGCAATAGTAGACAACATCGATAACATGAGACTAACATATACCGTAGCAGAAGATGGTACAACCCGTTGGAGTCTGCCAATAGATTCTAAAATTTATTATTACGAGGGGGTAACTTATATTGCCTATCCTCCATATAAAGAGAGGATTACAATAGATCCCTTACAAGCAACAAATGAGATTGTTTCTTCGTTGGTTAATAATGAGCATCTTCAACCGGCCGCCGACCAAAGTGATGCAGCAAATTATGCCGCCAGCGACTTGATGATAGCAGCCAGTGTTGCTAATGCCACCGACATAGAGAAAGTGACTCTTACGCTGAACTTTAAGCATCAATTTTCTTTGCTGGTTATGACACCAATAATATATACAACCAGTATTTATCCTCCAGAGGATGCCGGATTTACCTATTGTGCTGTTTCAAAAGCGGGTGGTGTTGATTCCCTACAAATTAGAAACATTAGACAATTATCTCTGCCACTCCCGACCGGAAGTAGACGATTTCTATGAGTTCCTTCTCCTGATGGGGGAATTTAAGATAGGAGGTTACGAAATTTGCAGAAATGACGACTAACATACTCTTCAGTCATGCTGGATATAGAAATATGATTATCTTTGCACATTAAAACAGAATAAATCTTTAAAAAGATGTATAGAACAAGAACTTGTGGAAACTTGCGCCTGGCAGACGAAGGTCTGGTGGTTACATTGGCCGGATGGGTGCAGAAGACTCGTAAGATGGGTGGTATGACATTTGTCGACCTCCGCGATCGTTATGGTATAACTCAGCTGGTTTTCAACCAGGAAGTAGACGCCGCACTTTGTGAAAAGGCAAACAAACTGGGACGTGAGTATGTGATCCAGGTTACAGGAACAGTAAGAGAACGTTCGAGCAAGAACAACAATATCCCGACAGGGGAGATCGAACTGATCGTTTCGGAGCTGAATATCCTGAATGCAGCCGTAACCCCTCCTTTCACTATCGAAGATGAAACCGACGGAGGCGATGACCTGCGTATGAAATACCGTTACCTGGACTTGCGTCGTAATACCGTTCGTGCCAATCTGGAACTGCGTCACCGTATGGCATTCGAAGTGCGCAACTATCTCGATAAGCAAGGTTTCCTGGAAGTAGAAACACCGGTTCTTGTTAACTCGACACCGGAAGGTGCGCGCGACTTCGTTGTTCCTTCCCGCATGAACCCGGGACAGTTCTATGCATTGCCGCAGTCGCCTCAGACTTTGAAACAGTTGCTGATGGTTTCCGGCTTCGACCGTTATTTCCAGATTGTAAAATGTTTCCGCGACGAAGACCTGCGTGCCGACCGTCAGCCGGAATTTACACAGATCGACTGTGAGATGAGTTTCGTTGAACAGGAAGATGTGCTGAATATCTTCGAAGGTATGGCAAAACACCTGTTCAAGGTAATTCGCGGTATCGAGATCAAAGAGCCGTTCCAGCGTATGACCTGGCACGATGCTATGAAATATTATGGTAGCGACAAACCTGACCTGCGTTTCGACATGAAGTTTGTCGAACTGATGGATATCATGAAAGGTCATGGTTTCTCCGTATTCGATGATGCAGCTTATGTAGGCGGTATCTGTGTGGAAGGAGCAGCAACCTATACACGTAAACAACTGGATGCGCTGACTGAATTCGTTAAACGCCCGCAGGTAGGAGCGAAGGGTATGGTATATGCCCGCGTGGAAGCCGATGGCAGCGTGAAGTCAAGCGTAGACAAATTCTATACACAGGAAACATTGCAGCAGATGAAGGAAGCTTTCGGTGCAAAACCGGGCGACCTGATCCTGATCCTTTCTGGCGACAATGCGATGAAAACACGCAAACAGCTTTGCGAATTGCGTCTTGAAGTAGCCGGTCAGTTGGGCCTGCGTGATAAGAATAAATTCGTATGCCTGTGGGTGATCGACTTCCCGCTGTTTGAGTGGAGCGAAGAAGATCAGCGTTTCTATGCTATGCACCATCCGTTCACTTCACCGAAGCCGGAAGATATTCCGTTGCTGGATAGTGATACCGGTGCCGTACGTGCCAATGCTTACGATATGGTTATCAATGGTGTTGAAGTGGGTGGAGGTTCTATCCGTATCCACGACAGCAAATTGCAGGATAAGATGTTCCGTTTGCTGGGATTCACCGAAGAAAGAGCCCAGTCTCAGTTCGGCTTCCTGATGAACGCATTCAAATACGGGGCGCCTCCTCACGGTGGTTTGGCTTATGGTCTGGATCGTTGGGTGTCTCTGTTTGCCGGACTCGACTCTATCCGCGACTGTATCGCATTCCCGAAAAACAATTCAGGCCGCGATGTCATGCTCGATGCTCCGTCTGTTATCGACGACGTGCAGCTGGATGAGTTGTGCCTGAAGGTAGACGTAAAAGAATAAAAAGATATCTATATGCTACGGATAAAGGATGTTTTGAAAGAAATAGAGCAATACGCTCCGCTACCCTTGCAGGAAAGCTGGGACAATACAGGTGTACAGGTGGGTGACGTCAACCAGTCTACCACTGGTGTGCTGCTTTGTCTCGATGTTGCCGAAGAGGTGGTCGACGAGGCAATAGAGTTGGGTTGCAATCTGATCATTTCTCATCATCCTTTAGCCTTTAAAGCCTTTAAATCATTGACAGGCTCCAGTTATATCGAGCGGTGTATGATGAAGGCATGCAAATACGATCTGGTGATTTATGCCGCCCATACCAACCTCGATAATGCTGCCGGAGGTGTAAACTTCCGCCTGGCCGAACTGATCGGACTGGAAAACGTACGTGTGCTGAGCCCGCAAAAAGGTGCCTTGCTGAAACTGGTTACTTTCGTGCCCGAAGCGTATGCGGAACTGGTGCGGACGACTTTGTTCAATGCCGGTGCCGGAACGGTCGGAGCTTATGACTCGTGCAGTTTCAATCTGGCAGGCAAAGGAACATTCCGTGCCGGTGAAGGTACGAATCCGTTTTGTGGCGAAGTGGGAGAGTTGCATGTAGAGCGTGAGATACGTATCGAAACGATATTGCCTGCTTTCCGCAAGTCGACCATTACCCGTGCCTTGCTTTCCGTTCATCCGTATGAAGAACCGGTTTTCGATTTCTACCCGTTGAATAACACCTGGGATCAGGTAGGTTCCGGTGTAGTGGGAGAGTTGCCGGAGGAAGAGGACGAACTGAATTTCCTGCAACGGATAAAAGACCTGTTCCAGGTAGGTTGCGTAAAGCATTCAGCCTTTACAGGTAAGCCGATACGAGAGGTGGCACTATGTGGTGGCAGCGGTGCTTTTCTGGTAAAGGACGCAATCGCCTACGGGGCAGATGTATTCATCACCGGAGAAGCTAAATACAATGACTTTTACGATGTCGAAGACCGCATATTGCTGGCTGTAATAGGCCATTATGAGTCTGAAGTATGTACAAAAGACATCTTTTATAACATAATATCGAAAAAATTCCCTACCTTTGCCGTACATTTTTCGAATGTTAATTCAAACCCGGTAAAATATTTATAGAATGGCTACAGATAAACAATCAGCTGAAAAGGAATATACGGTTGAAGAAAAGCTTTCTACGCTGTATCAACTTCAGACGATGATGACTGAAATTGATAAGATCAAAACGCTTCGTGGAGAGCTTCCCCTGGAAGTTCAGGACTTGGAAGATGAGATCGCAGGATTGGAAACCCGTCTTCAGAACTATCAGACGGAGATCCAGGATTATGAGAATGCTGTTGTTGAACAGAAACACAGAATCACTGAGTCTACCGGTCTGATCGAGAGATATAAATCGCAACTGGATAACGTGCGCAACAACCGCGAATTTGATAACTTGTCAAAAGAAATCGAATTCCAGGGACTTGAAATCGAGTTTTCTGAAAAGAAAATCCGCGAATTCGGTGAATCAATAAGTCATAAGAAAGAAGAGATCGCTCAGTTGACTGAAAGACTGGACGGCCGTAAGGCTGACCTGGTTCAGAAGAAAAGCGAGCTGGAAGAGATCATCTCTGAAACGAAGCAGGAAGAAGAAAGACTGCGCGAAAAGGCTAAGAAACTGGAAACTACGATCGAACCGCGTTTGCTTACAGCATTCAAACGTATCCGTAAGGGTGCACGTAATGGTTTGGCTGTGGTTTATATCCAGCGTGATGCCTGCGGTGGTTGCTTCAACAAGATCCCGCCCCAGAAACAGATGGATATCAAGTTGCGTAAGAAAGTGATCGTTTGCGAATATTGCGGACGTATCATGATCGACCCGGAACTGGCTGGTGTAGAAGAATAAATACTGACACAGTAAATAAAAAGCTTATGGCTTTAGCTGAAATATGTTTGGCTAAAGCCATAATTTTATATGGCAAATGAGGAATATCGTTCGTGCATACATAGAGAAACAGCAGTTGCTGGCCGGTGACGCTCCCGTTCTGGTCGGATTCAGCGGAGGAGCCGACTCGGTCGCTTTGCTGAGTTTGCTCGTGCAGCTCGATTATACCTGTATTGCGTTGCATTGTAATTTTCATCTGCGTGGCGACGAGTCTGTCCGCGATGAAGTATTTGCCGGGGAAACAGCCCGTAACCTGGGCGTCCCTTTCCATAAGATAGATTTTGATACAACGGCTTATGCCGCCGAACACAGCCTTTCCATCGAGATGGCTGCCCGCGAACTACGTTATAACTGGTTTGAGGAGATGCGGCAACGTCTGGGTGCACAAGCTATCGCAGTTGCCCATCATCGCGATGACAGCGTGGAGACTGTCTTATTGAACCTGATTCGTGGTACAGGTATCCGTGGGCTGGGAGGTATCCGTCCGAAGAACGGTTATGTGGTGCGCCCTTTGCTGACAGTCAGCCGCAGCGAGATACTGGCCTGGCTGGAAGAGCAGCATTTGTCGTATGTAACTGACAGCACGAACTTGTCGGATGCCTATACGCGTAATTTTATCCGTCTCCGCGTGCTTCCTTTACTGGAAGAGCTGAATCCATCCGTAAAGGCCTCTATCGCACGTACGGCCGATCATCTGGCCGAAACAGAAGCTATCTATCTGTATGTCGTGGAAGAAGCCCGCAGACAATTGGTGGAGGAGGGAGACCGTATTCCGATAGCCCGGCTGACGGACTATCCTTCGCCTGCAACTATTCTGTACGAGTTGCTGAAACCATATGGCTTTACCCGGCAGGTGGCCGATGATATATTCCGTTCGCTGGCAAAAGAACCCGGCAAGATGTTTTATTCGTCCGATTACCTGTTGCTGAAAGACCGCGAATACCTGTTGCTTTCTCCGGTCGGTAAGGAAGAAATACAGGAATATACCTTTACCGCCGACGATGTTCTGGAGGATATCTGGCGTGGCCCTATTGAACTTTCTTTCCAGAAGATTGTTATTAATAGTGACTTCAATATCCGAAAGGATAAGCATATCGCTTATTTTGATTACGACAAACTCTCTTTTCCCCTGACACTTCGTAAATGGAAAGAAGGAGACTGGTTTATTCCTTTTGGAATGAAAGGCCGTAAGAAACTGAGCGATTATTTTTCAGATCATAAATTCAGCCGTATAGATAAAGAGCAGACATGGCTTCTCTGTAGCGGCGAAAACATTCTCTGGATTGTGGGAGAGCGCTCCGATAATCGCTTTTGTATCGACAAAGAGACTAAGAGTGTGCTGGTTGTGAATTTTTTTTCGACAAAAATAATAGAATAACTAAAAATGTTCTTACATTTGCAAAGATTTACTCCGCAGATGTGTTACTAATGATTCAAATTAGCTAAACAATCCGGTTATTTACATTGAAATTTATTTATTATCAAAAACTATTAAGATACAATGATAGCGGTAAGCACGTGTTGTACAATCTTTTATCGTCTACCGTTTTTATTACTCACTTCTCAATATGCAGAAATATAACATTCTAGAACTAAATGAAAAACTCCTTCCTGAATTGCAGAGTATAGCGGAAGAGTTGGGAATTAAGAAAATAAGTTCTTTGAAAAAAGAAGAACTTGTTTACCGTATTCTTGATGAGCAAGCTATCTCTTATGCAGGTCAACAGGCAGAAAAGGAGAAAGAAAAAGAGGCTAAGAAAGCTGAAAAGCAGACGAAAGCGAAGAAAACACCTAAAACGGCGGCAGCCAAAGCTCCTAAGGCTGAAAGCAAAGTGAAAGCAGCGAAAACAGAAGACGTTGCAGCAGCTCCGGCTCCGGAAGCGGCAAAACCCGTAGAGGAAAAGAAAGTAGCAGTTGCTGCAGAAAAGAAGGAACAACCTGATCGTAAGAAAAGAGTTCGTATCGAGAAAAAGGAAAAAGTAGCCGGTGCGGTTGCTCCTGCTAACGACACGGACGAGGTGGTAGTTTCAAAAGCTACCCAAACTGTTGCGGCGGAAGTCCCGGCAGTGGAAAAACCATTGTTACCTCCGGTTGTTGTGGAAGGTGCTCCCGAAGAGTTGCCTGTAGTGGAAGCAGCACCTGAAGTTCCGGCAGTACCGGCTCCTGAAGCTCCTGCAAACGAGGCTCCGGCGTCGGAAAACGAACCAAAAAGAGTGGTGTTCAGACATCCCGATACAAAATCGGTTCTCGACCAGCTCTTCCCGTTCTCTCCTTCACCAGCCAAGCCGCAACCACAGGAAAAGGCAGCACAGCCTGAAAAGGAAGCCGCTCCGCAACCGCAGCAGCAAAACACTCCTCGTCCTAACAACAGACAGAACAATCAGAACAACCACAACAACCAGCGCAACAATAATAACAATGCACCGCAGGAAAAACAATACGAATTTGACGGTATCCTGACAGGAACCGGCGTATTGGAAATGATGCAGGATGGTTATGGTTTCCTGCGTTCTTCTGATTATAACTACCTGACTTCTCCGGATGATATCTACGTATCGCAGTCGCAGATCAAACTGTTTGGTTTGAAGACAGGCGACGTGGTGGAAGGTGCTATCCGTCCTCCGAAGGAAGGTGAAAAATATTTCCCGCTGGTAAAAGTGGACAAGATCAACGGCCGTTCGCCGGAAGACGTACGCGACCGCGTTCCTTTCGATCACCTGACACCGCTTTTCCCCGACGAAAAATTCATGCTTACCGCACGTAAGGCTCCGAAGGTGAACGATAATATTTCCGTTCGCGTTGTAGACTTGTTCTCGCCGATCGGTAAAGGACAGCGTGGTCTGATCGTGGCACAGCCCAAGACCGGTAAGACCATGTTGCTGAAAGATATCGCTAACGCAATCGCAGCCAACCATCCGGAAGTGTACATGATCGTCCTGCTGATCGACGAACGTCCGGAGGAAGTAACCGACATGGCTCGCAGCGTAGATGCCGAAGTGATCGCTTCTACTTTCGACGAACCGGCAGAACGCCACGTAAAGATTGCCGAAATCGTTCTGAACAAGGCAAAACGTATGGTGGAATGTGGCCACGATGTAGTAATCCTGTTAGACTCTATCACACGTCTTGCACGTGCTTATAATACCGTTCAGCCTGCATCCGGTAAGGTTCTTTCCGGTGGTGTGGATGCGAATGCCCTGCAGAAGCCGAAACGTTTCTTCGGTGCTGCCCGTAACATCGAAAACGGCGGTAGCCTGACGATTCTGGCTACAGCGTTGACTGAAACAGGCTCCAAGATGGATGATGTTATCTTTGAAGAATTCAAGGGTACAGGTAACATGGAATTGCAGCTCGACCGCAAACTGTCGAACAAACGTATCTACCCGGCTGTGGATATCACCGCTTCAAGTACTCGTCGCGACGACCTGTTGCAGGATGAAAGTACATTGAACCGTATGTGGATCCTCCGCAAGTATCTGTCGGATATGAACTCGCTCGAAGCAATGGAGTTTGTAAAGAAACGTATGGAACAGACTTACGACAATATGGAGTTCCTGGCTTCTATGAACGGATAATAGATAACAAACTATTATATAAAAAAGGAGATATACCGCGATGGTATATCTCCTTTTTTATTTGCATATGTAATAATGAACTTTTCTATGTTAAGCTTCTTTTCTAGGTCTGCCGCGATGTTGCTGTCCTTTTCCGGAGTTACCGCCTTGGCGATTGCTGGGCTTTCTGCCTCCTCCGTTGCCGGATTTGGATGGACGACCGCGGCCACGACGCATATTTCCATACTTTTCAGGTTCGTATAAGGGGGCTTCTCCGAATTTCGGATCGATCGGTATTTTGTAGACCTCTTTTTCCAGGAACGTCTCAATCCGTTTGAACTGGGCTTGTTCTTCCAGGCTGATAAAGGTGATAGCCAATCCTTCGCCTCCGGTTCCGCGGGCGGTACGGCCGATGCGGTGTACATAATCTTCCGGGTCGTGAGGTATGTCGAAGTTGACAACCAGTTTGATGTCGTTGATGTCGATGCCGCGTGATACGACATCCGTTGCTACCAGTATATCGATGCGTCCGTTTTTGAATTCCTTCATTACTTCCTCGCGCTGCGTCTGCTCCAGGTCGGAATGCATGGCGGCTACGTTGAACTTCATCCGTTTCAGGGTAGAGGCAAGTTCCTTCACCTTCATCTTGGAAGATGAGAATATAATGACACGTTGCGGACGGCTTTGCTGGAACAGGTCTTCCAGTATCTTGATCTTTTGCGGATCGTAGCAGATATAAGCAGTCTGCATGATCGACTCGGGGGGACGGGAGATGGCGATTTTGACTTCTTCGGGATCTTTGAGGATGGTTTTTGCTAATGTCCGTATTTTGGGGGGCATGGTGGCGGAGAACATGATGGTCTGACAGTAATCAGGCAGTTGCTTGTACACCTGCATAATGTCGTCGTAAAATCCCATGTCCAGCATACGGTCGGCTTCATCGAGAACAAAGAAAGATACTTTCGAAAGATCGACCGAACCCAGTTTGATATGCGATAATAAACGTCCCGGGGTGGCGATCACGATGTCGGCCCCCATTTCCATACCTCGTTTCTGTTGTTCCCACGCAATACCGTCGGTTCCGCCATATACGGCAACGGCCGATACCGGCACGAAATAGGTAAATCCTTCGATCTGCTGGTCGATCTGTTGGGCTAATTCGCGGGTAGGAGCCATAATGATCGCATTAATGGCATTGTCAGGATGATTACCTTTGCTTAACTCGTTAATCAACGGCAATACGTAAGCAGCGGTTTTCCCCGTACCGGTCTGCGCACAAGCAATGATATCTTTCCCTTCTAAAATAACCGGAATCGTTAATTCCTGTACAGGAGTAGTTTCCTGAAAATTCATAGCATCGAGGCCATCCAATACAGCCTCCTCTAAATCCAATTCGTCAAATCTCATCTTCTATCATTAAATTCACCGTAAAGGTAAATATTATTTGTCAATTTCTATAACAGAAGGTAGTACTCTTGTTATAAATACGCTTTTTTTTATTGCAGGCGTTGATTTATCGTCTGCTTTCTGGTTAAGTATAATAAAAATAAATATCTTTATGCCCGATTTTGATAAAAAGAGCAAGTGATATGGGGATTAATGATGATCTTGACGATCTTCCGTCAGAGTTAACTTTAAAGGAACAGGGTAGTATTCGCGAACTATTGAATACTATTCTGGATCATTTACCTTTAGGGGTATTTGTAAAGGATGCAAGTAATAATTTCAATTATCTTTACTGGAATAAGTTCATGGAAGATATTACGGGAATTAATGCTTCCCTGATAGAAGGCCATGATGATTCGGATGTGAATTACGATACTTTGTTGTCTGCCGAGATACGTTGTGAGATCGACCGCGAAGTGATCGATACCGGAAAGACGGTGGAGTTTCACGGAAAGGTGCAGACGCCGGCAGGTGAAATCAAAGATATCGAAGTCACAAAATTCCCGATATCCTTAAGCAATGGGAAAACCCTTTTGCTTGCTTTCTGGCGTGATATAACTGCAAAGAACGCAATAGAAAATGCGTTTAAAAGAACGCAGACCCTGACAAAACTGGCCTTGCAGTCGAGCGATATACATACTTGCTCCATTTTCGTTAATCCCGACAGTACGGATGAATACGCGGATACAAGAATACTCTTGAATGGTAATGAAGGCCATCGTGATATACAGGAAGCGATATCCTGGCCGGAATATATAAGTAATGTGCATCCCGAAGATCAGGAGAACTATTGGGATCTCTTGCGTAAGATGTGTTCCGGTAAAATGTCGGAAGTAAAGTTCGAAGTCCGGGTAAAATATAACGGAAATACAGATTATCACTGGCGTGAAGCGTCTGCATATGTGTATGAACGTGACGAAAAGGGACGTCCTTCGGTTATCCTGGGTTGTTCGATCAACATACAGGATCGTAAAGGGCAGGCACTCTCCCTGGAAGAAGCCCGTGCGAAGGCGGAGGTAGCCGATAAAATGAAATCGAAGTACCTGGCGGACATGAGCCACGAGATCCGTACCCCGCTGAATGCTATTACCGGTTTTTCAGAAATGATGGCGTTTGCGGATACAGATGAAGAACGGATGTCGTATTATGAGATCATCAAGGCGAACAACCTCTTGCTTATGCAGTTGATCAACGATATTCTCGATCTGTCGAAGATCGAAGCGGATGCTATAAAGATCAGTTACGTCCCGGTCGATCTGAATGAAATGATGGATATAACTTATGCTTCCGTAAAACCCCGTATGCCGCAAGGAGTGGTATTAAAACTGGAAAAAGGGCTGGACAAATGCACGTTCGGCACAGACCAGATCCGCTTGTTGCAGCTTATCAATAACCTGATCAACAATGCGATCAAGAATACGAAAGAGGGAAGTATCACGATGGGATATAAAGCGCTGGAAGACGGCCGCCTGAAATTTTATGTGAAAGATACCGGCATGGGGATTGCGGAAGATAAATTGCAGAGCTTGTTCAACCGCTTCGTAAAGATCAATGACTACGTGGAAGGTATCGGGCTCGGTCTTGCCATCTGTAACGGACTGGTTACAAAAATGGGCGGTTCGATCCATGTGGAGTCTAAGTTGGGCGAAGGTTCCACCTTCTCGTTTATTCTGCCCTCACACGATTGAGTAATTACTTATTCCCATAATAGCGCTTGTATATTTGCTTATACAAGCCGCTTTCCTTTATTTGTGAAAGCCAGCTGTTCAGGCTGTCCAGCAGGATAGGGGAGTCTTTACGGACTGCCCATGACTGAAGTTGCGTGAAACTGATATCGGTATCGATATCTATTTCGGGCAGATTCTCTTTGGATATCTTGGCTATCTGCAGGTCGCATACGGCGTAGTCGATATCTCCCTTGGCAACCATAATAGCCAGTTGTTCGCTGGAATAAAGCTCATCTTCTTCGACATAAATCGTGTCGCCTATCTCATGTGCCAGGTTTTGCAGACGCAGTCTGGCCGGTGAGTCTTTGGGAATATATAAGGTCTTTTGTGCCAGATCCAACTGGTTACGGATCGGCTGGATACCATTATTCGCTTCTTCCGTGCGTTGTACCAGTACCTGTTTGTTGAGAACGATCGGTTCGGTAAACAAATAGTTCTCTTTTATATCGCTGGTTATAGGAATGTTGCGTGCAATCACATCGCATGTATTGTCGGACAATTCACGGAAACTTTCGGCAAGGCTCATTTCCAGATGAGTCTGCACTTCCAGCCCAGACAGTTTGGCAATAGCCTGGCTCAGTTCGTACTGGAAACCTTCGATCGTATCTCCGGCCACATAATATCCTGACTGGTTGTATTCCGTCACGATGCGCAGGATGCCCTCTTTCTTTATTTCAGGATAGTCTCTGGGAAGAACCGGTTTTTCTTTGTTGAACTGAAACAACTGAAACATGGCAACCAGGACGACTGCCAGCAAGATCATATAGACCACCAGTAACTTCCGCGATTTCATACTGTATTAATTATTGAATGTAACGGCAATACCCATCTTCAGCACCATCGGGTTCAACGGGTAATGTGACAGCGAGAAATAGTTCGGCTCAACAAATTTACTACTCAAGTTGTAAGCCATAATGAAGAAGCGAGCCTGTTTCAGGTGGAAATTTACGTAGGCATTGATCAGGGGATAATTGCCTACTTTCACTTCGTCCTGAACCTGGAATTGCTGGGTAGCCGGTTCGTAGTAGGGAGCATAATACGCTGTATTGTAATATACGTTGGCTCCGATCTGTACGGTCAGTACTTTTGCTACTTTGGCAGCCAGATACATGTTGGAGTAAGCGCTGAACTTAGGAAGAGGCAGCACCTCGTTATCGCTGCTCATCTGCCAGCACACCTCGTTTTCCCAACCGAAAGCGCGATAACGGAAGTTCTGTTTAAGGCGGGCACTTACCACCTGCAGATTACTTCCGTGTTGTTCGGGCATTCCCGTTTTATTGAAGAAGATATAATTCTGAATGCTTTCCACTCCGGCCGACAAGTTCGTTCCGGTCGATTCGAGGTCGATCTCTCCACCCGCATATATCTGTTGTATCTTTTTAAAATCGTCATTGTCCCACCAGAAGTAACGGGAGTGGTTATGACGTATATAAAAGGCAGGTGTTACGTTTTTGATATAAGCGTTCGCCCTGATCGTTGCATCTTTCTTGAATAGCTTGAAACGGGTTTGCAGATTACCGGTAGCGCGGAATTCTCCGACATCGCTACCAATAAGGCAGAGCTCGCCACGGGCATTATAGGTCAGGATGCTTCCCATGCGTTTAGACAGTTCCGCTCCGATATAGGTGGAAAACTCGTCGTATATCTTGTCTTTCGGCAGACTGCTAAGGTCGAAATTATCGACCGTGAAATGGGGGCCTCTACCATATTCTCCATAACGTAATCCTTCTATCTTGGGCTCCAGTTTGAACCGGCGCTTTTCTAAAGTAAGGAAGGCAGTCAGTCCGAATTTTGCCCAGTCCTGAAATCCTTCCCGGAGAGAAAGCCCGATCGTGTTTTTTAAATTCCATGAAGAGGTCAGGTCGTTCAGTGTCGCTCCCAGTCCGTAGATGCGGGGGAAACTTTGGTTACCGTCCTTGACTACATAAGCGGAGTCGAGCAGTGAACTATGGGAAATGAAACGACGGCGGTTGTCTTCGTAATCGATTGTATGAATGATACTGGATACGGGTACGAATACTTCCTGCACGTTTCCTTCTTCGTCGGCTTCTTCCAGTTCGCGGGTAAATCCGAGATTATAGCGTTGAGTAAGGAAATATCGTTTGCCGCGCACACGGTTCCAGGCGCTTGCCTGATAACGGACATCGTACGATTTGGTATCGGAAGGACGTCCTTCCGGGAAATATTCGTCCGGATGGTTGATCGTCGAGTCGTTCGCCATACCGCCGTTCTCATAATTCACGAAGTTGAAGTTGCTCAGGTAAGCATGCATTTCGTAACGGTCGGTCTGGTAACTACCGAAGAGACGGTAGCTTAACAGTTTATCCCCGTTATCTTTATAATGTCCCCGTCCGTATATGTAGTCGAGGTCGCCACCCACGTTGATCTTCTTGCCGAAGTTCATGGTCATCGTACCTTTCAGCTGTTCTTCCTTATTGGTACTACCGCCGGCGGTGGTGTACATAATATTGGTATAAGGGATTTTTGTGTTGTAGAAATAGGCATTCTCCGGTGTCGTGATGTAGTAATCGTATGCATCGGCGAAGATGAAGTCGCGGGCCTCTTTCCGTTCGGAAAAGATCTTTGTCTGTGCAGGAGATCCCAGATTGGCCAGGTATCCTATGGCTAACGATTTACTTTCGACCAGCGTCGTATTACCGAAGTTCAGCTTGTTGGTATCCAGTGGGGCAACGTAGGGTTCACCCAGGAGCGGCGTAAGACGGTAAGCGACGAGACGCTTGGAATTCAGCGTGGTACTGTCTGCAACCAGTAAACTGTCCGGTATTTCTTTCTGTGATGAAGAAAGATTTGACAGAGAGAAGCCACCGCGTTGTCCTCTTCCTCCCCGTTGATCTGCCTTGCCGGCTCCTCGTTGAGCCAGAACGGTTGTGGCAGATACTATCAGCAACAATAATATGTATAAGCAATGCTTCATGGGTTGCAAAGATAAAACAAAAGGGCGTTCCTGCGAAAGAAACGCCCCTCTTTATATTCTTTTTGCAAGATTACATTTTCTGTATGATCTCCATACCTTTCTTTATGGCAGCTTCGTTCATCGGGATCAGCTTGTGATGGCGTTCGGGCAAAGACTTCTTTAACCCCAGCAGTACATTTTCAAGTTTTACCATCGGAACAATTTTTAATAAACCGCCCAGGATAAGCATGTTGAATGCTTTCTCATTCTTCATTTCGGTAGCAGCATCCATCGCATCCACACGGTAAACGCCAATGTCGGTACGCTTAACCGGTGTATGTATTCCATATCCGTCGTAGATCAGGATACCGCCCGGTTTCACCTTGCTTTCGAACTTATCCATCGAAGGTTGGTTCAGAATGATGGCGATATCATATTCGTTCAGGATCGGAGAGCTGATCGGGTCGTCGCTCAGGATAACGGTTACGTTGGCTGTACCACCACGTTGTTCAGGGCCGTATGAAGGCATCCAGCTGACTTCCTTACCTTCCATCAGTCCGGAATAAGCAAGTATCTTACCCATCGACAGAACGCCTTGTCCGCCAAAGCCTGCTATAATAATTTCTTGTTTCATGTCGTTCTTGTATTACTTATTCTTTATTCTTAAGGTCGCCCAGCGGGTAGAAGGGAAACATGTTTTCTTCCATCCAGGTATTCGACTTTTCGGGCGTCATCTTCCAGCCGGATGAACAGGTGGAAACGAATTCGACAACCGAAGTACCTTTACCGGCCATAGAGTTTTCGAAGGCTTTGCGAAGCATCTTCTTCGCCTTACGAACGGCAGCGGCAGTCTGTACGCTCTGGCGGGTAACCAGGCAAGTTCCTTCCAGTTGAGCCAGCAGATCGCTGATCTTCAGCGGATAACCGTTCAGGGCGATATTACGGCCGTACGGACAAGTGGCGGTAGGCATGCCTTCCAGTGTAGTAGGAGCCATCTGGCCGCCTGTCATACCATAGATAGCATTGTTCACGAATACGATCACGATGTTTTCGCCACGGTTGGCTGCATGGATCGTTTCGGCTGTACCGATAGCGGCCAGGTCACCGTCACCCTGATAGGTGAAGATCATCTTTTCCGGATTCAGGCGTTTGATAGCCGATGCGATGGCAGGAGCACGTCCGTGAGCTGCTTCTATCCAGTCGATATCCAGATAGTTATAAGCGAATACGGCACATCCTACCGGTGAGATACCGATTGTTTTTTCTTCCATTCCCATATCGGCGATCACTTCGGCGATCAGCTTATGTATGACACCGTGGCTGCAACCGGGGCAGTAGTGCATGGGATTGTCGTTCATCAATTCCGGCTTTGTGTAGACCAGATTCTCCGGTTTAATTATTTCGTTGAGTTCCATAATTGTTGCTAAATTATCTAATAAATCTCAGTAGATATTGAACCAGTCTGAAGCAGATGGCTGCGCCGCCGCAATATAAGAATACATGGCGGT
>ULWH01041682.1_pt1 | contig 18860 bp, 17 predicted proteins | sample 1960201 | NCBI WGS metagenome assembly ULWH01 (sample SAMEA4835808, study PRJEB28245) | human gut metagenome | biome: gut microbiome; material: fecal sample | place: Denmark | collected 2008
AGTGCTGTCCGACAAAAAGAACTATCGGTAGCTTGCTATCGCAGGCAAAGCTGAATGATATAACAGATGCGCATTAAAAAACTTTTTCTACAAGTAAAAGCGGAACCACACGGCTCCGCTTCATACTTTTATTGATTACTTATTTGCTTTTCTTCGCCTGCGACTCAGGGGCTGAACCGCAGCTGTGGCACTCGGCACAGTGACCGCTGCATCCGACGCAACCGCCGCAAGAGAACTTGCCCTTTTTCTTGTCGCTTACCAGCTTGTGAATGATCAGTATGATCACCGCAAGTAAAATTACCGCTACGATTATTGAACCTACAACAGGATCCATAAAGATCACTCCTTTTTAATATCTTTCAGAATTTACTTTGTAACCTTGACCTTAACGCCGAGCTTCTTGCTCTCCTTGTAAGGACGAACGAGAAGGTAGATAAGAGCGGCAAGGAGAAGGAATGCAACAATAAGACCGATTATGTCGCCTGCGCCTGCAAGTGCGCCTGTGAACAGCTTGCCGAAGTAGTTTATCATAAGAGCGATTACATAAGCAAAACCGCACTCATAACCGATTGCAAACCAGAACCACTTAGCGTTGTTCATTTCACGCTTGATAGCACCCATTGCGGCAAAGCAGGGAGCGCACAGAAGGTTGAATACGAGGAACGACATACCAGTTACAGCTGTGAAGCTGCTTGCAAGCGTCTGCCATACAGTAGCGTCGCCGCTTCCGTAAAGGATACCCATTGTCGCAACGATATTTTCCTTTGCAACAAGACCTGTAACAGCCGCAACAGTCGCCTGCCAGTCGCCCCAGCCGAGAGGTGCGAATATCCAGCAGATAGCCTTACCGATATTAGCTAAGATACTGCAATCCATCTGTGATTCATCGAGCATTGTGAATGCACCGTCTACCCAGCCGAAGAATGATGTGAACCAGACTACGATAGTTGAAAGGAGGATGATAGTACCTGCCTTCTTGATGAATGACCAGCCACGCTCCCACATTGAACGCAGTACGTTTCCAACTGTAGGAATGTGGTATGCGGGAAGCTCCATTACGAACGGAGCGGGATCTCCTGCGAACATCTTTGTCTTCTTAAGAATGATACCCGAAACGATGATAGCCGCCATACCTAAGAAGTATGCGCCCGTTGCAATCCAGGGTGAACCACCGAAGATAGCGCCTGCTATCATTGCTATGAACGGCTGCTTAGCGCCGCAGGGGATAAATGTTGTTGTCATGATCGTCATACGGCGGTCACGTTCGTTTTCAATTGTTCTTGATGCCATGATACCGGGGATACCGCAGCCTGTGCCGACAAGTATCGGTATGAACGATTTACCTGAAAGACCGAACTTTCTGAAGATACGGTCAAGCACGAATGCGATACGTGCCATATAACCGCAAGCCTCAAGAATAGCAAGCAGAATGAACAGTACGAGCATCTGCGGAACGAAGCCGAGTACAGCGCCTACACCGGCAACAATACCGTCAAGGATAAGACCCTTTAACCAGTCTACGCAGTTAACAGCGTCAAGGCCCTGCTCGATAAGTACGGGGATACCGGGTACCCATACGCCGTAGCTTGCGGGATCGGGTTCTTCAAATGCGCTTTCGCCGCCTTCTTCAAAGTACTTTACAGCGTCAAGATATGTGATGCCGAGTGTCATGTCTTCATCTGCGTTTGCAGGGATTTCCTTGTAGTAAACTGTGAGCTGGCTTACTTCAAGTGTTTCTTCGTCCTCTACATCTATCTGCACTGAAGGATTCTCGCCTTCGGGCTTGTATGACTTGAGCGTTTCAAGAGCAGTACCTGGCTCAAAATCCTCACTGTCAGGCTCTATTGTGACGAAACCGTTAACAGCCTCCAAAGCGTCAGAGTAAGCGCCCGATGCGTCCTCATAATCTGCCGAGCCTATTCCGAACAAGTGCCAGCCGTCACCGAACAGTCCGTCATTAGCCCAGTCTGTTGCGGCTGTACCTACCGTTACCATTGAAATATAGTAAACGAGGAACATTATTACAGCGAATATCGGAAGAGCGGCAAAACGGTTTGTTACAACCTTATCAATCTTATCCGAGGTTGTCAGCTTGCCTGCCGATTTCTTCTTGTAACAGCCCTTGATAATTTCAGCTATGTAAACGTATCTTTCGTTTGTGATAATGCTTTCTGCGTCATCGTCAAGCTCTTTTTCGACGTTCTTTATATCCTCGTCAATGTGAGCCATAACCGCACTGTCAAGATTCAGCTTTTCGATAACCTTGTCGTCACGCTCGAACAGCTTTATAGCGTACCATCTCTGCTGTTCTTCGGGCATATTGTGTACTGCGGCTTCCTCTATGTGAGCTATCGTATGCTCAACAGGACCTGAGAATGTATGCATAGGAACTGTCTTGCCGTTCTTTGCCGCTTCAACCGCAGCGTCTGCGGCTTCCTTTATTCCCGTGCCTTTAAGAGCCGAGATTTCAACTACTTTACATCCAAGCTCCCTTGAAAGCTCCTCAATGTTTATCTGGTCGCCGTTCTTCTTTACTATATCCATCATATTGATGGCGATTACAACAGGAATGCCGAGCTCTGTCAGCTGTGTTGTAAGGTAAAGGTTTCTTTCAAGGTTCGTACCGTCAATGATATTGAGTATAGCGTCGGGACGCTCCTCGATAAGATAGTTTCTTGCAACTACTTCTTCAAGTGTGTAGGGTGACAGTGAATAGATACCGGGTAAGTCGGTAATTACTACTCCGTCGCTCTTTTTTAGCTTACCCTCCTTCTTTTCAACGGTAACGCCGGGCCAGTTACCTACAAACTGGTTTGAGCCCGTCAGAGCGTTGAACAATGTGGTTTTGCCGCAGTTAGGGTTACCTGCGAGCGCAATCTTTAAACTCATCGGGAAAATTCCTCTCTTTCATAAAGCCATAAAAGTCTTAGCTTTCACTAACCATTTAAGTTTATTACCTGATCAAATTGTTGAAACGCAGAGATTATTCAACCTCTACCATTTCGGCGTCGGCTTTTCTGAGCGAAAGCTCATAACCTCTTACCGTTACTTCAACAGGGTCGCCTAATGGCGCTACCTTGCGGACGTATACCTCTACGCCCTTTGTAAGCCCCATATCCATAATTCTGCGCTTGATAGCGCCCTCGCCGTGCAGCTTGACAACCTTGACGGTTTCTCCGACAGTTGCCTGTTTTAATGTCTTCATCGGTTATCCTCCTCTATAATAAGAATCATATCATGATTCTTTGTGCCATTTCCTTGCTTATCGCAACCCTTGCCTCTTTGACATTCACGATAAGGTTACCGTTTACAGTTGTAACGACTTTTACGTTGCCACCGACTACAAATCCTAAGTTTTCAAGATGCTTCTTGACCTCAGGACTTCCGCCGATTTTCCTTATGATATTTTCGTCACCCTCAGATGCGAGTATGAGCGGCATCATAGAACGTCATCCTTTCTTTTGTTCCGACTGTCTGCTTATAGTCTTGGCTAACCTTATTAGTTAATGCTAATTAAATTAGAACAAGCTAACTTGATTGCCAAATAAAAAGTTAGCACCTGCTAACAAAAAATATTGTACTCACAGCAGAGCGGTTTGTCAAGCAAAAATCAAACTGACTAACGCAAATACAAAAAGTTTGTTTATTCTAACTCAAATCGTTAGTATATTCTAACTGCTCGTTTGTGAAAATTTCCGAATGCCCGATTTACAGGTGCTGTAATTTTATCCGCAATTTTGTTATTTTCGTTTTTTCAACGCATCGGATATAAGCAACAGCACAGAATGCTCTGCCATAATACGCAATGTAGATTTGTAATCAAAATTTAATCTGTTTTTAGTTTATTAGCCTAAAAATTAAGTAAAAAAATTTAACAAAAACTCTTGCATTTGAAGAATGGCTATGATATACTTAATACAAAGAGCGATTTACGCTTCTTAACGGAAATATGACTTATCAAGGAGAATCAAGTATGAACGTAAAAGTTATCAACGGTACATCATTACCGAACATTCCCTGGCAGGACAGACCCGCAGGCTGTAAGGACGTTATCTGGCGTGCAGACAACAACCCCATAATCCCCCGTGACCTTCTTCCTACCAGCAACTCTATCTTCAACAGCGCAGTTGTTCCTTTCGAGAGCGAAAAGGGCAAGTTCGCAGGTGTTTTCCGTGTTGACGACAAGGAAAGAAACATGGCTATCCACGCAGGCTTCTCTGAGGACGGCGTACACTGGAACCTCAACGAAGAAAAGGTTGAATGGATAAACGACGACCCCGAAACTGCAGAAGCTAACCCCTGGCAGTACGGTTACGACCCCAGATGCGTATGGATCGAGGACAGATTCTGGATTACATGGTGCAACGCATACGGCTGGAAGCCTACAATCGGTGTGGGCTGGACAAAGGACTTCAAGGAGTTCCACCAGTGCGAGAACGCATTCCTTCCCTTTAACAGAAACGGTGTTCTGTTCCCCCGTAAGATAAACGGCAAGTACGTTATGTTCAGCCGTCCTTCAGACAGCGGTCACACACCTTTCGGCGATATGTACCTTTCACAGTCGCCCGATATGAAGTACTGGGGCGAACACAGACACGTTATGGCTCCTATGAAGGGCTGGGAATCACTCAAGATCGGTGCAGGTCCTATCCCGATAGAGACAAGCGAAGGCTGGCTGGTATTCTACCATGGCGTTCTCCAGAGCTGCAACGGCTATGTATACAGCTTCTCAGCTGCTATCCTCGACATCGACAAGCCCTGGAAGGTTAAGTATCGTTGCGCTGAGTACCTTCTCAACCCCAGAGAGTATTATGAGTGCGTAGGCGACGTTCAGAACGTTACATTCCCCTGCGCAGCACTCTGCGATGCTGATACAGGCAGAATTGCTATCTACTACGGTTGTGCAGATACCTGCGTAAGCATGGCATTCACAACTGTTGACGAGGTTGTAGACTACGTTAAGAAGCACAGCAGTGTTTGATTGAACGACAAAGCATAAAACTGTCCCCTCCGCAAAAGCGGAGGGGATTTCAATTTGTAGAAAAAGTATGTTTTTTCAAAAAAAGTGCTTGTTCTCAATCCCTATCCCCAAACCCCTTTCCCCGGGAAAGGGGCTATATTACTGGGGCTACCGCCCCTGCGACCCTGTCGGGGGCTACGCCCCTGCGACCCCATTTTTATATAATCAAGAGGTTTATCGACAGTCTGCTATCCCCTCCGCAAAAGCGGAGGGGATTTTTGCGTTATATACGGCTTGAGTCCTGCGGATTATATACCCATTATCTCTTTTTCCTCGGCGGTGAGCTTTGAAGCGTATACTGAATACCCTTCTTCTCCGTAACTGTTCAGAACTATATCCATAACCTCACGGAAAATGTACCGCCTTGCTTTTTCGGGATTTAAAAACAGCTTTTTGTCAAGCGTTTCGCCGCCAACCGTGTGACAGCATACATAAAATATAAATTCACGTTTCGCTGTTATCGTGAAATGTTCGCAGTAGCAATTATCTGTGAACGAATAAACCGGCGGAATATCAAGCTCCCGAAAACGTTCTTCGAGAGCCTTTAATTTTTTCGGCACACTTTTATGCTTTGCAGGCTTATCTGTACCGTAAATTTCACGGCGCATACTTCTGTCTGAAATATGATTTTTGTGAATCTGAATGATGACACAGACAAGCGCCATAACCGCTATGACTGAGCCGATTATAAGCAGTACAGCGCCTATCGGTGAATCTGTTATCTGTGAGCCGTTCATATTATACCTCAATGATTGTTAATGCGTGTTTGTGCTTGTTGTGTCTGTTGTGCTTGCTGTACTCGTGCCGTTATGTACGGGAACAGTGTAATCCTGCGGCTGAATAGGTGCGCCGCAGTGAGGGCAGGCGTTGCAGCTGCCTACGGTATATACGCCTCCGCAATATTCGCAGGAGGCCTGTTTCATTACGACAGATTGCGGCTGCGGTGCAGTCTGCTGAGGAGGAGCATAGTAGCCGTCAAGCGGCACTTCCTTTGCTCCCTTGTATTTCTTTGCGTCAGGTCGGAAGAATACCATAAAGAATGCGTGTATGCAGACGAACAGGAGTATAAAGATTCCTATTCCGAAGGTTTCACCATCAAATCTGAACTTCATTACAGTAGGAGTAAGTGCGTTAAAGCTGTCGGCGATAGCGTCATTTACCTTTGTTCCCTCGACAAGCAGCCTCTTGTGCAGATCATTTGTAAAATCGTATGCTACAGATGAAGTAATGATACTGTCGGTATCATCGCCCTGCATACCCTCCCAGTACCAGTTGTTGAATTCGTCGTCGGGATCTTTCGGCTGAGAATACACTATCAGCCAGTGCTTTTCGTCATAGAACCGGTTTACATAAAGCTCATAAGCGTACTTCTCAAGGTCGGTATAGTTATCCTCCCAGTCGGAGTTGTACACAGTCATTACCGCAGGAGAAATACCCGTTGTGTTGAAGAAATCCTCAAGTGCGTCGCCGAGCTTCGTTGTATCTCCGAGTACGTTAGCGTCGTCCTGTATAACTATCTGCGAGTTATAATCAACCTTCAGCTTTTCGGGTACACCGAAAGACGTGAATATCATCAAAAATGCCGCCAGAACAAACGGTACATAGAATATGAGCATTAAAAATCTCAGCTTGCTCGGACCTTTTGATAAATCGGTATCCGAGTAGACGTAGTTCGGAACGCCGTTTCTGTAATAGACGAATCTTCTTGCACCGGGGAAATATGTGTGGCTGGTTCTTATTCTGCTTGAGCCGCCTCCCGATGATGAACGGTGTGACGAGCTGTGCGATGAGGAGGAGTGGTGGCTTCCGCCCCCGTGAGAGCCTCCGCCCGATGAGTGTGGCATATTATACCTTCTTTCGTGTAACTTTTGATATTATTCTACCATAAATTAACCGTCAAATCAAGATATAAAGCTATTCGGAGTGACGGCTGAAAACTGTAAAGCGTTAAAAATCAAATGTAAAGTCGCACGGCAAAAATGTAAAGTCGGTGTATAGTTTGGCTTTGCTATGCGGAATATGCGGCTTTACAAAAACTTTACCGACTTTATACCATTCCTTGCTTTAATGTAAAGCCCGTTGCGACTATAATATGAAATGTAGTCGGGAGGGAAACCGAACGGCAGATAAAAAATGTACATAAACATTATGGAGTATCAGGAAAACTCCGAGGGGTATGACCCTTTAGAAAGGAAACAACATGAACAAGAAGTTAATATCACTTATCGCAGGCGCAGCAATAGTTGCTGCAGCAACCGGCTGTTCCCAAACTGCAACAAGCAGCGTAGCAGGCACATCTTCCAAAGCATCATCTACAGCTACAGAGGAACTCAGCGGCACACTGTCAATGAACGGCTCTACATCAATGGAAAAGGTTATCAAGGCTGTTAACGGCGCATTTATGGAAAAGAACAAGGGCGTAACAGTTAACTTAAACCTCACAGGTTCGGGTACAGGCATCCAGGAAGCCTCAGAGGGCAAGTGCGACATCGGTAACTCATCAAGAAAGCTCAAGGACGAAGAAGCAGAAAAGCTCGACGCTACAGTAGTAGGACTTGACGGTATCGCTCTTGTAGTAAACCCTGCAAACAAGCTCGAAGACATCACACTCCAGGATCTTGCAAAGGTATATTCCGGCGAGATTACAAACTGGAAGGAGCTTGGCGGAGATGACAAGGCTATCGTAGTTATCGGCCGTGAGGACGGCTCTGGTACAAGAGACGGTTTCGAGTCTATCGTAATGGGCGACAAGGAACCCAAGTACGCACAGGAGCTTGAGTCTACAGGTTCGGTTATCAACGCAGTAGCAACAACAGACGGTGCTATCGGTTACGCTTCACTTGCAAACGTTGACGAAACAGTAAAGGCGCTCAAGGTCGGCGGCGTTGAAGCTACAGAAGAAAACGTAAAGAGCGGCACTTATGAAGTACAGAGACCCTTTATCTGCGCAACACTCAAGGGTTCCGACAACAAGCTCGTTAAGGCTTACCTTGACTTCATTCTCTCAGAAGAAGGTCAGGCACTCGTACTTGCACAGGGTGCAGTTCCCGTAAAGTAAAAACAAGTCGATAATTCCTGTACAGTAAGCACTTTTCCGGTAGCAATCCGTTACCGGAATTTGCTGTATAAGTATGTATAGCCCTGAAAGGATGGTTTACTTGGAAAAGACAAGCGGCGCAGCAGTTGCGGTAGGCTCGGTCGGAAAGCAGAGATCTGCTATAAGAAGTAAAAAGTCGGGATTCACAAACGTTACAGAGCGTGTAATGAAGTACATATTTACCGTGTGTGGGATCACAGCGGTAGCGTGCGTCCTGATGATAACAATTTATATGATAATATCGGGTGCTCCTGCCATAGGAAAAATCGGATTGACCGATTTTCTGTTTGGTGACACATGGTACGCAAAGAAAGAACAGTTCGGTATCCTCCCGCTGATTCTCACGTCGGTATTCGGTACTCTCGGCGCAATAGTGATCGGTGTTCCGATAGGACTTCTCACAGCGGTGTTCCTATCCGAGCTTGCACCTAAGGCTATGAAGAACGTAGTAAAGCCTGCGGTCGAACTTCTTGCGGGTATCCCGTCGGTTATATACGGTTTGCTCGGCGCAAATCTTGTAAAGCCGCTTATGTACGCACTGGAGGAGGTCATTTATGCTAATGATCCTACACATCAGTTCACAGGCGGCGCAAACCTCGCAAGTGCCATAATCGTACTTGCCATAATGATACTCCCCACTATCATAAACATTTCGGAGAACGCAATATCCGCCGTTCCTTCCGAATACAGAGAGGCAAGCTACGGACTGGGAGCAACCAAGATACAGACTATCTTTAAGGTAGTTATCCCTGCCGCAAAGTCGGGTATTGCGTCCGGTGTCGTTCTCGGTGTCGGCAGAGCGATAGGTGAGGCTATGGCTATTATCCTTGTTGCAGGCAACAGCGCAAATATGCCGGAGCTGTTCTCATCGGTAAAATTCCTCACAACAGGTATCGTTGCCGAATTCCCGTATTCAAGCGGACTTCACAGAGAGGCGCTCTTTGCGATAGGACTTGTGCTGTTCGTGTTCATTATGATAATAAATCTGATACTCAACGGTATTCTCAAAAAGGGCGGCAAAAAGGAAAAAGCGGCAAAGACCGCAGGAAAGGCGTGATAGATTATGGCAAAAGCAGTTACGAATTCTCTTACTAAAAAGCGCAGAAGAGTAAGCGACATAGTGCTGAAGGCTCTGATTTTTCTTTCGTCCGGCATAGTTGTTGCGCTGACGCTTGGTATGATTATATACATAGCCGTAAAAGGCACAGAGGGAATGAGCCTGAACTTCCTTACAACTCCGGCGTTCTCATATCCTTATGAAAACTACGGCGTACTCGGCAATATAATCAATACGCTTTATCTTGTAGTGATTACGCTTATCATCGCAACACCTGTCGGTGTAGGTGCGGCAATATATCTTACCGAATACGCAAAGCAGGGCAGACTTACAAGAATTATCGAATTCACTACCGAAACGCTTGCAGGTATCCCCTCAATCATATACGGACTTTTCGGCAGTGTGTTCTTCTACAATATCTTCAAGGTAAACTACTCACTGCTTACAGGTGCGCTGACATTGTCAATAATGGTACTGCCCACCATAATCCGTACCACGCAGGAAGCTATAAAGACCGTTCCTATGGGCTACAGAGAGGGTGCTGTCGGACTTGGCGCACCTAAGTGGCATACTATAAGGACCGTTGTTCTTCCAAGCTGTATAGACGGTATACTGACCTCGGTAATTCTGTCCATAGGCAGAATAGTAGGTGAGTCTGCGGCACTTATCTTCACAGCAGGTATTGCCGCTGAGGTAGGTATAAATTCGCTCGGCGATATTTTCGGCAAGGTGATGAATCAGGGCGGCTCGCTTACTGTTCAGCTTTACCAGTACGCACAGCGTGGCGGTGCCGAAATGAAGTACGCATTCTCTACAGCGCTTGTACTGCTTGTAACAGTGCTTATAATCAATATATGCGCAAAGCTGGTCGCTTACAGAATAAGAAAGAAACGCTCGGTATAATGCCGTAAAAAGAAAAGAGGATAAACAATGTCAGATATAATCGTACCTCAGAGCGATGTGAAGCTCTGTACAAGAAATGTAAATCTATATTACGGAGAAAATCACGCTCTCAAGGACATAAACCTTGATATAAAGACAAATAAGATAACCGCCTTCATCGGTCCTTCGGGCTGTGGCAAATCCACATATCTGAAAAGCCTTAACCGTATGAACGATCTGATACCGGATTGTAAGATAACAGGCAGGTTCCTGCTTGACGGCGAGGACATCTACGCTGACGGCGTTGATACTAACGTACTGCGCCGTAGGATAGGAATGGTGTTCCAGAAGCCCAACCCCTTCCCGATGAGCATTTACGATAACATAGCATACGGACCGAGAGTACACGGCATAAAGAGCAAGGCAAAGCTTGACAGGATAGTCGAGGAGAGCCTTATCGGTGCGGCTGTTTTTGACGAGGTAAAGGACAGACTTCATAAATCCGCACTCAGCCTTTCGGGCGGCCAGCAGCAGAGAATCTGTATCGCAAGAGCAATCGCCGTTCAGCCTGAGGTCATTCTTATGGATGAGCCTACATCGGCGCTCGACCCTGTATCAACGCTTAAAATCGAGGAGCTTATGAACACGCTCAAGGAAAAGTACACGGTAGCTATTGTAACTCACAATATGCAGCAGGCAACAAGAATTTCGGATTACACGGCATTCTTCCTTGTAGGAGAAATGGTCGAGTACGCACCGACAGAAGAACTGTTCTCACGTCCCGTTGATAAGCGGACGGAAGATTATATCACAGGACGTTTCGGTTGATTTTATACGTTATGTGTGATATTATATTAGAAAGGGCAAACAGAAATGAGAGAAACATTTGAACATAAGCTCGGCAAGCTGAATAACGATCTTATCCGTATGGGCGGAATGATAGAGGAGGCAATAGCTTCAGCTATCACAGCACTGCGTGACAGCGATGCCGTTCTTGCAAAAAAGGTAGTAGACGGAGACAGAGCGGTAGACGAGGAAGAAAAGAACATCGAGAGCCAGTGCCTGTCTATAATACTTCGTGAACAGCCTGTCGCAAGAGATCTTCGTAAGGTTTCAGCGGCGCTCAAAATGGTGACTGACATGGAGCGTATAGCCGACAATGCCGCAGATATTGCGGAGATCAGCCTTACCGCAGACGTATCCGCTATTATGCACATAGTAAAAGAGATTCAGACTATGAGTGAAAAGGTAATAATAATGGTTTCACACTCTATAGATTCATTCGTAACAACCGATATGGAGCTTGCAAATGAAACGATAAAGGCTGACGATGAGGTTGACGAGCTGTTTGTTTCTATAAGAAACCGCATAGTAGAACTTATAAAGAGCGAGCATTGCAGCGGTGATGTTGCGGTCGATGCCCTTATGATAGTAAAATATCTTGAAAGAATAGCCGACCATGCGGTAAATATCTGCGAGTGGGTGGAATTCTTCAAGACGGGAGAATACAAGAATACCCGTATTATATAAACTTTGGAGGCTGATACAATGGCTGAACGTATCTATATTACAGAGGACGACGACAGTATAAGAGAGCTTGTGACGGTAGCTCTTTCGGCTTATTCATACGAGGTGGAGAGCTTTGTCAGTGCGGAGGATTGCCTTGCCGCAACCGAAAAGCAGGTGCCGGATATATTCCTGTTTGACATAATGCTGCCGGGTATGGACGGTGTGCAGGCGGTGAAGATCCTTCGTGAAAACGAGCAGACAAAGAATACGCCTATACTTATGCTGACAGCAAAATCGGCCGAGATAGACAAGGTGTTCGGGCTTGAAAACGGCGCAGACGATTATCTCACAAAGCCGTTCGGCATTATGGAACTTGCTGCAAGAATAAAGGCACTTTTAAGGCGTTCCGGCAGAAGCGCATCAGACAGTGCTTCCGATAAGATTACTGCAGGCGGCATAACGGTAAACACATCTCTCAGAGAGGTGAGCCGTGACGGCAGACCGATAGAGCTTACGCTGAAGGAATACGAGCTTCTTTTGTATCTTATTAAGAACAGGGCGAGAGTAGTCAGCCGTGAGGAGCTTCTCACGAAAGTGTGGGGCATAGATTTTGTCGGTGAAACAAGAACGCTCGATATGCACATAGGAACGCTCAGAAAAAAACTCAGCGATGATGCCGAGAACGCTCATCTTATCAAAACGGTAAGAGGAGTAGGCTACAGATTTATAGGAGAATAACAGGAGGACGTACAGATGAAAAAAGCACTTATAGTACGTTTTCTTATAGTGATTGCGATAGTTATGTCGGTGTGCGTTGTATCTGCTACCGCACTTCTTTCAAGCACGGAGCAGAACGTCAGAAAAAGCGATATGCTGACTTCTCTCGGACTTATCCGTGTGATATATGAGGACGAAGCCAACCACGACTATGACCTTGCGAACAGATTAAGCTCACTTGTCGGAAACGCCAGAGTGAGCTTTATCAATAAGGACGGAACTGTATTTGTAGACACCTATATCGACGGTGAGCCGGACGATAACCACAGCACCCGTGAGGAGATAAAGCAGGCAGAGCTTACAGGAAGCGGAGTAGCCGTAAGATACTCAAAGACGCTCGGCAAAAATCAGATTTATGCCGCTATGAAGGTTAAGGATGACGATATAATCAGAATAAGCTACAATATAAACAGCTATATGGATTTTGCGTCAATGTTCATAGCGCCTATGCTGATAGCTGCCGCAATAGGCATAATAGCAGGGCTTATAGCGGTCAGCAGTGTCGCCCGCCAGATAATGAAGCCGATAAACAGCATATCAAAGGCTATGAGCGGTATGAAATATGTCGGTGACGAAAAAATCTCTGCAGAACTTGAGGAGATACCGTCGCATAAGTACCCCGAGCTTGACGAATTTGTCACAATGTTCAATTTTATGCGTAAAAGCATACAGGATAATATGAAGACGCTTGAAGACGAGCGTGAAAAGGAACGCTTCATACTTGAAAGCCTTCAGGACGGCGTAATTCTTTACGATAACGATCTTTCGGTAATTTCAATAAACCGTGCCGGTCTTAAGCTGCTCGGTGCTTCTGATGAAAGCGGCGCTTCAACCGTACCCGAGCTTGCAAGAAAGCCCGAGATAATCAGCGGAGCGGAAAAAGCGGCAAACGAAGACAGGACGGTAACTATAGAAAGCACCGTTGACGGCAGGATTTTGCTCGTGCAGGTATTCCCTGTATCCAAGAGCGGAATAGATGCAATGCACGGCGGACTTATGGTTATCCGTGACGTTACCGACAAGCGTATGTCCGAACAGCTCAAAGCCGACTTCTTCGCAAATGCCGGACACGAGTTGAAAACGCCGTTGACGGCGATTTCGGGCTTTGCCGAGCTTCTTGAAAACGGACTTGTGCCTAAGGATAAGAAGGACTATTACATCGGAAAAATTCTTACCGAGGCAAAGAGAATGTCAACAATCATCAGCGACATTCTTGAAATATCCTCCCTTGAAAATAAGACCACAGCCGAGGAAGTGACCGACTGTAAGCTGTCCGAGATATGCACAGCGGTAAAGGAATGTCTGGAGCCTGCGGCTTCTGCCAGAAATGTCACGATAGAACTGTCAGGCGACAGCTTTACCGTCCGTGCCGCATACAAGCACATATACGAGCTTGTCGAAAACATAGTCAGCAACGCTATAAAGTACAACAAGGACGGCGGCAGGGTTGAGATAACGCTTCACGATGTGGGTGAGACAGGCTGTATCTATGTAAGGGATAACGGCATAGGCATCCCTAAGGAGTCGCTTAACCGTGTATTTGAGCGTTTCTACAGAGTGGATAAGGGCAGAAGCACCAAAGAAGGCAGTACCGGTCTGGGTCTTTCCATAGTAAAGCATATCGTCAACTGCTACGGCGGTACAGTAACTCTTGACAGCGAACTTGGCAAGGGAACGCTTGTCTGCGTAAGACTGCCTGTTGCAAAGAATATTTCAGAGTAACGGCATATTTGATTTTTCGCTTGACACAGCGTTGCATTTATGATACACTAAACATATAATAAAGCATAAGTGCAAAGACCGTGTATGGCAAGAGTAACCGGAAAATGAAGTCTTACAGAGAGCCGTGTAAGGTGAAAGACGGCAGACTGATTTGCGGTGAAGTGCGGCTGTACGGATTTTTTATCCGGGTCGGCAGAGGGAACGTTAGACTTATCAGTATCTCTGCCCGTGTAGTCTGCGTTAAAGACATAAAGGGAGTGTAAGCTCCGAAGCGAAGTGGAACCGTGATAGAAATATCGCCTTCGTCTGTTATGCAGACGAGGGCGTTTTTATTTTCGGAGAAGGGTAGGAAACATATGTTCGATAAAATTAAAGCGGATATAAAATCGGTCAGAGAACGAGATCCTGCCGTAAAGAGCGATCTTGAGGTGTTTTTCCTGTATCCCAGCTTCAAGGCTGTAAGGGCATACCGCAGGGCGCATAAATGGTACCTTAAAAAGCATTATTTCATTGCAAGGTGGATATCACAGCGTGCTTTGCGGAAAACGGGTATAGAGATACACCCCGGCGCAACGATAGGAAAGGGCTTGTTCATCGATCACGGAAGCGGCGTTGTAATAGGCGAAACTACCGAGATAGGCGACTACTGCACGCTTTATCAGAACGTAACGCTCGGCGGTACGGGTAAAGATACCGGTAAACGTCACCCCACGCTCGGCAACAATGTAATGGTAGGCTCGGGAGCAAGGGTTCTCGGTCCTTTCAAGGTGGGCGATAACGCAAAGATAGCCGCAAATGCCGTTGTGCTGTCGGAGGTACCGCCTAACTCAACTGCGGTCGGCGTTCCTGCAAGGATAGTCCGCCGTGACGGTCAGAGGGTAAATGCCTGTGACCTTGACCAGATACACATTCCCGACCCTGTGGCACAGCAGATATGTGCCTTGCAGAGCAGGCTTGAAACAATGCAGAGCGAGATAGATCTGCTAAGAGAAGAACTTAAAGAAAACAATATTAAATAAAAGCGAGGATAAGAAAATGCAGTTATATAATTCACTGTCACACAAAAAGGAAGAATTCGTGCCGAATGTTGAGGGCAAGGTAAATATGTACACCTGCGGACCTACCGTGTACCACTTTGCACACATAGGAAATCTGCGCAGCTACATTATGGAGGATGTGCTTGAAAAGTACCTGCGCTATGTCGGTTACGATGTAAAGCGTGTAATGAACATTACCGATGTAGGACATCTGACAAGCGACGGCGACACAGGCGATGACAAGATGCTGAAGGGTGCAAAGCGTGAGCATAAGACGGTTATGGAGATAGCGAAGTATTACACAGACGCTTTCTTTGAGGACTGCACGAAGCTGAATATCAAGCGTCCCGATGTTGTAGAGCCTGCAACGCACTGCATCGCAGATTTCATCAAGGTAATTTCTTCTCTTATCGAAAAGGGCTACGCTTACGAAGCAGGCGGAAATATCTATTTTGATACCTCCAAACTCGAAAAGTATTATGTTTTCAACGATTTCAAGGAGGAAGACCTTGCGGTTGGTGTCCGTGAAGGCGTTGAGGAGGACGGCAACAAGAGAAATAAGGCTGACTTCGTTCTGTGGTTCACAAAGTCAAAGTTTGACGATCAGGAACTCAAGTGGGACAGCCCGTGGGGAGTAGGCTACCCCGGCTGGCATATCGAGTGCAGCTGCATAAGCATGAAGCATCTCGGTGAATATCTTGACATTCACTGCGGCGGCATCGACAACGCATTCCCTCACCACACAAACGAGATAGCACAGAGTGAGGCTTACCTCGGTCATAAGTGGTGCAACTACTGGTTCCACGTTCACCACCTCAATACAAACAGCGGCAAGATGAGCAAGTCAAAGGGCGAATTCCTTACGGTATCCCTGCTTGAGAGCAAGGGCTACGACCCCGTGATATACCGTTTCTTCTGCCTGCTGTCACACTACAGAAAGTCGCTCGTATTCTCTTATGAAAATCTTGACAACGCAAAGGGCGCATACGAAAAGCTGGTTGCTAAGATAGCACAGCTTTTAAAGGCGGAGCAGGGCGAGGTTGACAAGGCGGTTTACGATAAGCTCCGTGAGGGCTTCACCGCCGCTATGGACAACGATATAAACACATCGCTTGCAATCACTGCGCTGTATGACGTATTAAAGGCTGACACAACACCCGCAACAAAGCTGGCACTTATTGCTGACTTCGACAAGGTGCTTTCACTGTCGCTTATCGAAAAGGCAAAGGCAGTAAACGAAAAGCCTGCCGATACAGCCGAGGAGCTTCCTGCTGAAATTCTTGAGCTTGCCGAGCAGAGAAAGCAGGCACGTAAGGATAAGAATTTCGCACTTGCCGATGAGCTTAGAGATAAGATAACCGCAATGGGCTATACTGTCGAGGAAACAAGACAGGGAACGGTTATAAAGAAGAAGTAAGCAGGTTAATATGGCAAAAACGAGAGGCTGTTCTTTATTCAGGAGCTTCCCACATTAACATTCACCGCAGTGTTTCCACTGCGGTGTTTTTGCGTTTGTGGTTGCACTGTCGGCGCAGTTATGGTAAAATGTAAGTACAAAATAATACAGGAGGCAGTTATGAATAATATTGATAAGCTCACGCAAAAAATATTCAGCAAATTCAATGACGATTCGTTATTCTATTGCAATATATATCTGACCGGAACGGAAGAAAACAATGCGGTTGTTCTCTTTGATATGGAAGGTTTCATTTTAAAGATTTGCCTTGACAAAGTTAAAACCGAATATACAATGCCTGAAGACAGCTATGTGCTTGTCTATGAGATGTGCATTGATGAAAATGAAAATGTGATTCATTTCTCAGTATGGAGCGAAGAACGAGGTGATGAAGATTTTGAACTGAAGTTTGATCGGGCAAATGCGGAAATGATGCCGTGCAGGAAAACATATTACTCCGATGGCGTATGGGATATAGTAGTTTGTATGGCGGCTAATATATATGACAGATACAGCTTTGATGAAACTTTTATCAGCGAAGCTGAGCGTAATTACCTACCGCTTGTGCTTGAACTTATGGAAATTGCAGACAGCTCTAAAGCGAAACCTGAATTACCGGTTCTTACAGCTTATGCCGAAAAGTACGGCTTGAATGAGTTTACCGCAATCATCTTAAAGAATGTCAGACGTGCTAAAACAGGAATTTCAAATAAACGTTTCAGTGGGCTTGATGATGTGAAATATGAACCGCTCTGGCGTGAACTGTATATGATTTTTTGGGGGCTTTGCAAGGATTATCCCACTATATCGGAAATAATCGGACTTGAACCCGAAAACATTCGGATAAGAAAAAATATCACAGATACACTTTATAAAGCCGGCTATGAGGGCGTTTATCCCGATTTCAGAAAAACGGGTGAACTTAAAGGTGTACATCTGACTCAGAGTTATGATAAGGCGTATTTGATCGGTTGCGAGAAGAATGTCCTTTATATGGTACACTGCGATGAAATGTGTTCCGACGGAGAACCGGTAATTATATTCAGAAGCGGAACTATCTTAATGAAAGACGGCTTTGACAGTGACACTGCCGATATTTATTCGAGTATGTTCCGCAATGGCGGTTATCATATTTCAAACAGTTTTTCGTGCTGTGCAAGAAACGATGATATTTCACAAGCTGCCGTAATAGCCGTAAAGAGAGCAGAATTGAAAAAGCTTACACGAAAGGAATGTGAAGTGGCAGACTTTGATAAGAATTTTTTGTCGTTCCTTCCTGTCGGAATGTTGACGGGACTGATTTTCGGCGTTTTATGGACGCTCGGTATGATGATTTTTGCGTTTCTGTTTGAAATGTTTGTCGGGAGCAGTGCCGTTGAGGCGTTACAAGCGATAGTTGACAGTAAGTGGCTCTGTGCGTTCGGAGCATCCGGACTTGTGTTCGGGCTTGCGATGACGGTTGTAATGTATTTGGCAGGAAGAAAATAAGAGGTATAAATTATGCTTACTATGAGAAAAGGTTTTTCGATTTCCTTTGCCGATAAGCTCAGCGAAGGCTATAAAACGGACGGAAAAATCTTCACCGCAAACGTATCGGCACAAAAAACTCTGCCCTTGCTTGAAAATTTCATAAAACTGCACGAAAACGAGAGGTTGTTCTTTATTCTGGAGCTTCCCACTCCCCAAACCGCCGAGCCTAAGGACGAAAACGGGAACATCATCGCTTTCCACAAGGATATTTATTATCTTGACGATTGCACCTCCGCTATGATAAGAGATGTGCTGGATATTGTCGGGAAAATACTTCTCGATGACGGAATATCGCAGTTCGGCATCGGCTCTCATATAACAAACGATGAAATGATGATATGCAAGTACAATATCGTCAATCTGTACCGTAACGATGAGCAAAGCACCCTTTATGACGGATTTTTTGAAAAACACAGCATAAATAAGACTGACAACCTCGTCACCGCATCGGATATGCTTTCTCCCGCAACTCCGGGCGAATGCACGATGTGCGAACAGGACGGCAGGACAGTCTACGATATACCGCCCGTGTTCGCCGAGCTTGGAATGTATATGGCGGAAAGATGCGAGGAATAATAAAATTCTATTGCTTTTTAATATTATAGCGGAAAGGCTTGTTTTATAACGAACTTAAACGCAACAATTTTTGTGCTTTGAGGCGGTTAATAAATTCGTGAGTATATCGGTGCAACTGCACTAACATTGACCTTTCAAAAAAACGCCACTAAACGTAGATATATGTACTAACCTGCGGACATGTAGCGTTAAGCGTC
>ULWH01067039.1_pt1 | contig 18240 bp, 17 predicted proteins | sample 1960201 | NCBI WGS metagenome assembly ULWH01 (sample SAMEA4835808, study PRJEB28245) | human gut metagenome | biome: gut microbiome; material: fecal sample | place: Denmark | collected 2008
AAAATTATTCCAGTTAAAATTACCGCGACAAAAGTACGCCCTTCTTCCCGGCGGGCTTTTACAATAATTGCACATTTACTGGGATAATATGGTAATTAAGCAGGAAACATGTACATTTGTACGTTTTTTTAAATACACAGCTTCAATAATGAGAGACTTACTTATATTCAATAATATAGAACTGATACTTGCAGGTACGATCGCAGGTTTATTTATCATTCAACTTTTGTATTATCTCGTGACTTACAGCCGTCCACTGAAAGAATCCAAAAGAAACGATACGGAGAAAAAAGAGGCCCAGCCGGCTGTTTCCGTCATCGTCTATGCAAAAAATGAATCCGAGAACTTAAGAAAACATCTCCCGTCTTTATTAGCCCAGGAGTATCCCGAGTATGAAGTGATCGTCGTGAACGACGGTTCGACGGATGAAAGCGACGAAGTATTGAAAAAGCTGAAGAATGATAACCAGCACCTGTATCACACCTATATTCCGGAAGATGTAAAATACCTGAGCCGGAAGAAGCTGGCCCTGACTGTCGGTATCAAAGCGGCTCATCATGACATTCTTCTTTTCACGGAAGCCAACTGCGAACCGATCAGTAAAAACTGGATCTCCACGATGGCACGCAATTACAATAAAGAAACCAGCATCGTACTGGGCTTCTGTGCCTATGGCAATCATAAAGGGTTCTTCCATAAACTGGTTGCTTATGATAACCTGATGAGTGGCCTGCAATATATATCGGCCGCCCTCACCCGCCACCCTTATGTAGGCAACGGGCGTAATCTTTCCTACAAAAAAGACTTATTCTTCGCTCATAAAGGATATTATAAATCGCTGAGCCTTCATGCCGGAGACGATGACCTGTTCATCAACGAATCGGCAAACAGTAAAAATACACGGGTGGAATATTCTGCCGAAAGTATTACGGAAATGGCTAAAATAGAACGCTTCAGTATGTGGAAAGAGATGAAAGTGTCACGCGCCGCCACCCACCGGCATTACAAAGGAGGGACACTGACTTTCTACAGGATGGAAAGTTTTAGTTACTTCCTCTTTTTCCTGACTGTTATTGCTGCTATCGTCACAGGTATTTTCGGCAATTGGTTGCTATCCGTACTGGCTGGCTTATTATATATTTCCAGATTTGCCGTAAAAGCGACTGTTCTTCATAAATCGGCTCTTTTGCTACAACAAAAACCGGTAACAGGCTGGCTGTTTTTCCTCGAACTTATTCTGCCCTTATTCAATTTGTATGTAAGAATTTACCGCGCATTCCGTGGAAAAAACGACTACACATTCCGGTTGGGAAACAAATAAGGATTATTCAAAACGGATACTCTTAGCCGGATCGATCTTTGTGATCAGGTAAGATGGGCCGAGCATCATCAGCATGGAAGCGCATAATGTGCCGATATTCAGCAGAACCAACGACAGGATATTCAGATCGATGGGTACTGCATCCAGGTAATAAGTAGAGGGATCGAGGGTTATAAGATGGAAATGAGACTGTATCAGGCAGATAGCAATACCGATCACATTCCCCCAAAGCATCCCTTTGCCGATAAGGAAAAAGGAGATATAAAGAAAGACTTTACGGATACTGGTATTGTTTTCCCCCAAAGCCTTTAAAATTCCGATCATATTAGTCCGCTCCAATATAATGATCAGCAAACCGGAGATCATGGTAAATCCGGCGACAGCAAAGATCAGGACAAGTATCACCACCACATTCACATCCAGCACATCCAGCCAGTTAAAGATCATGGGATTCATCTCTTTTATCGAACGGACAAAAAAAGTATTCCCGTTACGATCCTGCTTTTCTACCAGATCGAAATACAGGTCTTCAGCCACCTGATCCAGATCATCATAATTATCGACCAGCAATTCCAAACCGCTGACCTGATCTTTTTCCCAACCGTTCAATCGGCGAACCTGCTTGATATCGGCCAGAACAAACAACTTATCATAATCCAGAAAACCGGTTTCATAAATCCCCGTAACAGTAAATTTACGGGCACGGACATCTTCCTGCACAAAATAAGTCAGGACAGAGTCTCCCATTTTAAGCCCCAACAGATCAGCCAAGTATCTGGAAATAATAATATCGGTAGAATTCTTATCCGGATTAATAGAAAGGATCTCCCCTTCTTTCAGGTTATTACGAAAAAACGACCAGTCATAATCCGTATCGATACCTTTCAGGACAATCCCTTGAAAATCACTATCGGTCTTCATTATGCCCATCTTCGTAGCATAAGCTTCCACATGATGAACTCCGGGAAACGAATGAAGTGCCTCGAGCAAAGAGTCGCTTACCGCTATCGGAGTCGACTCGAAAGAGCTGTTATTATCAAAGTTAGTGATCTGGATATGGGATCCGAAACCGATCACTTTATTGCGAACTTCCTTCTTAAAACCAATGACAATAGCCACAGAAAGGATCATCACCGCCAGACCGAGCGCAATACCGATCATGGCAATACGCACAGCAGGAGGTGTGACCTGACGATCACCCTCCTTGCTGAAATGAATTCTTCGTGCTATAAATAGTTCTAAGTTCAATTCATCTATCCCTTTTTATAAAACTCTTCCCGGATATGCCTCCAGTGCCTTTGCCAAAACAACCAGTGCATTGGCCAGGTCTTCCTTTTTCAGGACGTAAGCAATACGCACCTCGTTCTTTCCCAGACCGGGCGTCGTATAAAAACCGGAAGCCGGAGCCATCATAACTGTCTGTCCTTCATATTCAAATTCGTCCAGACACCAGGCACAGAACTTGTCGGCATCATCGACCGGCAGTTTGGCTACGGTATAGAATGCACCCATCGGAATCGGAGAATAACAACCCGGAATACGGTTCAGTCCGTCGATCAGAAATTTACGACGTTCCACATATTCGTTGTACACCTCCAGCATATATTCTTCAGACGTATCCAGTGAAGCCTCGGCAATGATCTGTCCGACCAGAGGAGGGCTCAAACGCGCCTGACACCATTTCATAACATTTTCCTTCACCATCTGGTTCTTCGTGATCAGCGCACCGATACGGATACCGCACTCGCTGTAACGTTTCGAAACAGAATCGACCAGCACCACATTATTCTCTATCCCTTTCAAATGGAAAGCCGAGATATAAGGAGCACCTGTATAACAGAACTCACGATACACCTCATCCGAGAACAGGAACAGATCGTATTTCTTTACGATATCACGAATCTGATCCATTTCCTTCTGTGTGTAAAGATAACCGGTCGGGTTATTCGGGTTACAGATCAGGATCGCTTTCGTACGCGGTGTAATCAGTTCTTCAAACCGCTCCACTGAAGGAAGGGCAAACCCCTCATCGATAGAAGAAGGTACCGTCTTAATAACCGCTCCGCTGGAAATAGCAAATGCCATATAATTGGCATAAGCCGGTTCAGGAACTATGATCTCATCTCCCGGATCCAGGCAAGCCATAAAAGAAAAGAATACAGCCTCCGAACCACCGGTAGTGATAATAATATCCTCAACATCTACATGGATATTGAACTTCGCATAATACTTCACCAATTTCTCACGGAAACTACGTATTCCCTCACTGGGAGAATACTCCAAAACCTTACGATCGATACGGCGCATGGCCTCCATCGCGACCTCAGGAGTAGGTAAATCCGGTTGACCGATATTCAGATGGTACACCTTAGTACCCTTTGCTTTAGCCTTATTGGCTAGCGGAACGAGTTTTCTAATGGGAGAAGCCGGCATGTCTACTCCCCGTTGTGAGATATTAGGCATTATGTACTAATAATTTGTAAATATATCTTTCTGTTCAATTGTAAAATGCTACAAAAGTAACGTAAGTTGTGATACCATGCAAATATAATCACAGGATTATATCCCGGGACGAGGCGAATCTTTACTTGCGTGCATCGTAGAAATAAAGGCATTCGGATCGATCTCTTTGATCTCGTCTTTCAGGCGCGGCATGTCTTTACGCTCAGCAATCGTAAAGATAATCTCTTTCTCTTTTCCTTCATACATACCCCGTCCATGCAGGAAAGTACCACGCATACCCATCTTACCGACAATAAGATCCTTGATTTCTTGCGTCTTTTTCGATACAATAAATACGGCACGGTTCGGGTTCTCCGTCTGGAACATTTCAACCACCTTTCCATACACAAAAATGGTGAACCAAGAATACAAAGGAACAGCCCAATCCTTGAAAACGATCAACCCCAGCAGAACGACAGCCGAGTCCAGCAGAATGATCATATTACTTACTTTCAGATTGGAGTTATTAGCAATTACACGAGCCAGCACATCCGTTCCGGCACTTGTACTCTGCGCTTTAAAAATACATGCTACACCAATACCTAAGATAGCACCTCCGTAGAAACAGGCAATGAAAGTATCATTCTCCACCAACGGTTCATTTCCACAGAAATACGACAGGGTATCCGTAAAGATGGAGATCAGAAGGAATGTCACAATCGTTTTAGGCCCGGACGACAGACCGATCTTTTTCATTGCCAGGATCATCAACGGGATATTAAAGCACAAGGCGGTAGCACCCATCGGCAAACCATCCGGAAAAATAGAGAAAACCCCTTTCGTTACATAATGTATCACAATGGAAATACCGTAACACCCTCCCGGAACAATCTTAAAGGGAGCAAGGAACAGCACATAACTCAGTGCCTGAAGAAAAGCCCCGACCACAATAAAAGAGTAGTCGACAACAGCACTTTTCAAAGTAGCATTAGAAGGAAGACTCAGTTGTTTCATAACAAAGATTAAACGTTATTTCATTATTTGTTTTTTTAAGTGTCGCAAAGATATATAAAAAAAGAAGAGACTGCACCAACAAATGGCGCAATCTCTTCAAATTCATTTTCTACTAAAACTCACTTTCTACTCGATAACCGGACGGTCATCTTCCGAACCAGAGCCGGAACCAGAGCCGGGAACTGTCACTACCGGCCATTTTTCTACGCTGACTTTTGATATTTCCCTTTTCATCCGTAAGCTCGGACGGAACACTATATGCGGACTCTTAAACATCGATGCATCATAATCCTTCACATCCTGCACCCCTCCACTACCGATTTTCAACTGGAAATTACCCAACTCACCAAACTGAACAACTTCACCACGCAGCAAGGCTTCGGAAGCCACAAACACCAATCCGTCTAACACCAGCTTCACATCCCCGGGAGAAGCCGTACTATAAGCTGAAATGCTTGAACAAATTTGATCAAATTCCAGCGTACCAGTCGCTGATACACTGCCATAATACTTCTTGCTACCCTCTGCCGCATCTTTTCCCATGTCCCTCCGTTGGACTAACCTATACTTTAATGCCATAACCTAACAAAACTTTTAATTAACACTGCATAACCAGAACAGGGCCCTTTCTCTTTCTGATTACACTATAAAGGTACGGAATAGGTATAACATGGGTTGGAACTACGTGGATGTTCTCAATCAAACAGGCTGATTTTATTGTTAAAAAAATAAAAGGCGCTAAAGTTACGAAAATATTGAATAAGTCCCAAAAACACACAAAGAATTAAGAAAAGTTGAAAAGAGATGACTTGATCTATGAGTAGTTTTACCATGAAGTTTAATAACAAAGCCACTCTATAAAATTATCACTAACATTGCAGTATTAATTAAATTTTCTTTTATGAAAAAAAATAATTTAAGGGAACTGGCATTAGCCTACTTCCCCGGCGATAAGCCAAAGACTGCCCAGCAAAAGCTGGCTAAGTGGATGAAAGTGGAAACTCTCCGGCGCAAGTTGGAGCTTCTGGGGTGGAAACCTTATCAAAAGGTACTTACACCCAAACAGTTCGACTGCATTATTAATCATGTAGGAGAACCGGATGGATGGGATATTTATAACAGTAATAATGATTATGATTATGAAACGTATTATGAACGATAAACAAGACCTATTAAAGCTTGATGAAATCATATTCTCAGGCTTTAACGATGCAAAAGCCCAGGAAATGGAATGGAAACTACCTGTCCTTAAGTTGCATGAGAAAACGAGGATATCCCCAGAGCTCAAAAAAGCAACTAAAGAGATTCTGGAGGGTTATGCTAAATACAAATTGGCTGAAGCCAGACTGAAGGATTTAGAAAACGGGAAAGACAGCGATCAGGAAAAGATCGCTGCTATCCGGAAGGAAGTTGAGGATTGGGAAAAAGACTTCAAAACAAAAAAGCTAATGTTACCAATGATCAGCGTTCATGCTTACTTCGACAAAGGACGAAAAGATTCAGACCCGCATACCTTCAACAATCTTATCCTGACAGATATAGATCATATATCCGAAGAACAGATAAATGAGCTTATGCCCAAAATCAAAAAATCTCCGCATGTTGTATTTGCATGTAGAAGCGTCAGAGGAGAAGGAATACATATCCTAAACTACGTGGAGGTAGAAGGAGGTATACACGATGAAAATTTTAAAAACGTATTTAATGCCACAACTCGCCTTGTCGAACACGATTTAAACATAGAGGCAGATAAAGCTGTAGGCAGCATCAGCCGAACTATGTTTTTGAACCACGACGAGCAGGCATACTATAACCCGGAAGCAACTCCGTTAGACATAAACACTGCCGTGTGGCTGGAAGAAACTGATATTAAAGATTTAAAATTACAAGAAATGAAAGAAAAAGAAAAATTAGCTGCCTATTTAGATGCAGCAAAACCAAATTTAAATTGGAGTGACGGAAAACGACACTCTACAATAGTATCATTAGCAAGTACATTAAACAAAGCCGGCTTCGATTTAGATGACGCTGTATCAGAGTGCACTTCAAGATATGTACAATCGGGTTTCGATGTCGAAGAAATCGAAAGTACCATCCGGGATGTCTACCATAGATATTCATCCGAACACGGTACAAACCGGAAGTCTCCACAAACTAAAAAGGACAAAGGGACAAAAGGACATATAGACATTGTGCAGGATAATAACGATGATTTCGTTGATGAAGACGAGATTCTTCCAACAAAATGTCCGGAAGCAGACGATGTCAGGGATTATATCCCCGACTATTTTTGGGACTACATAATCCAAAAAAACACAGATAAAAATACACGTTTTGTTGTACTAATATCTTTTTTGGTAGCAGTAGGAGCTATATTCAGAAAGGTTAGATGCTTGGTAAGACCGGATGTAATAGCTACGGGCAAGTTGTTCTATATTGTCAGCGGGCCCGCCGCCTCTGGCAAGTCGTGTATTGGAAGAGCATACGAAATTTTCCGTATATACGCAGACAAAATAGAAAGTGAATCACAGGAAGAGGTCAAAAAGAAAAAAGAGGCATATAAAAACTGGGAAATGTGCCTGAAAAAATGCAAGGAGGAAGACTGTGGGTGCGGAGCAGAACCTGTTATTCCGGAACAGATTAGAATCAAGCTGTCTCTCAACATATCATCAAGCAAGCTAATCCATCAAATGCACCACAACCTTGATTTCCCCAGTCTACTCTATACTACGGAACTAGACTCTAACCTGGACATGAAGGATAACAAGTTATCTTCCAATCTAAGATCAATCTATGAAAATGAGCCTATCTCCTCACATACACATATGCATGGCGATGTTAGCGTGGATAACCCTTATATGGCAATACTTGCTGCAGGAACACCTGCACAGTTAGTCAATTTCCTAAAGAATAAAGAAAATGGACTAACCAGTCGTTTTCTTATCAGCTATCTTCCGGAAAGCAGCTATAGGAAGCTTGTAGATGAATATAAGATAAACTATGATACTTATATGGCCCAGCAGGAAGCATTCAAAGGAAGAGCCCAAACATTCAGCCAATATGCCATGAATGCAGAACTGACTTTCGAATTAACAACCAAATCCCTGCAGGCTATTGACGCTTGCATAGAGGAGATTGAAAAACGCTACGCCACTTTTGGGAGTGATGAATTGACCGGCTTCATCTGGCGATTGATTAAGATGATAGTCAACATGGCAATAGTTTTAACAACCTTCGGTCTGTATGAAAAAGGCATCAGTACAGGACGACATACTATTCCTGATGAGATCATCGATAAAGTTCTTTGCTGGACCCCCTACTTCATTGAGCAGCATATACGTTTATTATCTGATTTACCGGATACTCCGGTAAACAAAGATAGCAATGAAATAAAATATGCACATATTTTCAGCAAGCTCCCTTGCGATTTCACTTTTGCTGAAGCCTGCAATATATTCAGCAAACATGTAGATGTCTCTACAAAGACAGTACAGCGAGTTTTAAAGAAATGGGTAAAGGCCGGCAAACTCACTTCAGCCCAAAAGCACTATTTCAGAACAGATTGTTGTGAAACACACAAAGTGGCTTAAAAACAAAGGGAGGATACAGAAACTTTAAAGGTCCTTATGTCCTTTTGTCCCTTTGTCCTCTCGTTTCTTGAAGTATGGCATGTCTACTAAAAAAGTAACTATATCCTCCGGAAAATATCGTTATATTCTTGAAAAAGTATAGTGATATATTTTCGAAGGATATAAGTAAATAAATAGTTATAAAAACAGGCTGCCCCTAATAAAGAGACAGCCTGTTGATTTTTAATTCTTACTTCGAAGATCATCTTCGCTTGTAAGTGTTGACTTCATAATATTCATAAACAGTGTTATAATTCTTTTCTGAGAAATTAATGAGTGTCTTCATTTCTGTGGAATTGATTGATAGTATCTTTTCAATAGCATCCATAAATTTCCCATCTGCATATTTTACGACAATTGTGTCACCTAGTAATGACCATTTATATTCATAAGATTCTAATTTAGAAGATTCTGATCTTGAGTACACTTCTTCTAGGCGTGTACCATCTTCTTTGTATGTGTAAACCCAATACACTTCGTCGTTAACACGATCTGTAAATTCATCAGATATTACTCCATTCTTTTTCTCCCAGCCACTCTTACTAATATATTCCCACTCTCCAACTATGCCTTTTTTGTAATCACCTTCACTGTATTCATCATCTTTACTGCAAGAGCAAGTGAAAATTATTGCCAGTAACGCTATTATAATGTATAGATTTTTCATGTTTGTCATTTTTTTCTTACACATCTAATAGTCATGCCATTTCCAGATTGGCTTTCAAAATTCTTTACCTGTAACTCTGCATAGGTTTTTTCTCCGCAAATAGGGAAAGTCGTCGGCTGATGCTGTCCGTAGTCATAAGACATTGTACATTCATAGCAAACATAACCGTCACCTCCATCCCCTTCGTCATCATCCTTACTACAAGACAGCGACACCGCGCACACACATAAAACAAGAAACACCTTTGTAATCTGTTTCATAATATTATCCGTTTTAAAATTCATATCCTATTTTCAATGTTAATGCATTAATTTTGTATTTGAAACTAATTTTTCCTCCATAATTGCTGTTATAATCATATTTATACTTATTTGTAGACCATCCAATAGCCATATTAATAGCTCTTCTGCTGCCAGTCATAAATTTTACTCCTGCAAAAGGATGGCAATAAAAACCTCCATTATATTCTGACTCAACTAAAAGTTCATATCCTGTTCTTAAGGCGATGAAAGGAACTACAGGACCTGTCATAAGATTACTTCTAATATCTATATACATAGGTGCCGCAACAGTTTTTAAATCAGTTGCATATTGAACACCCACACCTGCACCAATAAACAAGTAGTTGTTTGTTTGATAACCAAGTGTAAAACAAAATTCAGGCCCTTTAATACCTCCAGCAATATATCCGAGATCCAAAAATCCTCGTACCCCTTTTATATTATATTCATTACTGTTACTAAGTAGGTAACCACTACCCCACGCGCTTTTGTTATTTTCTTCTTTTGCAATTTTTTCAATCTCAGTCATTTGGAAGTTGAAGATACTCCCATCTGATGTTTTGACTTTCATGGATTGGTTAGGAACTTGTTCGACAATAATCCCTTTGATGATGCTACCATTTTTAAGATAGACTACATCTGTCATTTTTGTTTGGGCATAACTTAAGATAGAGCATCCCAAAAGAAAGGCAAGTAATATTAATACCTTTTTCATTGTGTGTTGTATATCCTTCTCTGTCTCCTCCGATCGGCGTTAACAAAAAAAGAAGCGTGGAGACTATTGGATATTACTGACATTGAGGCTCTGGACTGCCCACTACAGAATAATAAACAATAGTCCCACGCCTTATGTTGGTATACGATTATCCTCAAGTATAATCAGAATGAGTATACAACAACATAGGCGCAGAAACAGTTTGTCTATTATCCCCGTAGTTGAAATTGTCCAGATTTCAATGTCGGATAATATTTTAACGCTTCTACGTCTTAACTCTAATACGTGAGGGCAAAGATAGATATATTTAAAAACGAAAACAACCGTGAAATAAAGATTTATTACAAATTTCTATATGGTTGGAAAAAGGATAGGATATTGAACTACATTTAGACTAAAACGCAATTCAACATAAGTATACTTAGACTAAATCACTTTTTAACCTAAGTATACTTCAAGATATCGGGAATTTATATCTATTGAAGGAATAACCTCATTCTAGCAAAAGGAGACTACGCTAACAATTTGCGCAGTCTCCATTTATCTGATACAATAACCGTTTACGGGGTTACCCGGTACCTTTCGTTATTAAAGGCTCAAAGCACGGTTATTATTGTTCGTTACATTCAACAATGTCACATATTTGCGATACTGTTCGTGAGTCAACACCTTCTTCATCAATTTCAGATTTCCATAAACAGCCTGACGCATCTTTTCTTCACGTCGTTTTTCACCCGACCGGAGACTTTCACTCTGTTTGTCAAGGAAATATTCATTTATATTTGCTACTTCTTCCGACTGAGAAGGGGTCAATTGTAAATAATGACTCAATTTCTCAAAGTTAATAGCAAACGGTTCTTTACTCACTTTGTTTCGGTTCTCGCGTGCAAAACCTACTGTTGCACATAATAAAATGGCTGCTCCAGCCATACCTAAACGTCTCATAATACCTAAACATTAAATTAATAAACCTAAACCCGGAGACCGCTGCCTCCTTTCAATCTTTTTATATTATTGTTTTCATGTATATAACAATATGTTTTATAACATTGTTCACGAACAGGTTTTATTATTTCATCCAGATGATAGGATAGCCTAGAGCCCTTTTAATTGCTTCCATCTCGGCGCTATGCCACATCTCATGCTTGAAGCACCAAGACAAGGCTTCGTACTTTATATCGGCAACGGGATGCTTAAACGGAATTGGTTCAAGTGGGGAGTTCAGGATTTCATCGTTAAGAGTCAGTAGGTTCGTAAGGCAAATATCGTGCACGAAATCCAGTTGTTCCTTTAATGCAGAAGTGGGAACAAAGTCTCTTTCAACAGAACGGTGCAAAGTACCCATACCATTAAAGATTTTATTATAACGGGCGATAGGTATCTGCCGTTTAATATCTTCATTTACTCCGGTTATCGTTGTAATAGCATGAAAATTCTGTGAAACCAACAAATGTCCAACCTGCCAGGCGAAGTTTGAATCCGTACCTTCCGGAATTGTGTACCATAGCTCTTCCGGCATTTCTGAAATCAGACGGTTCACAAAACTCCGTGCTTCAATGATTTGCTCTCTCAAAAATTCAATTTTACTTATCATAATGTTACTTTTTAAGTTATACATTATAATTAGTGAGTAACAGTGTAGAGATTGTGACAACTCAGTCCAGAAATTTTTCCCAATAATTTTTCCGGGGCAAATCTTTCTCAAACTTCTGATACAGGTCGGCCAGCCGTATCATTTTGGCAACTGTGGTATATTCTTTATCCAGGTCGATAAAAAAGACCTGTTTACAAATCCTGCATTTACAGGTTCCCGCAGGATTATAGAGCGGACAGGTATCGGTCAGGAAATGGCTGATCTTATCAATGGAACGGGAATATATCTTACGGACATTCTCTACCGACATTTCCATGATCTCTCCGATCTCTTTATGAGAAAGCCCTACATTCTCCTTAAAAATAAAGATCAGTCGGGCATCATTATTCAGGCAATGATTCAATGCCGTCAAACACCAGTCGCATCTCTCTTTTACCCATTCATTCCGTTCCTCATCAGAACCGGAATATTCGATTTCCTGTAAGGCCCTGAATTGTTCCAGCTTCACCAATGTCGCCACTTTTTCATTTTGGGCATACCGTGAAATAGTCCGTCTGGCAATCGTATAAATCCAGGTCGATAATTCAGAATCAGCGTTGAACGAAGGCAGGCTCTTGAAAACCTCATACCAGACTTCCTGAGCCGCCTCCTTCGCAATCTCCCTGTTCTGAATCATCCGGTGGGCAATAGTAGCGACCATTGTACCGTAGTGCTCAACTAAATCTTTGCGATCTACCTCCATTGATAAAATAATTCGTTATTATGAACGCTATATTCAATTAAAATTCCTAACTACCCTGAACTCACATTTCCCAGTACCGAGCAGTCCCGTTCCATCGACACCTTCCGCTATTCCCACAAATCCGGTATTAATATCCGAACAATAAAACGAAACTGTTGCTTCGCCTTTTTCGTCCGTAATGACAGAAGGTTGCCATAACAATGTATTACGGGCATCGGGAGTTGACAAGTGCATATCTATTTCGTCCGGTTGGTAAAATTCACGGGCAGCGTAGTAGCCTTTGGCACGCCAAAGGTTGTTCCGACGGAGAAGTTCTTCTTCCGAATAAATAGGACCGTGATAAACGACATATTGTTCGTCTTCCACAATAAACCATTTTCCTCCATCGAAATATTTAGGTTTAATAATTCGATACGTTTTGCCCTCTACCGGTTTACTTCGTTCTTCAAGAGGAACGATATTTGCATTGGGACAATAACGGGGGTCATGATGTACCGTATATCCGTCTTTATAATTTTCCAAATGTCCATCCGGGCACACCCAAGGCATACCAACATCCATCTGTGCCAAGCTATCTAAACGTCCCATAAACTTATCCCTGAAAGGTCTACTTGCTTTACGGGTAACAACTACCTCATCTAGTAAAATTGTACTATCATTACTAACGACCGGCATATTGAGAATCTGTTCTTTTACAGACTGAGAAATATCCATAATAGGGTAATATCTCTGTTTCTTTTTCCTTAGACTATCGATTTGCGGAAAATAATCTTCTATTTCAAGTTGAGGCTTATGTTCATTCGACAACATCGGTTTCAAATATACATAACCGCCTCGAAGTTCCTTCAATATATCCGTACCGACAGTAAAAGAGCCGGTTGAGTCAGCCCATACATACAATGAATTTCCCTCTGCACCGGATATCTGAATAAGTTGTTCCGTCCCCTGCGCCTCTTTCCTCTTTTTCTTACTATGAATAGATTGTATGCCTATTATTTCATCAGACAAAAACAGATTTTCATTATCGGGAGCATATTCTATATTCCAGACATACCGCCTCCATCCCTGAGTCAGCAACAATAAATCCATTGCCTGCATACGGTCTTTATTCTTTTCATCAAAATAATAAAGCGGATTATGGATTTTTCCACGTATCTGAGAGGATAGATAACAATGCGTCAATATATTTACCGGATCTGCCGGATTGATATATGCCTTATCAAATACACTGAGACCCAGATTCGTTTTCACTGGTACTCCATTCCCATCCGTCACCTTTATTTTCAATGTAGCTTTTTCACGAAGGGCATATGTTTTCTTATCCGGTTCAATATTTATCTGTAGCTTCTTTTCCGGATGCACGTAAACCAACCTTTCCGCAACCGGTTGCATATCGCCATTAAACAAGGTAAACTCTGCGATTCCCTGATAAAGGAACTCACTAAGCGGCATTTTTATTTTAAGCCGATCCTTCAACACTCCCTTTGCTACACAGCAAATCATCCCACGGATTTGTCCTACCAGACAAACTTCCTGAGCAGGAGAACCTTCGGTTTGTGAGATAAAAAACTCCAGATTTTTCTTGTCTTGTTTGGATAGGCTTAAAGTCATTCCTTGTGGACAAATCTCCGGTAAAGAATAACAAACACCATCCTCTAACTCTATCCGGTATTTCTTTTCAGCATCAGGAGTAAAAAAGAAAAATCCCATTCCGTCATGACTACTTTCAAATAGGGTAACCGGAGTATCATCTTGATATAAAGAACCTTTTACCTCTACCGGATATCCTTTGCCATTTGTAGCCTTAAACGCCACACGTGAAGGCAAACCCGAAACCAGGTTCCCTCCCTCCGGAAAAATATCAAATCGTAAACTATCTTTTCCCATATCTTCCGATTGTTGATTATCATGAGCTATATTTTTGATAATCCTTACTTTACGTGAAGATATAATTCCTGTTGTGTCGCTATGAAAAGAATGACGGGTATAAGCTTCCAGAAAATAATCACCATCCGCCAGCTTCTCACTGACATAAACATGACCGAATACCATACCGTTTTCTACCGGATATTTCTCTTGCCAAACGATACTATCCTTATTATTTATCATTTGCAGATACAATGTCTGACTTTGATTGGAGAATGTAAAAGACAGGGAATTCAATTGATAAGCTTTAAACCAAAGGTCTTCTCCTGTCTCATAAATACCTTTACTGGTTTGGAGATAGATAAGCTCGGAAGGAAAGGCTGCATATTCTTTATTAATAGAAGTAACCCAGGCCTCATCGACTGTTTGCTGGCAAAAACACGGCAAACAGGTATATGTCAGTAAAAAGATGGCTAACAGAATGTTTTTCATGTACCCGACATTTTAAATTATCATTGCAGCCCCAAAAACAAGACCACAGCACAAATATAAACAAAAGAAACAAATCTAATCAGGCAAGTATAAAATTCAATCAACCAACTTATGCTTCTCATACGACGGTCTCACCCACCGCAAATAAACGCAAAGAGACACCAGGCAGCAACCCGATCCGACCAGATAGGCGGTTGCAAGGTTGGCGTACGAAGCGATAAAGCCGGCGGCAAGCATTCCGATCCCAACGCCGAAGTCAAAAGAAGTCAGATAAGTAGAAGTTGCCGTTCCACGCATGTGATGCGGAGCAACATTTACAAATAGGCACTGGATAGCCGGGACACAAATACCAAAACCGATACCGATTGCCAGTGCCGAGGCAAAAAAGACTATTTCATTATGGAACAAGGCAAAGACAGCAAACGAGAGCGTCAGAAAGACCAGTGCACTGATCGAAACCATGTGTATCTTTCCATGATCGACCAGACGGCCGGATATAAGACGAGCCGTTCCAACCCCAATCGCCATAAAAATGAAGAAGTAACCGGGATTGGACACATTGATCTCTTTACCGTACAGCACCACAAAAGAAACAACCATTCCATAAGGTATGGCGCTTAACAGATAAGCCAATGCAGTCGGTAAGGCTTTCACAAGTATAAAACGGTCGAGCGAAAAAGGTGGCCTCGGCAGCTTCTCCCGCTTCGGATAACGGATCAGGCTGACAGAACCGACGCCGACCAATGCTATCGCCATTCCGGCAAACACTAAAGGATGAAATCCATATCTATCGTAAACAGCCACGGCAACCAGCGGAGATAAAGACATCGCCAGGTTAATCGTCAATCCATAGAAGCCCATTCCTTCCCCTCGCCTTTTGGACGGAATCACATCGATCGCAATGGTATTTCCGGCAACGGACGTCATTCCCATAAATCCACCTTGTATAAAACGGACAGCCATAATAGTCAGCACCGTCGTCGCGAACAGATAACCAGCGAACATACAGGCAAAGACCATAAAAGCAAACAGATATAACGGTTTGCGGGAAAAACAATCCACCAGATACCCCGAGAAGGGACGGACACATAACAGACCTATCGAGTAACTGGAAAGAGCCACTCCCACCTCCGACGGATCAATCTTCAGCACTTCCACCAGATAAACCGGCATAGTCGGCATCAGCATGTAGAAGGAGAAGTTCATCAGGAAATAAGAGATACAACACTGAATGAAATTCCGGTTCCAGAGTATCGGTTTCGTTTCGTTCATCAGGCTAATTCACTCAGTTCGAGCCAACGCATTGTCTTTTCATCTATTTCGTCGATCACTTTGGCTATGCGTTCCGATTTCGCCATCAGTTCGTCATTGCTAAGGGTTCCGCTGCTCATAGCTGTTTCCAGTTCTGCCTTTTCAGCTTCAAGAGCAGGTATTTCGGATTCTAATGCTTCAAACTCCTTCCGTTCCTTGAAAGTAAGTTTCTTTTTCTGTTCCGTTTGCGGACGGTTATTCTTTTCGGGGACAGGAGCTTGTTTGGGCTGACGGGCAGCTTCCGCTTCCTTCTCCAACTGATCCTGTACCTCTTTCCAGTCGCGGTATTGAGTGTAGTTACCGGGGAAATCTTTCAGGTCGGCATTGCCACGGAATACCAGCAGATGATCGACAACCTTATCCATAAAGTAACGGTCGTGCGAAACAACGATCACACAACCTTTAAAGTTACGCAGATATTCTTCCAGCACATTCAGCGTTACGATATCCAGGTCGTTGGTCGGCTCATCCAGTACAAGGAAGTTCGGGTTACGCATCAGGACTGTACACAGATAAAGACGGCGCTTCTCTCCCCCACTCAGTTTATAAACATAGCTATGTTGTTTTTCGGGAGTAAACAGGAAATAATTCAGGAACTGAGAAACACCCAGTTTCTTTCCATCGCCCAGATCGACATATTCGGCAATATCCTGTACGACATCGATCACCTTCATCTGTTCGTCAAACTGCAAGCCATCCTGACTATAATAACCGAAGCGAACAGTTTCGCCCACATCGAAACGACCGCTATCCGGTTCCACTTCCCCCATCAGCATTTTAATAAAGGTAGACTTCCCGGTACCATTATTACCGACAATACCCATTTTCTCGAAACGGGCAAAAATATAATTGAAATCTTCTACGATTTTAATGTTTCCAAAACTTTTCGTCACATGCTCCGCTTCAAATATCTTCGATCCGATATAGGACGCTTTCACATCCAGGTTCACATTTCCGTTATCCCGTTGCTGCTTGGCTTTCTTCTCCAGTTCGTAGAAAGCATCGATACGATATTTGGCTTTCGTGCCACGTGCCTGCGGCTGACGGCGCATCCATTCCAATTCTTTACGCAACAGGTTATTGGCTCGCTCTACCTCCGTATTCATCGTCTCCATACGTTCCTGGCGTTTCTCCAGATAATAGCTGTAGTTTCCTTTATATTGGAATATCTGCTGACGATCTATTTCAATGATCTCGCTACATACCCGATCCAGGAAATAGCGGTCGTGCGTCACCATCAGGATACTGATATTCGCACGGCTCAGATATCCTTCCAACCATTCGGTCATTTCCAGATCGAGGTGGTTGGTCGGCTCATCGAGGATGATCAGCTCCGGGTCGGTGATCAGGACATTGGCAAGTGCCACCCGTTTCAACTGTCCACCGGACAGATGTTCCACTTTCTGGTCGAAGTTTGTAATCTTCAGTTGTGAAAGGATTTGTTTGGCACGCTGTTCATAATCCCAGGCTTTCAGGTTATCCATACGCATCAGGATATCCTGCAAGTTGGAATGATCGTCACTGGCCATCGCTTCTTCATACTCAGCGATCAGTCGAACCGTCTCATTCGGAGAATAGAAACAAGCCTGAAGAACAGTCAGTCCTTCGGGATAAACCGGTGTCTGCTCCAGATAACCGACACGCAGGTCGTTACGGAACACAACCGCCCCGCTATCATAATCCTCCTTCCCGGCAATGATATTCAGTAAAGTTGTTTTACCTGTACCGTTCTTTGCGATAAGCCCCACCTTCTGGCCTTGTGCAATCCCAAATGTAATATCCTCAAAAAGAACCAAATCGCCGAAGCTCTTGGTCAGTCCGTCTATCTGTAAATAACTGATCATATTGCCTTTTGTACTTTACTTTGAGGGGCAAAGATACAAAAAATTGGGGAGGGATACAATTAAGGCTGTAAACCCCATATTTTAATTCATTCTATATTATATTAGTTGAGACTTGTTAGTTCAATTAATACATAGTGTACTCGGATGAACCGAAACGCTCAAAATTATTTCTATTCTACTAAGTTCAATTAATACGCGGCAGCCGATAACTAACCAAGAGGACTTTTATTCATTTCTATTCTACTAAGTTCAATTAATACCTTGCTCCATAGCGATCATTTTAAAAATTAAATTTATTTCTATTCTACTAAGTTCAATTAAT
>ULWH01012590.1_pt1 | contig 17971 bp, 16 predicted proteins | sample 1960201 | NCBI WGS metagenome assembly ULWH01 (sample SAMEA4835808, study PRJEB28245) | human gut metagenome | biome: gut microbiome; material: fecal sample | place: Denmark | collected 2008
AGTTCTTCAAAGACTCTGTATGTAATTCAATGGAAGGTCTAATAACTTCCTTGGCGTCAGTTACTTTTCATCAACAACAATAACAGTTGTATTATATATTATTGAAAGCAGGAGATTAATAGTACATATGTTAATCCTTTTTAATAGATCTATCAGCATTGCATGGTGTCGATTTTTTTATATTGTGTCCAGGTTTCTTTATAAGGATAATTGTTGTTTATCAGTCTATTACGCTGTATGGTTTATGTGGTTTTCTGTTACGGTTTTTAATTTTCAAATCTATGCTAAGGTAGAAAGTAAGTATCATGCCTTTACTAAGGTAAATCAATCGTCAAATTCTAGTCCTGTTTTTCATATGGCCATTGAAAACAAGTTTCTGTGTGAGTTTCACTCTTTTATGGTGTCATAATTTGTTGGTTCTAAAGAATAAATGATGAGGTAAGAATAATTATCATAAGATAATGGTATGATATATAGTAAATAATCCATTTGTAAGGAGGGAAAAGATACGGCTTTGACATCCGGTAAAGAAAGGACTGCTGGAGAAAGATTTTGTAACTAAGGAAGGCGCGTATTATATGGTTTATGATCGTTTCTTTACTTTGTGGCTGAAACGAAACTTTTAGAAGAGAACAGCAGTTTTTCTTAGTGTTATAATCAATGTCATCATGAAACAACTAAATAAAAGAGCCTGGAGTGTTCATTATCACTCCAGGCTCCTTTGTTTTATTTAAAGTAACAAACTTACTTATTATACTTGCTCCAGTCTACATTGTGCATATCGCCGCTTGTAGCCAGTTCTTCGTGGAATGCGAAGCAACATTTCAGGTTCTGCGGAGTATGGCCTTTTACGCCCATTGCCAGATATTCTCTCAGCAACGGCTGGTAATCCGGATGAACACAATTGTCGATGATGCAGTTGGCACGTTCGATCGGAGATTTTCCGCGCAGGTCGGCTACACCATATTCAGAGATGATGATCTTTACAGAGTGTTCGCTATGATCCAGGTGAGATACCATTGGAACGAAAGCACTGATCTTTCCGTCTTTTGCAGTAGAAGGAGTAGTGAAGATCGACAACATCGCAGAACGGGTAAAGTCGCCCGAACCACCGATACCGTTCATCATTCTTGTTCCTGATACGTGTGTAGAGTTGATGTTACCGAAGATGTCGGCTTCCAAAGCTGTGTTGATAGCGATCAAACCTAAGCGGCGGGCAACTTCCGGGTTGTTGGAAATTTCCTGCGGACGAAGAAGGATCTTATCTTTGAAGAAGTCCAGGTTACCGTAAATTTCACGGATCACTTCATTACTTACAGATAATGAACAACCGCTGGCGAATTTCACGCGACCTTCTTTCATCAGGCTGATAACTGCATCCTGAATAACTTCCGTATATACATTGAATGCAGGAATTTCTTTATTTGCACCCATGCAACCCAAAACAGCGTTGGCTACATTACCTACACCGCTTTGCAGGGGAACGAATTCTTTCGGCAGACGACCTGCTTTGATTTCACTTACCAGGAAGTCGGCAACATTCTTACCGATAGCCATCGTTACGTCATCCAGCGGAGAGAACTTACCGCCTTCATTCGGTTCTTCAGTCTTTACGATACCGACGATTTTAGCCGGATCTACTTTAATATAAGGAGTACCGATACGGTCGGACGGAGTATATACAGGGATTTCGCGACGGTAAGGAGGATCAGCAGGCTCGTAGATATCGTGCATACCGCGGATTTCTTTCGGATGTCTGCTATTCAACTCGATGATGATGCGGTCGGCCATACGGCAAACGGTAGGAACGATACCCACACCACTGGTAGGGATGATTTCACCGTCTTCGGTTACATCGGCAGCTTCAACGATCGCTACATCGATCTTTCCCAGAAAACCATAACGCAAGTCCTGTGCCAACTCAGACAGGTGCATATCGAAATACTGTGCTCCGTGAGCATTCAGCAATGCGCGCAGATCTTTGTTGGATTGATACGGCGTACGGAATTTAATAGCATTGGCGCGAGCTAGTTCGCCATCCAGTTTATCACCGGTGGAAGCTCCCGTAAACATACCGATCTGAAAAGGATTACCTTTTTCGTGTTCTTCCATCGCTTTTTTAGCAATGGCACCCGGAACAACCTTCGGGCATCCGGCTGGTGTAAAACCACTGAATCCAACGTTGTCGTTGTGATGAACGAACGAAGCAGCTTCTTCAGCTGTAATGAATTTTAAAGCCATGATATTATACTGTTTTATATTAGATAAATACTTATTGGTCAGCTAAACGGCTGCAAAGGTATTAAAAAAGAATGTAGATTAATACTTGCGGTTAAGTATTTCTGAGTAAATAACAGCTTTTCTTAACTCTTCGGCGTTGTTGAACTCAATATCCTCTAAAAGAGAGTGTTCATCTTCGGTCGGGAAATTCATTGGCCGGGACGAACTTATTTTTGATTGACGGATTTCCTGCTCGGCTGTCAGGAAAGGATTAGGATGTTGTATCTCTTTTTTATTTTTTTTCTTGTCGGGAAGCGTTTTCGTTATGCTTTTGGGGTTGGGGCGTTCGGTGGTAACCTCTTCGAGAATTTCCCAAAAGCCTTTGCCAGAGGGAGTCTGCTCCTCTTGTGTTGAATCGTATTCGGGTTGTCCCAACACCTGAGTCGGACGTTTTTTCTTGTTCTTTGAACTGAATAAACCGCTCAATGCTGCAACTACCAGGAAAACAATATATATCCAATCACCCAGGTTATCCATAACTTTGATTATTTTTGCACTCCAAATGTACGAAGAATTATTGAATAGTGAAAGAGGAAAGAATTATAAAGGGTATAAAAGTAAATAAGGGTAACTTCACAGCCACCCTTATTCGATTTAACCAAAACCTTAACTATGAAAAAATTTACGTTTTTCGTATGCAAATATAATTGTCGAATTTGAACTGTGCAAGCCTTTGGCGGTTTATTTTTATAGAATACGTGTATTTAAATTTTATTAACGGTAACAAAATGACGAATCAGGAAAGTGGCGCAGACTTAAAATCTGCTGCCGGAAATGAGGAGAAGAAATTGTTCATCGAGACTTACGGATGTCAGATGAATGTAGCGGACAGTGAAGTGGTGGCTTCCATTATGAAGATGGATGGATATGCCATGACCGACAAGATCGAAGAGGCGGATGCTGTCTTTGTAAATACCTGCTCGGTACGCGATAACGCGGAGCAGAAAATTTACGGACGGCTTCAGTATTTCCAATCGTTGAAACGGAAAAAAAAGTCACTGATCGTGGGCGTACTGGGATGTATGGCCGAACGGGTGAAGGAGGAGTTGATCAACGTGCATCACGCCGATCTGGTAGTTGGGCCTGATTCCTATATGGATCTGCCTAACCTGGTGGGAGCAGTCGAGCATGGAGAAAAAGCAATCAACGTGGAGTTGTCTACGCAGGAGACTTATAAGGATGTGATCCCCTTGAAGCTGGGAGGTGTGCATATCTCCGGTTTCGTGTCGATCATGCGCGGGTGCAATAATTTCTGTACCTATTGTATCGTTCCTTATACGCGTGGTCGCGAACGCAGTCGCGATGTGGAAAGTATCCTGAATGAGATACGGGACATGCGTGATCAAGGGTATAAGGAAGTGACCTTGCTGGGGCAGAATGTAAACTCGTATGCTTTTGAAAAGGAGGGGGAAACGGTTACTTTCCCGATGTTGTTGGAGCGTGTCGCACTGGAAGCTCCGGATATGCGCATCCGTTTTGTAACCTCTCACCCGAAAGATATGAGTGACGATACACTCCGTGTGATCGCTGCACATAATAATATATGTAAGTATATCCATCTTCCGGCACAATCAGGCAGTTCGAAAATATTGAAAGTAATGAACCGTAAATATACCCGCGAGTGGTATCTGGATCGTATTGCCGCTATCCGCCGTATCGTTCCTGAAGCATCTATCGCTACCGACCTGTTTTGTGGTTTCCATTCCGAAACGGAAGAAGACTATCAGGAAACGCTTTCATTGATGCGTGAAGTGAAATATGATGCCGCTTTCCTTTTCAAATATTCTGAACGTCCGGGCACTTACGCAGCCAAGCATCTTCCCGATACAGTTGAGGAAGAAGAAAAAGTACGTCGTTTGCAGGGAATGATCGATCTGCAGAACCAGTTATCCGAAGAGAGTAACCTGCGGGATGTCGGTAAAGAGTTTGAAGTGCTGGTGGAGGGCTTTTCCAAACGTTCTCGCGAGCAGTTATTCGGGCGCACCAGCCAGAACAAAGTCGTTATCTTCGATAAGAAGAATTATAAAGTCGGTCAGTTTGTAAAAGTACGGATCACCCGTGCTTCTTCCGCTACTTTATTTGGCGAAACGATAGAATGATTTGGGTGAATCGGCAGATCCTGATATAGTTAAATAATTGTAATCTGCTGACTGTCTCACAATTTATTCGTTCTTTTGCAGAAAAATTGGGAGGTATGTGCTCTGTACATATCTCCTCAATTTGTTGAATAATAATAAGGTTACGTCTGATGGCTGAAAATAATAAGGTTAGCTCGGTTTCTTTCTTTAATTCTCGTCTTACGTCTATTATCAGTATTGCTCTGGTGCTCTTTCTGCTGGGCTTGATTTTACTGATGGGGTTGCTGGGGAATAAGTTATCGGTCTATGTCAAGGAGAACATTTCATTTTCAATTGTATTAAAGGATAACCAGAAAGAGGCTGACATTAAGAAAATGCAGAAAAGCCTGGATGCGCTTCCCTTTATCAAATCTACCGAATATATATCTAAAGAACAAGCGGCAAAAGAACTGGAAGAAGAATTGGGAGAGAACCCTGAAACATTCCTGGGCTTTAATCCTCTGCAAGCCTCAATCGAAGTAAAACTGCATTCCGAATATGCAAACCCGGACAGCTTGCAGCACATCGAGAAAAAAATTAAAACATATACTTCTGTCTCCGACTTGCTATATCGTAAGGATATGATGCAGATGGTGAATGATAATATGAAACGTGTAAGTATTATATTGCTTACGCTGGCTGTTATGTTGATGGCCATATCATTTGTACTGATCAGTAATACGATCCGGTTATTGATCTATTCCAAACGTTTTTTGATCCATACCATGAAATTGGTAGGGGCGACTTCCGGTTTTATACGCCGGCCTTTTGTCCGTTATAATGTGGTAAGTGGTATTTTTGCCTCTATCCTTGCAATATTGATGCTGACCGGTTCGTTATATTATTTACAACACGAATTGGACGGCTTTATTCAATTATTGGATATGAAGGCTTTACTGGTGGTTTATGCGGCTGTATTCCTGTTGGGGATCTTGCTGTCGATTACGGCTACCATTTTTGCTGTAAACAAGTACCTCCGTATGGGTGTTGATAAGTTGTATTATATCTAAAATAAACAAAGAGAGATGGCTAAAAGAGATTTTGCATTCGGTAAAGAAAATTTTATCCTGATTGCAGCTGCGGTAGCAGTAATCATTATTGGTTTTGTGTTGATGAGTGGTGGTGGATCAGGCGATACAACCAGTTTTAATCCGGAAATATTCAGTACTCGTCGTATTGTTGTTGCACCGGTGGTAACTGTGATCGGTTTCGGTCTGATGATTGTAGGAATCCTGAAGAACAGTAAAGGCAAAGAAGTAGCTGAATGAGTTGGTTAGAAGCCTTAGTGCTGGGAATCGTACAGGGACTGACAGAGTATCTTCCTGTAAGCAGCAGCGGTCATCTGGCAATCGGATCGGCTCTGTTTGGTATTGAAGGAGAAGAGAATCTGGCATTTACGATCGTAGTTCATGTGGCTACGGTATTTAGTACATTAGTTATACTCTGGAAAGAGATCGAATGGATATTCCGCGGGTTGTTCAAATTTGAGATGAATAGCGAAACACGTTATGCGATCAATATCCTGATCTCGATGATACCGATCGGTATTGTCGGAGTGTTTTTTAAAGATACGGTCGAAGCTATTTTTGGCTCGGGATTGCTTATTGTCGGTTGTATGTTGCTGGTGACGGCGGCGTTGCTGGCATTCTCTTATTATGCAAAACCCCGTCAGAAAGAGAATATTTCGATGAAAGATGCCTTTATTATCGGTTTGTCACAGGCTTGTGCGGTCTTACCCGGACTTTCACGTTCAGGAACAACGATTGCTACCGGTTTGTTATTGGGTAATAATAAGGCGAAACTGGCTCAGTTCTCCTTCCTGATGGTGATCCCTCCGATTTTGGGAGAAGCCTTGCTGGATATACTGAAGTTGGTGAAGGGCGAAGATATTGCCGGAGATATTCCGACACTTTCGCTGGTCGTTGGTTTTGTAGCTGCTTTCCTTTCCGGTTGTCTGGCTTGTAAGTGGATGATCAATATTGTGAAAAAAGGAAAGTTGATCTACTTTGCTATTTATTGTGCAATAGCCGGTTTGGTTACTATTGCATGTACATTGATGAAGTAATATAGAATGGATTTTATAGCAGGAGAGGTTTTATATTTTAACAAGCCGCTGACGTGGACTTCGTTCGATCTGGTAAACAAGTTCCGGTATAAGTTGTCGCGGAAACTAAAAGTAAAAAAGATAAAGGTCGGACATGCAGGGACGCTTGATCCGTTGGCTACCGGGGTAATGATCGTTTGTACCGGCAAGGCAACAAAAAGGATCGATGAGTTCCAGTATCAGACTAAAGAATACGTTGCTACGCTGAAACTGGGTGAAACGACGCCTTCTTTCGATCTGGAGAAGGAAGTGGATGCTGTATATCCGACAGAACATATAACCCGGGAGATGGTGGAAGAGGTGCTGAACTCGTTTGTAGGTACCATTCAGCAGATCCCCCCGGTTTTTTCTGCTTGTAAAGTCGATGGGAAGCGTGCTTATGAACTGGCGCGTAAGGGTGAAGAAGTGGAGTTGAAGTCGAAGACACTGGTGATCGACGAAATGGAGTTGCTGGAATATAACCTGCCGGTCATTAAGATCCGCGTGGTATGTAGTAAAGGTACTTATATCCGTGCATTGGCCCGTGATATCGGTGTAGCCTTACATTCGGGAGCTCATCTGATCGGGTTGGAACGTACCCGGATCGGAGATATAACATTGGATAAATGCATGAATCCGGAAGATATCAATGCTTTTCTGGAGGAAGCGGTGGGGGACTGTCCGGCTGGTGAAGTTGAAGCAGTATCCTCTGACAAATGATAAAAATGAAAGAAAATAAATAAAGTAACATTATGAAGCTATCTAAATTCAAATTTAATTTACCGGAGGATTTGATCGCTCTTCATCCTGCAAAGAACAGAGATGAGTCCCGCATGATGGTTGTTAATCGTAACACCGGAGAAATTGAGCACAAAGTATTTAAAGACCTGTTGGACTATTTTGGAGAAAAAGATGTGTTCATCTTCAATAACACAAAGGTATTCCCTGCCCGTTTATACGGTAACAAGGAAAAGACCGGTGCACGTATTGAAGTGTTTTTGCTGCGTGAACTGAATGAAGACCTGCGTCTTTGGGATGTACTGGTTGATCCGGCCCGTAAGATCCGTATCGGTAACAAGCTTTATTTCGGAGAAGATGACTCGATGGTTGCTGAAGTAATTGACAATACTACTTCACGTGGCCGTACATTGCGTTTCCTGTATGACGGAAACCATGACGAGTTTAAAAAAGCATTATATGCATTGGGTGAAACCCCGCTGCCTAAATATATCGACCGTCCGGTTGAACCGGATGACGAAGATCGTTATCAGAACATATTTGCTACGGAAGAAGGTGCTGTTGTTGCTCCTGCTGCCGGTCTGCACTTCAGCCGCGAGCTGATGAAACGTCTGGAAATTAAGGATTGTCGCTTCGCTTTCTTGACAGTTCATTCCGGACTGGGTAATTTCCGTGAAATCGACGTGGAAGACCTGACCAAGCATAAGATGGATTCGGAACAGATGATCGTAAACGGGGATGTTGTCGATATCGTAAACAAAGGTAAAGACGACGGACGTCAGATCTGCGCCGTGGGTACTTCCGTGATGCGTGCTATTGAAACGGCAGTAAGTACGGACGGACACCTGAAAGAATTCGAAGGATGGACGAATAAGTTCATTTTCCCGCCATATGATTTCAGTGTGGCAACCAGTATGATCACAAACTTCCATATGCCTTTGTCTACTCTTCTGATGATGACAGCTTCATTCGGCGGTTATGATCTGATCATGGATGCTTACGAAGTGGCATTGAAGGAAAAGTACCGTTTCGGTGCTTACGGTGACGCTATGCTGATCTTATAAAAACGTAGATTATGGCTATTGCATACCTTGCTTTAGGTACGAATATAGGAAATAAAAGACGGAATATGATAACAGCCGCAGCGCTGTTAGCCGAAAGGGTGGGAGACGTTCTCGCCCTTTCCGGTTTTTACGAAACGGAGCCTTGGGGATTTCAGTCTGACAATACATTCCTGAATGCAGCCTTGCAGCTGGAAACAGGTTTGCCGCCGTTGGAATTACTGAAGGCAACCCAAGAGATCGAATTGGAGATGGGACGTACGCAGAAGAGCAACGGGGCATATCACGACCGTATTATCGATATCGATATTTTGCTGTATGACGATCTTATTTTACAGACTCCTGAGCTGACCTTACCGCATCCGTTGATGCATGAGCGTCAGTTTGTAATGGAACCGCTGGCTGAGATTGCTCCGAATGTGATCCATCCGGTATTCAAAAAGCCTGTGGTCTCTCTCATGTAAGCACAACATTTTGTGCTTTCCTGCTGTTTTTTAAACATCAAATAAAGATAAAACAATGAACGATATAGAAAAAATCCTGACGGGTGGTGGTATGGTCTTCAAGAAAAAGGCCAGTGATGAAAATGCCGGAGAAAAGAAAATCAAATACTCTGATTTTCTGAAAGGTACTCATAAATCAGGCTCTGCCAAAATGAAGGCTGAGTATAAGTACAAAAAGGCACTTCGTAACACAAAGAAGAAAAAATAATTTTCAGTTTTCAATTTTGAATTGTCAATAAATTCTTATCTTTGCAACCGAATTGATGTGGATAGATTTGTATTGCTTGCAACCACAGGAAAAAATGCTAAAAACAAGATACTTTTCTTAGCCGTTCGGCATACATGATCCTTCCGTTATCAATTCGTTATTAATAATCAATTGTCAGTATCAGGTTCCGGTTTATAGTTTTTATAACTGTCACTTGTCACCTGTCAACTAATTTAAAAGTAATGAGTTATTTATTCACCTCCGAATCGGTGTCCGAAGGGCACCCCGATAAAGTAGCCGATCAGATATCGGATGCTTTGCTGGATGAGTTTCTTGCTTACGACAAGAACTCGAAAGTTGCTTGCGAAACCCTTGTTACAACCGGACAGGTTGTCTTGGCTGGAGAAGTTAAATCAAGTGCTTATGTAGATGTGCAGGACGTAGCACGCAGCGTGATCGAAAAGATTGGTTACACAAAGAGTGAATACCAGTTTGAAGCGAAATCATGCGGTGTGTTCTCTTCTATCCACGAACAGAGTGGCGACATTAACCGTGGTGTTGAACGCGAAGACCCTTATAACCAGGGTGCCGGCGACCAGGGTATGATGTTTGGCTATGCTACAAATGAAACTGAAAATTACATGCCTCTGGCTCTGGATCTTTCACATAGTTTGTTGTGGGAACTGGCTGGAATTCGTAAGAATGAAAATGACCTGATGCCTTATCTCCGTCCGGATGCAAAGAGCCAGGTTACTATTGAATACGATGATAATGGTAAACCGTTACGCATCGATACGATCGTTGTATCTACCCAGCATGACGAATTTATCGGCCCGAAGGGCATCAGCCAGGAAGAGGCTGATATCGCCATGCAGAAAAAGATTGCAGCTGATGTAAAGAATATCCTCGTACCTCGTGTGAAAGCACAGTATCCGGCTCATGTACAGGCATTGTTTAACGATGATATCATTTATCATGTAAATCCGACCGGAAAGTTCGTGATCGGTGGCCCTCATGGCGATACCGGTCTGACTGGCCGTAAGATCATTGTAGATACTTATGGTGGTAAAGGAGCACACGGTGGTGGTGCTTTCTCCGGTAAAGACCCCTCGAAAGTAGACCGTTCAGCCGCTTATGCAGCTCGTCATATTGCAAAGAACCTGGTAGCTGCCGGTGTTGCAGATGAAATGCTGGTACAGGTTTCTTATGCGATCGGTGTAGCTAAACCGATGAACATCTTTGTAAACACATTCGGTCGTTCGAATGTGAAGATGACGGATGGCGAGATCGCAGAAAAGATCTGGGATATTTTCGATATGCGTCCGAAAGCGATCGAAGAACGTCTGAAGTTACGTAACCCGATCTATCTGGAAACAGCCTCTTACGGACACATGGGACGTAAGCCGGAAGTGGTAACAAAAACATTTACCTCTCGTTATAACCCGAAACCAACCATCTGCGAAGTTGAGTTGTTTACCTGGGAAAAACTGGATTATGTAGATAAAGTGAAAGAAAGTTTTGCATTGTAAAAACTTATCTTGTAGCTATTTATTTTGAAATAGAAAACTCCTGTCCAGATAATTTATCTGAGCAGGAGTTTTTTTATATTATTATCGTTATTTTTGCCGGAAAGGATTCATTATATGAGTGAAGAAGGCTTTTGTGTACGAAAAATAAAAGATGGGGATCAGATGGCATTCTGCTCTTTTGTTGAAGCGTACTCAAAAGATTTATATCATTTTGCTTTGGGCTATGTGAATGTCCGTGAACTGGCGGAAGAAGTCGTAAGCGATGTCTTTTTTGATGTGTGGAACAATCGTTCCCGTCTTGACGAGATAGTCCATGTTAAGTCGTGGTTGCTTATTTTGGTCAGGAATAAAGCTATTTCATATCTGAGAAAGGAACATATGGAAAATACCGTTTCCTTTGAAGAAATAGGAGATTTTCATGTCCCTTTGTTTCAATCTCCTGATGACCAAATGATAAGTAGAGAAGAAATTGAGAAGATCAATCAGGCGATTGCAACATTGCCTCCCAAGTGTAAAGAAGTATTTGTGTTAGCCAAAATAGAAAAACTCCCCTATAAGAAGATATCGGAAATGTTGGATATTTCCGTGAAAACGATTAATGTGCATGTAGCAAAAGCTCTGAATCTTATCTCTCAGATCCTTTCGGAATAATTTTTTTGAAGAAATATCCTTTTTGAATAGGAGATTTATTTTTTGTATGCGTCTTTTATATGTAAGCACATAAAAAGAGTTGAATGAAAATAGATCATAACATATTTGATGATGATAGTTTCCACCCTGAAAAAGGAGAAGCGAAGGATAAATTGAACTTTTTCTGGGAAAACTGTTTGCCGGAGGAAGAGGATGATGTGGCTGCTTCGATCCGGGAGAAAACTCTACGAAAAATACAGGAAGGAACAGGCTTACAAGTTCTTCCGTCTAAAAGGAAAAAAGCGAACAGGCTTTATATGGCTGTAGCTTCCATCGCTGCAACTATTGCTGTTTTACTGAGTATTCCTTATGTATTGAGAATGAACTCCCATCAGGAAGATATCAAACAAGTTGTCGCAATTCTGGATATGTCGCCGCTGGAAGAAACGGATGATGTAGTACTGGTTATGTCTGATCAGGAGAAGCTACAGTTGGCTTCTGATGCAAAAATAGCCTATACGCCGGAAGGCAGTGTCTCTGTTAACTCTGAAGAATTTCAGTCGGAAAAAGACAATCAGATGGAAGAACGGGACTCTTATCATAAATTGTATAATCAGTTGATCGTACCGAAAGGCAAGCGTTCGCAATTGTTGTTGTCAGATGGAACAAAAGTGTGGGTAAATGCTGGGAGTAAAGTGATATACCCACGGGTTTTCGGAGAGAAAAAGCGAGAAATATATGTGGATGGTGAGGTTTATCTGGAAGTTACTCCTGATGTAAAACGTCCCTTTTATGTCAATACTGAAGGTTTTGAAGTGAAAGTACTAGGAACATCTTTTGATGTATTTGCTTATAAGCAGATGCCTGTGAGTCACGTCGTGTTAGTTAATGGAGCGGTGGAAATTAAGGATCAACAAAATATGCAGGTGAGGATGATCCCTAATGAATTAGTTGAATTTAAACAAAACAGTATTACAGAAAAAAGAACCGTGAATGCGAGTGACTATAAAGCCTGGATCGATGGATTGATGGTTTTGAATGGCGATAACTTGCAGATGTTGGCTGAACGATTGAGCTTATTGTATGGAACAAAAATAGTTTGTGATTCATCTTTAGACAATGAACAAGTATATGGAAAATTAGATCTCCGGGATAATCTGGATGAGATAATTGATTATATTAAATCTATGATCCCCCTTTCTGCGCGCGAAGAAAATGGAGTGATCTATTTAAAGAGAGAGTAGTAATCTATGTAAATCTAAAAAAAATATGCCATGAAGAAGAAAAGATAGCTTTTTTCATATGAAAAAAGCCGGATGATATTCCAGTATCATCCGGCTGTGAATTAATCAAATCATTATTAATGATTAATCGAAAATCTAAGTAAAGTTATGAATAAGAAAATTAATCCTTGCAGAACAGCAAGGAAAAAGTCGTTGTGTTTTTTTATAATTAGCATTTTTTTGTTTTTTTCTACCACTGCGTCGTATGCAGTAGAGAATGATGTGTACATACATCAGAAGAGTTTTACAGTTAAGATGGAGAGTAAAACTGTAAAAGATGTAATTCATTACATAGAAAATAATAGTGAGTTTATTTTCATGTACACACAGAAGCTATTGAAAGTCCTTGATAAAAAAGTATCCATTGATGTCGAAGATCAGAATATATCGACAATAATGGAATTACTGGCATCGGAAACCGGTATTAAATATGAAATAAAAGACCGACAGATTATTTTATCTGAAGTAACGGAAGCAAAGCAACAACAAAAAAAAGGTATTAATATCAATGGTACGGTCTGGGATGAACAAGGAAATCCTTTGCCGGGAGTAAATGTGATTGTAAAATCAACAAATACAGGTGCTACAACAGATATCAACGGTAATTATTTTTTGACGGTTCCCGCTAAAAATACGGTATTGACTTTTAGTTATATTGGCTTTGAATCACAGGATGTTACAGTTGGTGGCCAAATTAATATCAATGTCAATTTGAAAGAAATATCTACAGGCTTGAATGAAGTGGTAGTTGTCGGTTTTGGTTCGCAAAAAAGAGAATCGATTGTCGGATCCATCACAACGATTGAACCTGGTTTACTGCAACAAAGTCCGACACGTGCTTTGAGTAATAACCTGGCCGGACAGTTAGCTGGTGTAATTGCCGTGCAACGTTCCGGCGAACCGGGGGCAGATGGCTCTAACTTTTGGATTCGGGGTATTTCTTCTTTCCAGAATGCGGGACGTAGTCCTTTGGTGTTGGTAGACGGAATAGAACGGACATTGGATGATATGGATCCGTCGGAAATCGAGTCATTCTCTGTATTGAAAGATGCCGCAGCCAGTGCCGTTTATGGGGTGCGTGGTGCTAATGGTGTTATTATTGTCAATACCAAAAGAGGAAAACTGGGCAAACCGACTGTTGATATTCATTATGAACAAGGTTTTACCCAACCGGTGAAGCTTCCTAAATTTATCGGTTCAACAGACTATCTGTCATTAATGAATGAATTATCGTTGGATGGTGGCGGATCCGAAATTTATTCTCCGGATCTGATTGAAAAATACCGGACAAATGCAGATCCGGAACTGTATCCTAATGTAGATTGGCTGGATGCTATTACAAAGGATCATGCGACCAATCAAAGAGCCAATTTAACGGTAACAGGAGGTAGCGATATTCTGCGCTATGCCTTGGTTGCCTCTTATTATGGAGAACGGGGAATTTTTGAGCGGGATAAAAGCCAAACCTGGGATTCTTCTACCAAATTGAATAAATATAATATGCGGTCGAATGTGGATGTCAATATTACGAAAACGACGATTGCCCGCGTCAGTATCGGTGGTTATTTGCAAGAGACCAACGGAATGATAGATGATGGTGATACCAGAGCTTCCGATCATGTATTGGGGCTTGCTTTTGAAACGCCACCATTTGTTCATCCTACTATTTACTCTTCCGGTGAGATACCCAAGGTGAAAAATCGTGCTAATCCCTGGTCAAGAGCAACTCAGCATGGTTTTACAACTTATTCTTATGCTAAGATCGAATCTATGTTTTCGTTGGAGCAAGATTTGAAATTCCTCCTTCCCGGATTAAAGATCAAAGGTATATTTTCTTTCGATCGTTATATTAAATCAGGCGTAGTCCGATCAAAGAGTCCGGATTATTACTATCCGGCAACAACTCGTAAGGAAGATGGAACATTGGATATTACGATCGCCGATTACGGACAAATGTTTTTGGGTTCTGAGCAGAAGAAAGAATGGGGTAACAAAGCAACCTATCTGGAAGGTAATTTAAGTTATTCTAATAGATTTGGAGATCATAGTGTAGAAGGTATGTTCATGTATAACCAGCGTGACTATCAGGACGGAAGTGTAGTCCCTTTTCGCCGGCTGGGAGTTGCCGGTAGAGCTTCTTATACGTATGGAAATCGCTATATCGGAGAATTTAATTTTGGATATAACGGATCGGAAAACTTTGCCAAAGGCTATCGTTTTGGTTTCTTCCCCTCTTTTGCACTCGGCTATTTGTTTTCGGAAGAACCGTTCATGGAAAAATTTAAAGATACATTCTCTAAAATAAAGTTCAGAGGATCATGGGGACTGGTTGGTAATGACCAGCTGGAAGGACGTCGCTTTGCCTATATTACGACTATCGATGGTAGTGATGACCATCAATATAAATGGGGGGTAAATACGGACTATCATCGTACCGGGCGTTATGAAGGAGATTTCGGTATACCGAATTTAACTTGGGAAACAGTTGAGAAAATCGATATAGGTGTTGAATTGGGCTTGTGGAATACTTTCGATTTGCAGGTAGATTGGTTTCAGGAGCATCGTAGTGATATCTTTATGAAGCGAAATACGATACCCTCGGCAGCAGGTTTTATGAATACACCCTGGGCTAATTTCGGTAAAGTAGATAATAAAGGGGTAGATTTGTCTTTGACATTCAATAAACAATTGAACAAAGACTTGTATCTGGGGGTGCGTGGAACAATGACTTATGCAAAGAATAAAGTTATTGAAAAAGATGAGGCTCCGGGTAGATTGGGTACTAATAGACAAGAAACAGGTTTGCCTGTTAATCAGTTGTTTGGTTTGATAGCCGAAGGCTTGTTCACGGAAGATGATTTTGAAAATGTCGAACAAGGCATTTTGAAAGAAGGTATTCCTACCCACACCTTTAGTTCAAGAATCCGACCGGGTGATATAAGATACCGGGATGTGGATGGAGATGGTTCGATAACGGATATGGACGAAGTACCTTTGGGAGGAACTGTTGATCCCCAGATTGTTTTTGGATTTGGCGGAAATGTGTCTTATAAAAATATCGATGTAAATATATTCTTTCAGGGAAATGGCAGAACCTGGCGTTTTATCGGAGGTTCAGGTTTCCTGCCGGGAAGTTCAATGGGAGCTATGTATAATATTTATGATAATTATCAGGATCGGTGGACTTCGGATAACCCAAGTCAGAATGTCTTTTATCCGCGTTTAACTTACGGACAAAACGAGAATAACTTGAAAGAATCTACCTGGTGGTTACGGAATATGAGCATATTGCGTGTTAAGGATATTGAAGTCGGATATCGTTTCCCGAAAGCTTGGATGAGTAAGATTGGCGTGAGATCGCTCCGTTTATATCTGAAGGGGGCTAACTTATTGACTTTTTCCGGCTTTAAAATGTGGGATCCGGAATTGGATACCAATAATGGTATGAAGTATCCGATCATGAAATCAATTTCTTTCGGACTGGATGTTAATTTCTAATAGCATAAAATGATTAAATATGAAAGCGATAAACTTATTAAAATATTTAGGTGTATCTGTTGCCTGTCTGTTGCTGAATGGTTGTGCCGATTTTATAGACAATGCTCCTGATGATCAACTGACCCTGGAGATGGTTTTTAACGATAAGACACGTACGGAAGATTGGCTGGCTAATATCTATTCCAAAATACCGGATCCTTATTGGGGATATGCCAATAAGATCGGTTGGGAAATTGCGGGCGATGATATGACTGCTTCGCAACGCTGGCAGCAATGGTGGACAGGTTCTTTACTTAAATTTCGTGTAGGTAGTTTCTATACGAATTCTGATTGGGATGCAAAGTACTGGAATGAGTTACCTCAACGTATCCGTTCGGCTTATATCCTGATAAATAATGCGCATGCCAATCCATTACAAAAAGTAACGGAAGAGGATATTGAATTGATGAGGAACGAATGTCGTTTTTTGATAGCATATTATTATTGGACGTTGACGGAAACTTATGGGGCAGTACCCTATTTTGACGATGTAGTCGATGTTAATGCCCCGTTAGACGAGATGGCGGTCGGACAGATGGCTTTTGATGATATGGTAGATATGCTTGACAAGCAATTATTGGATTTGTCGGATAAATTACCGGCTGAATGGGAAGAGGCTTTTTTTGGCCGGGCTACTTCGATTGCCTGTCTGGCTGTGCGTGCCCGTATGTTGTTATTCGCAGCAAGTCCGCTAGTGAATGGAAACGATATGTATAAAGGATTTCTCAATAATGATGGGAAAGAGCGTTTTAATTCGACTTATGATCCGACTAAATGGAAAAGAGCCGCAGATGCATGTAAATTATTGATTGATAAAGCTCATGCGGCAGGTCATGGTTTGTTTTATGAATACATCAATGGAAAGATCGACCCGTTCATGTCTTGTTATAATCTGCAGCTAAAGAAAACGTCCGAAGGAAACAAGGAAATATTATTTGCCCGTCCCGATTGTAATTTTGGAGATTGGGAAGGACATTCAACACCTCGCGGTTGTGGAGGAAATGGGGGATATGGTATTACACAAGGATTGGTGGATGCATTCTTTATGAAAAATGGCCTGTCTCCGATCCTGGGTTATAATGCAGACGGCTCTCCTGTCATAAATGAGGCATCCGGATATACAGAAAAAGGATTTTCTTCCGAGCCGGAGATAAGGGAAACAAATTGGAATCCTTGTCGTAAATATCCGGATGTAAAACCGGGGCAGATTACTACTCCGAATACATTCAACATGTATAGCAACCGGGAACCTCGTTTTTATCTGACTGTATTATATAATGGAGCTTGGTTCCATCAGGAAGGACGTGCTGCAGAAATGATGTCTAATCAGGCAGATGGAGGGCCGACGCACGACGCACCTCAAAACGGTTATCTGAACAGGAAAAAAATATCATTGGAGTCTATTCCCCGGGATGGTAAACGCCCGTATCGTCCGGGTATCCTGTATCGTTTGGGGGAAGCATACCTGAATTATGCCGAAGCTTTGAACGAATGTGAACCGGGTAATAAGGATATTATATTTTATGTAAATAAAATCCGTGAGCGTGCCGGTATACCCGAATATGGAACAGGAACGGATAATAACGGTTTCCAGCGCATCCCTTACACAAACGACCAGGCTACAGTTCGTGAACTGATCCGTAAAGAACGACGGGTTGAATTGTGCTGTGAAGGTATCCGGTACCATGATATCCGCCGTTGGAAATTGGGCGAACAGTTTTTGAATGGATATGACTATGGTATGAATTTCGGCGGAACGGAATATTCGGATGATACATCGAATAGTAATGCCTTCTTTGTCCGTTCAAAATGTTTACTACGTGTTTTCCAAAAGAAGCAGTATTGGATGCCTATCCATCAGAATGAAGTGGACAAGGATCCGAGTTTGGTTCAGGCTCCTTTCTGGAATACAAATGAATAAAATGTAATGTGTTTTTAATTAATTATATAGTATTTGCATAAGAGGGCGTTAATTTCAAATAACGTCCTCTTTTATTTTGTT
>ULWH01008024.1_pt1 | contig 17905 bp, 10 predicted proteins | sample 1960201 | NCBI WGS metagenome assembly ULWH01 (sample SAMEA4835808, study PRJEB28245) | human gut metagenome | biome: gut microbiome; material: fecal sample | place: Denmark | collected 2008
CTTTATTCGACTTCCCGAATATCATATATTGCAGCTCCACATTTTGTTATTTTACTATTCGTAATATAACCGGCCAGTGTACCGATATTATCCACACCTTGCACATGTAAATCTGTTGATGCTATTTCGATCTGTAAATTTTGAACACTACCATTCTCTATACGCCCAAATAAACCGGCATAATTATTATCATCGGTACTAATGGCAGCTAGATTACGGATCGTCTTTTCATCTCCATCCAATATACCTTTGAAAGGATTGCTGTTGTTTTTGCCGATAGGTGTCCATGCCTGCTCCCCTAAGTCTATATCTTCCGTCAGCTTAAAATAAACACCTTGAAAGTTTGTTTTACCGTTTATCGTCCCTCCGTTTTCCAGTGTAAGCTCTTTTCCTCCGGCATTCGTTTGTTGTGCCAGGTAAGCAAGTTCCGAAGCCGAGGCGATTTCGATCGGATTATCTTCCGTACCGGTTCCGTTGCCGGCATTGACTATTTTAGTTGCAGCTGTGCCATACCAAGCTGTGGTTTGTGCCTGGGTTACGATGGAACAAATAAGAAAAGAAATAAGATAAATCACATTCTTTGCCATAAATCACATGTTGTCCGTTGGTTTGTCGGACTTTAGGATCCATCAGTTCCCGGAGTGGATGGTTATAAAAATAAAGAAGGCGTAGGAACTGTTGATATATATCTTTAGTGAGGCCTTCGACTGCCCTGTATACCGATACAAACAACAACCCACGCCCTTTATTGAAATATAAGTATGGTTAGCACATACTTGTATATAACAAAGAAAGGAACGTGAGCGTTTCTGTTGTCTATTATCCGGTATACATGAAAGTGTCGAAGTTTCACTAAAGGATAATATCTTAAAAACGCTTCTCGTAATCAATAAAATGCACCTTTCGGTATCGCTATACCGGGGTACAGGGGCAAAAGTAGAGAGAACCTTCCGATTATGCAAACAAAAGTGAATCAATTTTCTGCATCCGTTGAAAACAGAGTGCTGATAAATACCTGGCATTACATATTGATATTGATAAAACAACTATCATACTATCACTTTTGCTTATAATATATTGTATATAAGTGTTTTGACTTGTGATAGTTAGTCAATTTAACTATCACTTATCTATCACACTACTATCACTCCCTACATAAAAAGTTGCATAGGTAGTATCTTATTTTGAGTAAGTATATAGCTAAAATTCAGTGATATAGTAATGTGTGTTGTTTGACATCCGGGTGTCGAGGGTGTCGAGATCCGGGTGTGAGCATCGTCAACATGGGGGTGTGAAATAAGCTGAAACGGGCATCTTGATAACAAGAAGTCTGCATCCGGGTGAATTAAGTCTATATGTTTTTTGCAAATAGATAGGGAGCAAACGAAGTATAAGACGCCATGCATAGGCGTAACAAGCATTGATACGCAGTTAAAGAATGTTGCCGCTTGGTTAAAATACAGTTAAAGTGATGGTTGTGTGATAGATGAGTGATAGTTAAATTGATTAACTATCACGGAGTAATTGATTGATATATAATTGTATATCTCGTAAAGTGATAGTGTGATAGTTGATTTGACTAAAACATTATAGGTAGCCTTCGCAAACAGACTAGGGTAATGCCTGGATACCGGTTATCTCGAACGTCTTTGTGTTTTGCTTTTAGGATTGAAAGAAGTCTTTCTTCCGGCTGCCGGTTTTGCCGATTTAAAGTTGCTACCCGATGCCGGCCGTTCCTTTTTAGCGGGAGAAGACTTGACCGGTTGACTTTTGGTAACCGTACTGTTTTTAGGAGTAGTACTCCTTGCAGGCTTGCCTTTCTTGGCAGACGCTTCTTCTGTTTTTACCGAGTTGGCGATCTTCTTATATAAAGTCTCTGTCTCGGCAGGAGTCAGGTCGCGGTATTGTCCGATTTTCAGATCGTTCAGATGGATATGCATGATACGTGTGCGTTGCAGTTTGGTAACATTATACCCGAGGTACTCGCACATTCGGCGGATCTGACGGTTAAGCCCCTGGCGCAAAACGATCATAAATGAGTTGGAACCTTTCTGCGTAATTTCGCATTTGCGCGTAACGACTCCCAGGATCGGGATGCCGCCTTGCATGCGTTTAATGAAATCGGCTGTAACCGGCTTGTCTACCGTTACGAAATATTCTTTGTCGTGATTGTTGTTGACACGCAATATCTTGTTGACTATATCGCCCTCATTGGTGAGTAGTAATAATCCCTGTGAATCTTTGTCCAACCGTCCGATCGGAAAGATACGTTCGGAATGTCCGATGGCATTCACGATATTATCTTTTTCGGCAGGATCGGTCGTGCTTACAATGCCTACCGGCTTATTGTAGGCAATGATGATAGATTCTGCTTTGCCGCTGATAATCTCACCAAATACCCTTACCACCTGTCCGGGTAAGACCTGGGTTCCCATTTCTACCTTTTTTCCGTCAAGGGTGACTGCGCCTTGCTCGATATATTTATCAGCCTCACGTCGCGAACAGAATCCGCTTTCGCTAATGTATTTATTTATTCGTATTTGCATAGTGAAATTAGGAATCTGAATTGGTGAAGGCGCAAAGATAATACAATTTATTGAACCTTCTCCAAAGTAATATGCCTAAGGTAGTCAGGCTGACAGGAAAACCGCACCAAATACCTATCGCTCCCCAGTCAAGGATGAATCCGCAGATGTATCCGATCGGCAAAGCCAGTCCGAAATGACAGAAGAAAGCCCGGTAGGCCATATACTTCACATCGGCAATGCCACGTAATGCATTGGCAAACAGTATTTGCAGTCCGTCCCCGAACTGATACAGGATAACCGACCATGACAGAAGGGCAACCATCGCCACCACATCATGTTCGGGAGTAAACAAATATCCCATGTTTTTATGGAAGGCGAGAATGAACAGGACGAATATAACCGCCACTCCCATGATCAGGTGCAGCCCCGCAAAAGAAGTCCGGCGTATATCCAGCCAGTTTCCCTGCCCTTTGAAAGCACTTACCCGGATGGTGACCGCTGCCGCAATACCGTAATACACCATGAATCCTAATGTCGTGATGACACCCAACACCTGATGCGCTGCCAACGCCGTACTGCCTATCCATCCCATCATGATTACGCTCAGGCTGAATGAACCCGTTTCGACTCCCATCAACAGGCCGACCGGAAATCCCATCCGGATCAGGTTGCTGAGATTCACCCGGTTGATGACTCCTTCCCTGAACCCTTTCAGGTATTCTTTATATTTACTGTGGCGGAAGAACAGGATAAGGAAAACAATGAATGTCAGGATGCGGCTGACCAGTGTGGAGATCCCGGCACCTGTCAGTCCCATTTCCGGTACACCGCATTTCCCGTAGATAAGGAAATAGTTCCCGATGATATTCAGCACATTGGCTCCAAGCATGATCCACATAGGGGTAACCGTGTCGGTCGTCCCGTCGCTGAATTGCTTGAAGGAGTTGAACAACATGGCGAATATAACGGAAAATAACTGGAGAATGTAATAGGGGACGATATAGGGCATCAGCTCTTCCGGCTGGTTCAATATGTCGATATTCAAGAGCAGCGAAAGCATACAAAGGCTGAGCAGTATGCCGACGATGAAGTTGATCAATAAACTGTTCTTCAATGTCTCCCCGGCTCTGCGAAGCTCTTTGCCGGCAAAAAGACCGCCGATAATGGGAGTGAGGCCGTACGAGAAGCCCATCCCGAAGATGAAAGCCAGGTTAAAGAAATTGTTTACGAATGAGGCGGCCGCCAGTTCGTTGGTACTATGGTGGCCTACCATTATGTTATCGGCAAAGCCTACAATAATAATGCCCAGCTGTCCCAACATGATCGGGACACCCAGGCGTATTGTTTGTTTATAATGTTCTTTGTAAGTAGAGAATTGTATCATTCAGAAATGCAAATCCTTATTCAATGATGCTGACCGATTCGATAACGACGTTTTCCAACGGGCGATCCTGTCGGTTGGTCTTAACGTTCTGGATGGCGTCTACCACGTCCATACCTTCTGTCACTTCGCCATAAACTGTATATTCATTATCCAGGAAAGGTACGCCGCCGATTGTTTTGTAGGCTTCCCGTTGTTCCGGCGTCAGCTTGGCTTCGTCCTTGCGCTTTTCGGCTTCCATTTCCGTCTTGCCGACCAGTGTATCGCGGATGATGGCCAGTTCGGCCTTGTCGCCACTTTGATAAGCCGCTTTGATCTTGGCGCTGTTCTCTTTTTGCAGACGGGCGAAGATCGACTGTTTCAGGCGGCCTTCTTTTTGTTTCTCCATCTGTGCCAGTTCAGCGTCTTTGTACACTTTTCCGGTTACGATATAAAACTGGGAAGCCGAAGATTCCTTTTCCGGATTTACTTCGTCACCTGTGCGGGCTGCGGAAAGTGCCCCTTTCTTATGGAAATATTTCGGGTAAACGAACTCGGCGGGAACGGTATAACCCAGGTCGCCGGCACCCAGTTGCTTGCTCATGGGAGCGTCTTTCGAGGTTACATCGCCACCCTGTACCATGAAATCCTTGATCACACGGTGGAACAAGAGGCCGTTGTATTGTCCTTCCTTTACCAGTTTGATAAAGTTGTCGCGGTGTTGCGGCGTTTCGTTGTATAGTTTTAGTTTGATTGTTCCCAGGCTGGTTTTCATCACTACCTGGGTTTCTTTTGTTTGCGTTTCCATTCTTATCTCTTTTATTGATTATTTTTTGACAATAGCCATTGTCTTGATCTTTATATTCTTCAACGGTCTGTCTTCCTCATTTGTTTCGACAAACTGGATTTTATCGACCACTTTCATGCCACTGACAACTTCGCCGAAGACCGTGTACTTGTTATCCAGATGAGGTGCGCCACCTTCAAGCATATAGGCCTGGCGTTCTTCCGGGGTAAATGTTTTGTTGTCGTTTTTCTCCATCTTGTCCAGTTCCATTTCCGTATAGAACTTTCCGGTGACGATATAGAACTGTGTGCCGGATGAGGCACGTTCCGGGTTTTCTTCGTCGCTGGTGCGGGCAGCACACAACATGCCGCGTTTATGGAAGTATTTCGGATAAACGATTTCGGCGGGAATGGTGTAGCCCGGATCGCCGTCGCCCAGGTGCTTTTCGATAGGGGCATCTTTCGAGTCGATATCGCCCCCTTGTATCATAAACTGTTTGATCACGCGGTGGAACAGCAGGCCGTCGTAACGCTTTTCTTTCACATTTTTGATAAAATTATCCCGGTGTAAGGGCGTATCGTTAAATAACTTCACTTTGATCTTCCCCATATCGGTGTCGATCAGTACAAGTGTCTCAACATCCTGCGCTTGCGAATGAACGGATGTCAGCAATCCGGCAAGTAATAAACATATAGCAAACAGCTTCTTCATCTTCGTTTTATTTAGTTATTAAGGCAACAAAAATAGTTACTTTTAGTCGTTAACGCAACCTTTTAACACAACCTTTTCATGCGGTGCTTGTTCCTTACTGGTAAAACGTCTAAACAAAACACATTTATGAAAGCATTTGTTAAAGGAGCAGTTCTTCTGCTCGGGTTAGGAGTATTCTCTTCCCATGCTCAGGCTCAGAAAGTGATCATTCAGGATGAGGAGCCGAATTCTATTATCTTCGTTTCGCGCGACAAGGCGGGGGATGAGATAATCCGGATATTGAATGAAACGAAAAGTCCGCGCTTCCATGAACCGGGTATTCCCCGTTTCCTGCTGACCGATCGTAAAGGCCGTTTCGCTTTAGGTATCGGCGGGTATGTAAAGGCAACTGCCGAATATGACTTCGGCGGTATCTCCAAAGATATTGATTTCTATCCGGCACTGATCCCCAACAAAGGTGCCTCTCATGTCAGAAACCAGTTCCAGATGGATGCCACTACCAGTACTGTTTTCCTCAAATTGGTAGGCCATACCAAGCATCTGGGCGACTTTGTCGTATATACGGCCGGTAACTTCCGGGGCGACGGCAAAGGTTTTGAGTTGCGTAACGCTTATGCTTCTTTGCTGGGCTTTACGCTTGGTTACGATTACGGTTCGTTCATGGATCTGGCCGCTATTCCCCCCACGATCGACTTTGCCGGGCCGAACGGGATGGCGATCTATCATGCTACCCAGTTCCGCTATGAACGCGCTTTCGGCAAAGGATGGAAAGCCGGTGTCGGTGTGGAAATGCCCGTAGTGGATGGCACTACCAACGATAAGCTGGATATCGGTTCGCAACGTATGCCTAACTTCCCGGCTTACGTGCAGTACGGATGGAATAAAAGCAGCCATGTACGTGCCGCCGCTATCGTACGGAGTATGACTTATGATAACCTGGTTGCTAATAAGGCTGAGTCGGAAACCGGCTGGGGCGTGCTGCTTTCTACCACCTTTAATCTGTGCAGCAAAGTGCAGATGTATGGACAGGGTGTTTACGGTAAAGGTATAAGTCAGTATATGAACGACCTGAGTAACCTGAATGTGGATATCGTTCCCGATCCGGCTAAAGCAGGGCATATGCAGGTGCTTCCTATGATGGGATGGTATGCCGGATTGCAGTATAATATTTCCCCGAAAGTGTTTGTTTCAAGTACCTATAGCCAGTCACGCCTGTACAGCGATAATGATTATCCCGAAACACCGTCCGAACAATATCGTTACGGCCAGTATCTCGTAGCAAACTTATTCTGGAATGTAACACCGGATCTTCAATTAGGTGCTGAATATCTTAGAGGATGGCGTACGGACTTTAATGATCAGACACGCCATGCGAACCGTCTGAATGTAGCCGTTCAATACAGTTTCTAACGGATATTTGTTTGTTTATTATACAATAAGAGAGAGACGTCGCTGCAAGATGCAGTAATGACGTCTCTCTTATTTTATGTGTGTATTGATACTACTTAATTAAAATATGGAAAGGTTTTATTACTTTTGCATAAATAAATTAAGGAAAAGCATATGAAAAACACCTCACGTTTTTGGCTATTTAACATTCTGATGATGTCGGTGCTATTATGGGGTATACAAGATCGTTTGCTGGCGGACAATGCTTCAATAAAGAACCTTCGTTTCAACAGAATATCATCTTTTGAGGATTTACCATCGGAAGAAATAACGCAGATCATACAGGATAATAAAGGATATATCTGGATAGCTACCAATTCCGGCTTGTGCCGTTACGACGGTTACCGTATCCGCACCTATAAGGACAACCTGTTCACTCCGGGCATACTGACGGACAACCAGATCAAGACCATTGCTGAAGACCACAGTTCCAATCTCTGGATCGGTACGAACAACGGTTTGAACATATTGAATATGATAACCGGGCAAATCCGTGAGGCAGAGGATAGCCGATTGCAGGATAAGGTGGTCTCTGTCTTGTATGTATCGAAAGACAATAATGTATGGGTCGGTATGGATGATGGATTATATCGGTATATCCCGGAACGGGGATCTTTTATCGTATACGATAAAGCCACCAATGGGCGCCCATTGGTGGGCATTAAGTCTATCATGGAAGATAGCAAAGGACGGCTTTGGATAGGAACCTGGGCGGTAGGCCTTTTGAGATATGAAAAGGATAAGGATGCCTTTATCAGCTATCCGCAGATGGACGAACGTAACTCCGCCCATGTCTTATTTGAGGACAGTTACCAAACCATCTGGGTAGGTACCTGGGATCGGGGATTGTATCATCTGAATACTCCGGAAACACCTGAGACGGTTACCTGGAAGCACTATCTCAGTCAACCGGGTAATAAACAAAGCCTGTCGGACAATATCATTTACAGCATAGAAGAAGAAACCGGCAGTAACACCCTCTGGATCGGAACCCGCAGCGGCCTGAGTATCCTCGACCTGGACTCACAAAATGATTCGTTTGTGAATTATTTGCCGGAAAGTGAAACCTATAAACTACCTTATAATGAATTGGATGCTATTGTGCGCGACCGTTCGGGAATCATGTGGCTGGGTATGATGGGAGGGGGAGTCTATTCCGTTAATATGCGGCATTCCCCTTTTCAGAAGAATGATCTGGAATCGGTCAAGCACAGGCTGTTCAGTAACTCCGTGCGCAGTATGTTTGTGGATAGCGAACAGACGCTCTGGATGGGAATAGGCAGTTATGGCCTGGTTATCCAGGAGCAGGGAGCCGAACAACCGGTCTTTTATATCGATCATCCCGATTTCAGGCAACCGACGCCTTATCTGTATACGATCAACCATATCATAGAACGCAGGGACGAGCAGGAAATCTGGTTCGGGACGTGGGGCAGTGGCATTACCATCTATGATAAGGATGCGGCCGGAAATAAGCTACGGCACCTGAATGAAGAAAATACTCCCTGGCTGCCGGATGGCTTTATCTTCAGTATGTTGGAAGACAGCCGGAAGAACGTCTGGATAGGTTGCCGTAGCGGTGTGGCTGTTTACGGGCCTGATGGCAAAGGCGTTTCGTTAAGCGACTACCGGACGGAACCGGATGGAGCCCCGATCAACTATTGCTATTATGCCATTGAAGAGACACGGGACGGAAATATCTGGCTGGGAAGTAATCACGGGATTATCCGTGTTTCCGGAGATGCATCCCAACCGGATCAGTTACAGTTTAGCCTGTATGACAGGGCGAATGGTAAACTTGCCTACGAATGGCTGCAATGCCTGTATGAAGATTCCAAGGGTAACCTGTGGGCCGGTTCCGATGGCGGCGGCTTGAACTTATACGATAAAGAGAGCGATTCTTTTATCTCCGTAAACAGGCGGTATAACCTGCAAACCGATGTGGTCAGCAATATACAGGAGGACGAAAGCGGTAACCTCTGGTTGGGAACCGGTTTGGGGCTGGTTCGCCTGACGGTTTCACCGGATGCTGCAACGGCTTCGTCGCGAACCTATACGGCAACCGATGGCCTTCCCGACAACTCGTTTATACGGGATGCCATAGCGAAGGCGAAGGATGGCAAGTTATATTTCGGCGGACATAACGGTTATGCCAGTTTCTATCCGCAGAAAGTAAAGGAGGACGATGTGGTTCCCCCGGTAGCCATTACGAATATATCAATTTTTAATACTCCGCTGGATGAGCTTACTCCCGCAGACAGGGAGGAAATAACCCCTAATTCTTCCAGCTTTGCCAATGAACTGGTGCTCGACTATAACCGGAATCATTTCAGTATCGAATTCTCTTCGCTGAGTTATGCCAATCCTTCCAAAAACAAATATGCCTATAAGCTGGAAGGATACGACACGGACTGGCAGTACACGGGAGCGTCCAGCCGCGTTGCCAATTACAACAACCTGAAAAGCGGCCTTTATACGTTCCATTTGAAAGGTTCGAATGAGAACGGCCTGTGGAACGAACAGGAACGGGTATTGCAGATCCGTATCTTGCCGCCACCCTGGAAAACGACCTGGGCTTATACATTATATATACTGTTGCTGTCGGCAACGGTGTTTGTCACCTACCGTGTACTGAAAAACCGTATCCGTGAGAAGCAGGCGCAGGAGTTACAGAAGATGGAACTGGTTAAAACAAAGGAGATCAACCATGCCAAGTTGCAGTTCTTTACCAATATCACGCATGAGTTCCTGACACCTCTTACCATCCTGTCCGCTTCGCTGGACGAAATGAAGATGCAGGCGCCGCAACTCGACGACTTCTATAAGGTGATGTCCGACAATATAAACCGTTTGATACGCCTGTTGCAGCAAATCCTGGAATTCCGGAAAGCAGAGACCGGCAACCTGAAGCTGAAAGTATCGGAAGCAGACCTGGCTACCTTCGTGTGGAAGGAAGTAGAAGCATTCCGTCCGCTGATGAAGAAAAAGAGAATGCAGTTCAGCTTTACCTGCCAACCGGATACGATTACCGGGTATTTCGATCCGGACAAGCTGGATAAGATATTATATAACCTGCTATCCAACGCCTCGAAATATAACCGCGAAGGGGGTACGATCGATGTCAGCCTGTCTCTGGATGAAGAAGAAAACATCGTAACCCTTTCCGTGAAGGATAACGGCCAGGGTATTTCCAAGGAAGGAATGAAGAACCTCTTCAAACGTTTCTATGAAGGCGACTACCGGCGTTTCAATACGACCGGGACAGGGATCGGTCTGTCGTTGGTAAAAGACCTGGTTACATTGCACGAAGGAACTATCCGTGTGGAGAGTGAAGAAGGGCAGGGGGCGACCTTTATCGTCACGTTACCGATCTCCCGCTCTGCCTATAAGGAAGAACAGGTGGATGAGTTGATAACTCCGGCTGCCGATGAGCAGGCGCTGCCTGTGGAAAGCGGAGATACCGGAAGTGCTTCAAAAGAGAAAAGCGGGTATTCTTTGTTGCTGGTAGAAGATAATGAAGAACTGTTGGCTCTGATGGTCAAATTGTTGGGACGCGAATACCCGGTCTATACGGCACATAACGGGAAAGAAGCCATCCAGGCGATCGAGTCGAACGATATCGACCTGATCGTCTCCGACGTAATGATGCCGGAGATGAACGGAGTGGAACTATGCCGCTACGTGAAAGGTAATTTCGATATCTGCCATATTCCTATCATCCTGCTTACGGCCAAGAATAAGGAAGAAGACCGTATCGAAGCCTATGAATCTGGTGCTGACGGTTTCCTTAGCAAGCCTTTCAACCTCTCGTTGCTACATGCCCGTATCAAGAACTTATTGCGGGGGAAGGAACGAACCGCCCGTGACTTTAAGAAGCAACTTGTCTTCGAAGCGCAGGAACTGAACTATACCAGCCTGGATGAGGACTTCCTGCAACGGGCGATCAGTTGCGTGCAGAAGCATCTGGATAATTCGGAATTCGACCAGCAACAGTTTATGGAGGAAATGGCAACCAGCAAATCTACCTTATATAAAAAGCTGAAGTCGCTTACCGGACTGAACACTTCTGCCTTTATCCGCAATATCCGTTTGAAGGCGGCCTGCCAGATTATCGAAGAAAAGAAGCGGGTACGTATTTCCGAACTGGCTTATGCTGTCGGATTTAACGATCCGAAGTACTTTAGTGCCTGCTTCAGGAAGGAATTCGGTATGCTTCCTTCCGAGTATATGGAGCGTTATCATCCGGAAGCAGCCGAGGAGGGAGAATTATAGATAAAAGATGTCTGTAAATAGATACTGTGTTAGTTTACAGACTATTTGTAATCATGTGTAGAGTACACTTGTTCTTTTAATGGTCACATTTGCGGAAAGAAATTAACCGCAATGTTAAACCATTAAATTTGTATTGCATGAAAGCACACAGTTTTGTGTTGGCAGCCGCGCTGTTAAGCGCATGCCCCGTATTATACGGAAATGCTGCCGGAGCTGATCCTATCGTCCGGCAAAGTAATGCGGCCAGTCCGCAGCAGAGTAAAAAGATTTCCGGTGTCGTTAAGGATACAAGCGGCGAACCGGTAATCGGTGCTAACGTTATTGTGAAAGGAACTACAATCGGAACCATGACAGACATCGACGGACAGTTTAATCTGGATGTCCCGTCGGATGCTATCCTGCAAATATCTTATATCGGATATATCGCGCAGGAAATGCCTGTAAGAAATCAAACGGCTTTTAATATCAAACTGGTGGAAGACAGCCAGGCTTTGGATGAAGTGGTTGTCGTTGGTTTCGGTACCCAGAAGAAAGTAAACCTGACAGGTTCGGTAGGGACAGTAGACTCGGAAGCCTTGGAAGCACGTCCGGTAATGAATGCGACGCAGGCATTACAGGGGTTGGTTCCCGGTTTACAGATCTCATCGGCCGGCGGTAGTATGGAAACAAAAGCTGATATTAATATACGTGGTACAGCCACGATCGGTGAAGGTTCGAGCGGCAGCCCGCTGGTACTTATCGACGGGATGGAAGGCGATATTAATTCCATCAATCCGCAGGATATCGAAAATATCTCAATTCTGAAGGACGCCGCTGCTTCTTCCATCTATGGTTCACGTGCTCCTTTCGGGGTAATCCTTATTACTACCAAAAGCGGCCGCAGCGGTAAACCGGTGATCAATTATAACAACAGTTTCCGTTGGAACGATCCGGTAAAGACTCCTAATATGATGGATTCGTATACCTTCGCCACTTATTTCAATGATGCCAATGTGAATGCCGGTAACGGATTGTTCTTCACCCCGGAGCGTCTGCAACGTATCAAAGATTACCAGCAGGGTAAGATTTCCAATTCTGTTATTGCCAATCCGAACAACCCGCAATATTGGGCAGACGGTTATGCCGAAGGTAACGACAACGTCGACTGGTACGATGCTCTGTACCGCGACTGGGCTTTCTCGCAGGAACATAACTTCAGCATCAACGGCGGTTCCGACAAGGTAAGCTACTATGCTTCTTTCAACTATCTGGATCAGAACGGCCTGATGGTATTCAACCAGGATACGTACGATCGTTATACGGCTACCGGTAAGATCAATGCCACGCTGACAGACTGGGCTAAGTTGAATTACAGCACCCGTTTCACTCGTGAAGATTACGGACGTCCTTCTGCCATGTCGGATGGATTGTTTTCCGATCTGGGACGTCAGGGCTGGCCGGTGTTGCCTTTGTATGATCCGAACGGTTACCTTTATTCTTCTCCGTCACCCGCACTGGGACTGGCTACCGGCGGACGCGATTATACGCAGACCGATAATATCTACCAGCAGGCTTCGTTGATCCTCGAACCGATCAAGAACTGGATTACCCATATCGACTTCAACTACCGCATTATGTCGGCCAACCGTCACTGGGACTCGCAACAGACCTTCAACCATGATGTGGACGGCAATCCGGTAATCTACGGCACAGGATCGAATGTGCATGAAGAACTTCACAAGGAGAACTATATGAACCTGAATGCCTATACAGAATACAGCTACAATCTGGAGTCGGGGCATAACTTCAAAGCAATGGTCGGTTTCCAGTCGGAAATGATGCGCCAGACCAAGTTTGGCCTGCAACGCGATGGTATCATTATCTCCGGACTGCCGGAAGTAGACCTTACTTCGGGACTCGATTATAACGGTGGCGTGGTGACTCCTTCCGTCAACGGTGCCCGTCAACGCTGGACAACAGCCGGTTTCTTCGGACGTATCAACTATGACTATCAGGGTCGGTATCTCGCAGAAGTAAACCTTCGCTACGACGGTACTTCCCGTTTCCATAAAGACCAGCGCTGGAACCTGTTCCCTTCATTTTCCCTGGGATGGAATATTGCCCGTGAAGCGTTCTGGGAACCTATCGCTGAATACGTCGGCACACTGAAACTGCGCGGTTCTTATGGTGAACTGGGTAACCAGAATACAACCAGTTGGTATCCTTCTTATCAGATACTGGAAGTAAAAGCCAGCGACGGTAAATGGTTGCAGAACGGCCTGAAGCCGAATGCCGCTTATGTGCCCGGACTGATCAGTTCCACCTTAGGATGGGAACGCGTACGTAACTGGAACGTCGGTGTCGACTTCGGATTACTGAACAACCGCCTGACCGGATCGTTCGATTATTACAACCGTCTGACACTCGATATGATCGGCCCGGCTCCCGAACTGCCTGCTTCTTTGGGTGCGGATGTCCCGAAGACAAACAATACCGACTTAAAGACTTACGGTTTCGACCTGGAGATCGGATGGAACGACCGTCTAAAGAACGGCCTGGGCTATAGTGCCAAATTTATCCTGTCGGATGCGCAGACCGAGATCACCCGCTACCCGAACCCGACCGGAACGCTCGACAAATACCGTACAGGCCAGAAGTTGGGTGAGATCTGGGGTTACGAAACGATCGGTATCGCCCAAACGCAACAGGAAATGGATAACCACCTGGCCTCTTTGCCGAATGGCGGACAGGAAGCTCTGGGCACAAGCTGGGAAGCCGGCGACATCATGTACAAAGACCTCAATGGCGACGGCATGATCAGCAACGGAGCCAATACGATCGACGATCACGGCGACTATAAACTGTTGGGAAATAACACGCCGCGCTTCCAGTTCGGTATCGACCTGGGTGCCGACTATAAAGGTTTCGACTTCCGTGCCTTCTTTCAGGGTGTGATGAAACGCGACTTCTGGCAAGACAGCGAATACTTCTGGGGTGTGACGGATAATATGTGGTGGTCGGCCGGCTTTAAAGAACATGCCGATTATTTCCGCGCAGAAGCATCCAACGACCTGGCTGCTAACCTGAATGCCTACTATCCACGTCCTATCTTCAATACCGATAAGAACCAGAAGATACAGAGCCGTTATCTTCAGAATGCCTCTTATATCCGCCTGAAGAATGTTCAGTTGGGATATACGCTGCCGGCTACGCTGACCAACAAGTTCTATGTATCCAAACTGCGTATCTTCGTCTCCGGTGAAAACCTCTGGACAGGTACAGGCATGGCCAACATGTTCGATCCGGAAACTATCAACGGTGGTAAGGTCGATGATAACACAAAGAAAGGTAACGGTAACGCTTACCCACTCTCTAAAACGATCTCATTCGGTATAAATGTTACTCTTTAATAGCTGATTTACGATGAAACACATAAATAAAATCAAACAACTGGCAGGAGTCGCTTTGTTAGGCGTACTGGTTTCCTGCAATGACTACCTGGAGCAGTCTCCTCTGTCACAGATCACTCCGGATAAATACCTGAACGAAGAATCCCAGCTGGCAACCTATGCCAACGGATTGTATACGGATATCCTGCCTTCGCACGGCGAATGGAGTTACGGAACCTTCGGTACGGACGAACATACCGACAACCAGGCAACGAAAACGTATGATAATAAGTTTGTCCCCGGGCAGTGGAGAACAGCCCAGACAGAAGATAGCGACAAGAACAAACGCCACTGGTTCTTCGAACGCATCTATAGTTGCAACTATTTCCTGGATAACGTCTTGCCGAAGCTGGCTGAAGGTAAGATCACCGGAAGCACGGACAATATCAACCATTATGTCGGCGAGATCTATTTCCTTCGTGCCCATGAATATTTCAAACGCTATCAGAAATTCGGCGATTTCCCTATCATCCGCCATACGTTGCCGGACGAAATGGAACCGCTGATCGAAGCCAGCAAACGTTCTCCCCGTAATGAAGTGGCCCGTTTCATTATCTCCGACCTCGATTCGGCTATTATGCTGATGGCTACGACCCCGGACAAGAATAAGAGCCGTATTTCGAAAGAAGCCGCTTTGCTGCTTAAGTCGCGTGTGGCCCTGTTCGAAGGAACCTGGTTGAAATACTTTAAAGGAACGGCCTTTGTCCCGAATGGAGACGGATGGCCCGGCAAGAGCAAGGAGTATAATGCTAATTATCAGTTCCCTTCCGGAAGTATAGAAGGCGAGATCGATTACTTCCTGACCGAGGCGATGGATGCTGCCAAACAGGTGGCCGACGCAACTCCTCTGGTAGAGAATACCGGTTTGGTTCAGCAGGATGCAACAGATCCGGTGAACCCATATATGGATATGTTCGGCGACGTGGATTTGTCAGGCTACAGTGAAGTTCTTTTATGGCGTCCGTATAATAAAGGATTAGGACAGACCCATTGTGTGGTTGTCGGAGCACAGAACGGTGACTATGGAGTAGGAGTGACCCGTGGTATGGTAGACGGTTTCCTGATGAGCGACGGTATGCCTATCTATGCCTCTTCCGCTTACAAAGGCGATAAAACGATTGCCGACGTCCGTGTCGGCCGCGACTCCCGTCTGAATATCTTCCTGAAAGAACCGGGACAAAAGAATATCTTGTTCGAGTCGACCGAAGGGACACATGCCGTACTGGTAGAGCCTAACCCGGCCATCCTGGAGTCTTCTCTGGAAAAGACATATACTACCGGTTATGCGCTGCGCAAGGGTAACTCTTATTATCAGAACCAGTGCGCCAACGGTGCCAGCTACACCGGCTCGATCACCTTCCGTGGTGTGGAAGCTTATCTGAACTATATGGAAGCCTGCTATGAAAAGAACGGATCGCTGGATGCAACAGCCCAGAACTACTGGCGTGCCATCCGTGCCCGTGCCAAAGTCGATACGGACTACAACAAGACGATCGCCGCTACCCGCATGAGTGAAGAAGCAAAGAACGACTGGGGTGCTTATTCTGCCGGAAATCTGATCGATCCGACTTTGTATAACATCCGCCGCGAACGTCGTTGCGAGCTGATGGCCGAAGGATTGCGTTTCATGGACTTGTGCCGCTGGCGTGCAATGGATCAGATGATCAAGACTCCGTATCATATCGAAGGTTTCCGCCTGTGGGCCGGCATGAACGAATGGTATAAGAATGAAGACGGCTCAACCCGTTTGGTATATGGCCTGGATAATCCGAGTGCAAACGTATCCGACCCGGCATTGAGCGAATATCTTCGCCCGTATGAAATCTCCGGCCGTTCGGTTGCCAAAGACGGTTATCGCTGGGCAATGGCTCATTACCTGCAACCGATCTGTATCCAGCACCTGATGATTGCTGCCAACGGTGCAGATATATCCGTCTCACCGATCTATCAGAACCCGGGATGGCCGACAGTGGCTAACCAGGGAGCTACGGAATAGTTGGGAGTTTTGGTTTATCTCCTTAGGTAAGTTGCAAGTGTTTCATGCAGGTGAAACACTTGTTTCATCAGGGTGGAACAACTGTTTCACCTGCATGAAACAAAAATAAGTCCGGCTGCTTTCTGTTGCCAGTCGGTTAGTCAAATAAAAAAGAATAGCAATGATAAGAATATTAAGTTTGGTTCTACTACTGGTGTCATGTACCGGTATGAAGGCTCAGGAGATTATGCCCGGTGAAAGATGGCCGGATGATAAAGGCGTTCATGTCAATGCGCATGGCGGCGGTATGTTGTATGCCGACGGAACCTATTATTGGTTCGGTGAGTTTAAAAGCGATACGACCAGTGTGGCGCTGGATGGTGTTACCTGCTATTCTTCCTGCGATCTGGTTCACTGGAAGAATGAAGGAATTGCCATGCCCGTTATGCCGGAAGAGTCTTATAGCGATATTGAAAGGGGTTGTATATTGGAACGCCCGAAGGTTGTTTATAATAAAAAGACCAATAAATATATAATGTGGTTTCATCTGGAACTGAAAGGAAAGGGATATGCGGCCGCCCGTGTCGGAGTAGCTGTAAGCGATAAGGTTACAGGCCCTTACCGTTTCGTCCATTCTTATCGTCCTTGTGCCGGTTTCTGGCCGGAGAATATGCCGGAAAAAGACCGTTCCCTGAAAGTAACGCCGAAAGATTTTGCCGAATGGTGGACACCCGAATGGAGCAAAGCCGTAGAAGAAGGACTGTTCGTCCGCCGGGATATGGAAGGCGGGCAAATGTCGCGCGACATGACTATCTATGTGGATGATGACGGAAAAGCCTATCATATCTATTCTTCGGAAGAAAACCTGACCTTGCAGATAGCCGAACTGACCGACGATTACCAGAGCCATACCGGACGATATATCCGTATATTCCCCGGCGGTCATAATGAGGCACCGGCCATCTTTAAAAAAGACGGAACCTACTTTATGATTACTTCCGGTTGTACGGGTTGGGATCCGAATGAAGCCCGCCTGTTCTCCGCTTCTTCCATCTGGGGGCCGTGGACACAGCATCCTAACCCTTGCCGTGGAGATGATGCCGCTCTCACTTTCCATTCGCAAAGCACCTTTATTTTCCCTGTAGCCGGCAAAAAAGATGCCTTCATCTTTATGGGCGACCGCTGGACACCGAAGCATCCATCCGATGCCCGTTACATCTGGCTACCGATACAGTTTGAGAACGGCCTGCCGGTATTGAAGTGGATGGATAAATGGAGCTTGGATTATTTTGATACAAAGACCTTTTAGTGCGGATGATGTAGCTTTAGGAAATATTGAATTCTCTGTTTATAGCAGTCAGTTATATTGTCTCGTTGATATTGGGCGGGTTTGGA
>ULWH01029196.1_pt1 | contig 17773 bp, 9 predicted proteins | sample 1960201 | NCBI WGS metagenome assembly ULWH01 (sample SAMEA4835808, study PRJEB28245) | human gut metagenome | biome: gut microbiome; material: fecal sample | place: Denmark | collected 2008
AGTTCGTGCAGATAGTATTTATAAGGGCGAAAATAAAACACCCTAGCAGAACTCTATAACTAAAAATGTAAAATTAAAGTCGGGAAGACAATTTGCGAAATGCAAAGCATTGTCTTCCCGACTGTTTTTGTTTAATCAGCAGGGGTGTTCATCGGACACCCGTTTTGATTAAATTTTATGTTTAAATAAGATTATGTGATGTTATGGAAGTTGTGTATGATTTTGTAGGGAAGAACCGTATTCTCTCGCACGGCGAGCCGCCGTTCCCGATTCGTGTAGATAGTTTGTAATATAAAAAACATATCATGCCCGAGCGTAGCATTGCAATTTTTCGCACAATCCCGTAGGGGCGTTCATTGGACGCCCGCCAAGTAATGACAGAAAATTTATGATGAAAATAAACTGTATAAATGAGATACAGAATTGCAGTTACTTTGTAACATTTATATCATTTAAATTACAATATTATTTGTACCATTATTTTTGTTTAAATCAACCCAACGATATACTTCTGAATCAAGGTTGCGTCAACAACACTGATTTCGCCGTCATGGTTTACATCGCTGTTAAAAAGCTGAGTCTTGCCGAATTTTACAATACCTACAACATATTTCTGAACAGATGTTGCATCTCCAACCGTAATGTTTCCGTCTGGATATGCATCACCGCAAGTCAGGCAGTTCAATTTGCCACCAATCGTTATTTTACACTCTGCGCCGTTTTTAAGTCTGCAATATTTATAAGCCATAAGGCCCGTATCCTCGCCAAGCTGTCTTGAAATATACAACTCCGCATAGCCGTTCTTATCGGGGACAAAAGATGTTACCGCACCTCCGCTGACAAAATATGCGCCCGAGGTTGCATAGCAAGGTTTGCCGCTGCTGTCTGTACCGAAATCCTCATATGTAAAGTCAAAATTCTTGTATGTGCCATCGCTGAGTTTTCCGGTCATTGTGCCATCATCATTAAAGACATCAGGAAAATAGTCGGAGAGTTTAATCCTTATCTTAACATATTCTCCGCCTGTTGAATCATAATTGAATTTCATACCCGTATTACCAAAATAACGATTATCCGCTGTTATCATATGGCGAGTAAATTCCTGATTTTTCGGGAGATTTACAAACTTCGGTGCATCAATACAGTCCTTAAACATCACGCTGTACTTTTGATAATCCATTGATATGAACATTGCCCCGAAATTCTTTGCCGTATTTTCGGTATATCCCGTTGTTGTAACAAAAAGCTGATTGTTTGAGATTTTCTGCGTTGTACCTGTAACTTCAAAGTCCTTGCGATCTTCATACTCGCTTACCGCACCTGTCATAAGAACCGAACCGACGGTAAGCACACCGCACATTGCGATTGCAGTTATTTTTTTAATTATATTTTTCATTGTTTTTCCTCTTTCTATCAGTAGGGGCGCTCATTGGACGCCCGATTTGATTGAATTTTATGTTTTCGCAAAATCAGTTGATGTTATGGAAGTTGTGTGTAATTGGCGACATATATATAATCTGTCTTATCAAAAAGATTGTACCATTACTTTGTCAGTTTGCTTTTATATGAAATTTTTATTTAACTCAACCCAACGATATACTTCTGAATCAAGGTTGCGTCAACAATATTGATTTCACCGTCATCGTTTACATCGCTGTTAAAAAGCTGAAGCTTGTCAAAGTCCTCAATACCTGCAACATATTTTTGAACAAGCGTTGCATCAGTAACAGAAAGGTATCCGTTTAAATCCGTATCACCGCAAGTTAAACCGACCAGAGTATCTCCGATTATTCCGTAATCACAATGAGCGCCGTCTTTAAGTCTGCAATAGCGGTATGACATTACTTTTGTATCTACACCAAGCTGTCTTGAAACATATATTTCAGCATAGCCGTCCTTATCGGGAGCAAAGGATGTTACCGCACCTCCGTTTGTCGCATATGCGCCGGATTCCGCATAGCAATTAACACCGATGCTGTCAGTTCCGAAATCTTCGTATGTAAAATCAAAATCCTTGTAAGAACCGTCGCTAAGCTCAGCAGTCATTGTTCCGTTTTCATTGAACAGACGGGAAAAATCGGAAAGCTTGATTTTTACCTTGACATATTCACCGCCTGTTTTGTCAAACTGATAGAATGTCTGAACATTACCGAAATAACTGTGTCCCTGCGTCATCATATATTTTACGAATTTTTCGCCCTTTGGAAGATTTACAAAATTCGGTGCATTGATACAATCCTTAAACCATATATCGTAATCCTTTTCTTCAGTTGTTTGGAACTTTGCACCGAAATTTTTATCGGTATTTTCAGTGTATCCCGTTGTTGTCACAAAAAGCTGATTGTTTGAGATTTTCTGCGTTGTACCTGTAACTTCAAAGTCCTTGTGATTTTCATCCTCGCTTACCGCACCTGTCATAAGAACCGAACCGACAGTAAGCACACCGCACATTGCGATTGCAGATATTTTTTTAATTATATTTTTCATTGTTTATCCTCCGTTTTTATTGTTTATCTGTCCGAACCGACAACATATTTCTGCAAAACAGTTGCATCTGCACCGTGATGCAGTCTGCTGTAAATTATGACGCACGCTCACATATTACATAGTAACGGTCAAAACCGCCGTTGCCGTCACTTATGCAGGTAAACATCGTGAGCAAATCTCTGTCCTTCTGCAAATAGCAGTCGCCTGATTCGTTCGGCTTATTGACTTTGGTTTCAACGACCTTGTAATTGAGTGTATCCCAATAATTTGTGATTGAAACCCTGTCACCGATTTTGAGGTTGCGGAGATTGTCAAAGAATATGCGACCGATGTATCCCGTGTGGCCTGCAAGGACTGCGTTTGTATTCTTACCGCCGATCGGCAATGAGGTTGCACTCATATGTGCCGCACCGTAGCTCATATTTGAGCTGTTCGCACCGAGGTAAATCGGCAGACGCATATTTATTGTTTCGGCGGTAACATAGCCGTAAATACCGTCGGTTATGCCGTAATCCTCAAGATTGACGGCAGCGTGTGAATAGGTATCGTTGCGGAGCATTTCATACTGGTTTGTTTCAAGTTTTTTGTTGTAGGCAACGCTATCATTGAAAAGTCTGTCGAGATCAGCCTTGAAAACGACGGGCTGTTTGGAGGTACGCTTGCCGTCCCTGTCAATTTTGTAACCATCTTCGTCAACCTTGCCGTCCTTGACCGCCTGTTCAAAAGAGCCGTCCTCAGCTTCTTCAACACGGGTATCAAAGCCGTCAGCCTCACCGTTTGAAATCTGTGTTCCGATAAAATTTGATATAGGGGGGAATGCGACAAGACCTATTCCGACAACGAGCATTGCTATTGCCACACCCGTAAGTATTTTTTTAATCATCGGAATCACCGCCCGAATCATTCTGATTTTCGTCAGCCGAGTCATCTCTCAACCGTTTTGCACCGTTTGACTTCTTCTTTTTACGCTTGAGCAGAAATACAACCACAAACACAACAAGTGCAACAAAGCCGACAATTATGCCGATTGCGACTGCATAAGGAATTTTGTAACCGAGAAAGAATATGTAACCGTTGTCAAACTTTGCAAGCGACTCGCCCGTTTCAATATACTTTGTATCGTCATAATCGACACGCTTGCCACGCACGAGAAGTCTGTGAGTATTAACGCCGTATGGGGTACAGGTGAGGAGCGTTACAAGGTCTTCACCGTCAACAATTCGCAAAGAATTGATTTCCGAGGGGAGAACAACTTCGATTTGATCAACCTCATATTTCAGCGTTCTGTCGAGGATATGAACATAAAATTCATCGCCTACTTTCATATCGGTGAGGTAATCAAAAAATGTTTCGCCCGGAAAACCCGAATGTGCAGAAATTACAGAATGTGTGCTTGTACCGCCGACAGGCAGGGAAGTGTTTTGAAGATGCCCTGCACCTTTAGAAAGAATCTCTTCGCTTGTGCCATGATAAATCGGCAGATAAACATTGATTTTCGGCACATCAATATAGCCGATAAGACCGTTATCATCAATATTGAGAGTTTTCTCATAATTTGCACCGATTTTCTGAAAAGCTTTTTCATCGAACGGGTCGGTAATTATCATATTATTTGAAAGGCTGTTATTGTACTTTGTCGCCTCTTCAAACATTTTTTGAGTTTTCTCACTCGGCATCTGAGCAACCCTGTCGGTGTACTCCTTAACCCTGCTTCTACTGACATAGTTATTAATTGCGGAACTGACAAGCGGATAGCTCATTATGCCGATTCCTGCAACGAATATTAAAACTATTAGTAAAATTGACAGCTTTCGTTTCATAAAATTTTCCTTTTCTGCGTGTTTTTGTTCCGTTGTTATTATACTACATTTTGCCGTGCAGGGCAATACACGGCGAGCCGCCGTATGGACAGATATTATCCGCATATACGGCTCTTGTGTAAATAGAATGGGGATGCGTTGCCGCATCCCCTGAAAATTACATATATTACAGATTTTAAGATAAAAGATATTCAATCAATTATTTAGCTGCTTTCTTTCTCTTAAGAACAAAGAGGAGAACGCCTGCGCAAGCGATAAGTGCTGCACCGCCAACATAGAACATCATTGTACCCATACCGCCTGTTGAAGGAACTGTTACAGGATAATCAGGAACTTCTACCTGATTTACTGTGCTTGAATTACCGTCAACTGTAACTGTGATAACACCTGTTGTGCTAATAACAACTGTGTACTCAGAAGAGTTGAGGTTGTAACCTGCAGGAGCTACTGTCTCCTTAACCTTGTATGTACCTGCAGCGAGCTTTGCAAATGTAACATTACCGCTACTGTCTGTTGTCTTAGTGTCAATCAATGTGCCCTCTTTTGTCTTGAGTTCAAATGTTGCATTGCCAAGACCCGTCTTGTTATCTGTTGTGCCATCATACTTGAATACAGGAAGGTCGAATGTGTAAACATATACTGTTCCACCAGACTTTTTAGCCTGACCGTATACATTTGTGTATGTAAGGCTGTCGCTGTTGCTGTTGTCTGTTGCAGTGTTGCCTGAAACAGCTGTGTCCTTAAGAACTGCTGTAAGTGTTACAACAACATCTGAACTTGCATAGAAGTTGTTTGTGCCTTCCTTAGCAGCTTTAAGATAAGACTCTGAAAGAGAAATCTTAATATCTGACTGTGATGAAGCATCTACTGTGTAATCTGAAGTTGAAAGTTTAGTGTTGTCAACCTTAACTTCTGTTACAGTAGGAGTGTCAAAGCTACCTGAAAGGTTATCATGGATTGTGTACTCAGTAAGCGGAACTTCCTTAGAACCTGTAACTGAAGCTGTGAGCTTAAATGTTACTGTGTCGCCTGCAGAAGCAGTTGTGCTCTTAGTATCGATGTCGCCACCAACGATTTCCTTAGAAACTTCAACTGCACCTGTGTTAATCTTGAGTTCGATTGAAGCTTCTGCTGAACCCTGAGTTGTCTTTGTGCCCTCAGGAAGAGCAAAGAGAGCGCCGCCCTTTTTCTTTACGCTTGTTTCAGCAGGCTGGCCTGTAACCTTAACATAGTAAACACCTGCTTCATTTGTACCGAAGTTGTAAACATCTTCGTCAGAAGCAAATGTGTGGTCACCCTTGCTGTCTGCAAATGTTGCACTTTCACAAGCCTCGAGAAGAGCCTTTGAATCGTTACCTGATGCATTTTTCCAAATCTTGAGAGCTGTTGCAACAGCTGTGTCACCCTGGATTTCTGTATATTCGCCTGTTGTTGTGTTAATTTTTGCTACCTTATAAACATTTACTGTAAAGCCGTTCTTGCCCTTGATAAATGCGTTATAAGCATCGCTTGTTGCAGCGCTTGCTGAGAATGGAATCATGAGAGCGATCATCATTACTGCGAGAACTGCTGCAAAGATTTTCTTTGTAGTTTTCATTTTTCTTTCTCCTTTGTATTTGATTTAATATATGTAATTATATTCTAACCGAATGGTTAAACGGGTTGGGGTGGCTGCATGGCGGACACCGGCTAACAAAGGTGTCCGTAGCAGTCAAAGAGGTTTTCTATGAAAGAAACATATGATTAAAAAATCATCTGTTCTAACAAGTTAAATCATATTGGGTTACTTTCTGCATCTTGCTCTGCGTTTTTTACGACCTTTTCCGTAATAGATTGCGTAACCCGTGAACATTGTCACCGCAAGTCCTGCAACCGACAAACCGAGAACAAAATAACCGTTCATTCCGTCACCGCTTGCCGAAGGCATTGTAATTGCGCCGTCAACATAATCATATGTAACATCGTACTTACCCTCAACAGGAAGTGTGAAGTAGGTGAGTGTGTAATTCGTGGTGTAACCCTCTGACGGTTTGTACTCAAACAGACAGTATGTCTGATATGTTGAAGTACCCTTTAAGTAGTTATCGGAATTGTCTGTCCATACAACATTACCGTTTGTTTTTGTAAACTCACCGTTACCGTCCTTGAAGATTGTCAGATTGTCAAACACAGCCTTACCGTTCCTGTCTGTATTTTTAGAAGTCATATGAGTTTTCATTGTGGCATCTTCAATGATTGTATTGATATCATCTGCAGTAAAGATATCCTCACGAGATACCTTCATCACAGCAAATTCCGTATCACTTACATTACCGCCTGTCTGATCCTTCTTGTTTACTGTTGCACTTCCGTGTGTGGTTTCATTTTCAAACACGGCTTTTTCAACAGGAGAAGAATTGTTGAAGTAAGGTGCAAGCTGAGCATCGGTTTTGCCTTCAATATCTGAGTTCTTAACCTTAACATACTTAGGCGCCGTTACTTCGCCGCCTTCAAGAAATTCAATCTCGGCAAGCCAGGTATTTGTATCCATTTTATAATCGGATGCATTTTCACCCTCGGCAAGAGCCTCGGTAATCTTAAATCTGTAAACACCCACACTGACTAAGCTGAGGTCTTTGAATTCAACCTTACCGCTTGCGTCAGGTGTTGCCGATTCCTGGGAAACTGATGCTGTGCTGATTGTCTTAATAACATTGCCGTCAGTATCCTGTTTTGTTGTATCCATTGATTCAAGACCTGTCAATGTATAAACGAACTTGCTGCCGCTGTAAGGCTGACCGTCAAGAGTCTTATTTACCGAAACAGCAAAGTTTGTAGGATTAACCTTATTGACAAAGTCAAGCACATTTCCTGCTTCCGCAAGAGTACCGACGAATGTACCGTTGAAACTCTGATCGCCTACTTTATAGGGAATATAACCTGTAACGGTTTTCTCTGTAATCTTATAAGTTGCACCTACAGGAATATTGAGAAGCTTAATGCTTTCGCCCTTTTTGATTGTGAACGAACCGTCCAAGGATGTACGGTAAACTGTGCTTGAATAATCACTTGCACCCTCCTCTTTGAGCTGATACTCAAGAGGATAGGTCTTGTAGTCATAGGTTGAACCGTTGCCGTCAAAGTCGAGAGCAATTGCAAATGTAAACTGCTGACTTGTGTCGTAGTCGGTTGTACCGTCTTCATCAACAACATTCTTTGAAATTTCAAGAGGTGCTGTCACTATCTTGTTGGTATAGTCGAGCTGGAGCTGTGCATAAGCACTTTCATCAGCGGGATCCGCAAGATTGAATGCCGAGTTCGTAGTTGAACCGCTCTTGATTATTGAACCGACTCTGTTGTTCACAAGTTCCCAGTTCGTTGTGTATTTAAGCTTACTGCTGTCTGTTGACTCGTCAACCGTCATATCGTTGCCGGTCTTGAATGAGTTGTCAAAGTCAGCCATATAATCATCTTTAAGTGTGAAACCGCTGTTTGAAAGAGTTTCACTGCTTGTGCTTTCGTCTGATTTTGTAAGCTTGTAGCCTTTACCGGAGGTATCATTGCCGTTCTCTTTGATTGTATAATCAAAAGTTTCATTAGCTTTGAGGTCATCTGAAATTTCAGAAACAACATCGCCTGTATCAAGTGCCTTTGTAACCTTGAGGTCATTGTTGGCAGGTGTCATTGTAAAGTTTACTGAGAAGTTAGATTCAGCCTCACCACGCTCCATATAGAATACTACCATATGGTATGTCTTGTTAGGATCAAGCTGAACACCATTGTTGATTGTCTTTGAAACTGTGCCAAGGTTTGTAGGATGTGACGAAACGTCTGCAGAATACGGAGTGCCGTCACCGTTCCACATTTTACCGTAAAGGTCTGAAAGAGTAAGCTCTTTTGTAAGCATGCCGTCCCTTATATTCTGCCACTTACAGAAGATAGCGTTTGTATTGTTGCCAAGTTTTGACTTTTTGAATTTGTAAAAACCATCTGATGTTTCATAAGGTTTTACAAAATATGCACCGTCATTAAGTGTAGCAACTTCTTTATCCTGCCAAACATTCAAACAGAAGTCTGTATAATTACCTGTCTTAACCCAAAACTCATCACTCGGAACTGTAAGTTTTGTCGACGATGATGAAGGTGAGTAGTCGGCAAATACATTGTCGGCTGTTGCGGTCATTGAATTAAAGTTAATTGAACCGCTTGCCTCTTTATGGTCACCAGCGAGGTCGAGAGCAAGCTCTGCATCAGCGCCTGTTGAATCTTCGCCGATATAAACCCAAAGGTCATCGTCACCGGTGAAGTTAAAGGTTACATCTTCGTTGTTTGCAAGTTTACCCTTTGCAGGAACTCTAAAGTCTATATCAAGTCTGATACCGAAACCATAGTCAAGGTTATCGTTAGTACCCTTGCCCGATGATGTAGCCGAAGTATTGTTGAATGGGAAAATACCATAACCGTTGGTGCCGCCGAAGCTACCCAGGTCATCGAGAATTCCATACTTCTTATCCGCACCGTAGTTAATTTTTGTAGGTGTGAGGCCGTTCCATGTGAAGTAGATGTTATCGGCTGCACTCTTTGAAGTAAATTCATAAGTAGTAACGCCTGCACTGTCAGTAGTTGTACGGAACGGGAAAGATGACTTATAAACATTGGCAACTCTTGAGCCATCATATGTAGCGGTTGAAAGTGCCTCAGCATCAAAGTAAGGAGCCTTGACACCATTTATAACCTGAAGATCGCCCTTGCTGTCAAGCCTGTTGTACATAAGACCCTGTAAGGACTGGTTATAATTACCGCCATCCCATTTCATACCGTTGGAGTTGTTTACTGCATAGTAATAGTTATCATCATAATTGTTGATGTTTGTAAGTCCTTTTGCGTGAGTCTCAAACGTTTCGTAGTGTTCATTACCCTTATACATATTGCCGAAGTAGAGAGGATACTTCCAGTCCGACTTATAGTTTAAAGCAATGTTGCTTATGTAGCTGTTGAAGTTATCAAACTGATACCAATAGTCATACATATTGCCATTACCCTGACACTGAAGATACCCTTTCTCCTGCTCCATGTCCGACCAGTAGTCAAAGTATGTTGCGTCAACGCCTACTATGTTAGGATTATTTGAGAATGAATTTTCAACAACAGCGTTATAGTCTACATTGCCTATTTCCGAGAATTTTGTCCAGCTTTCGCCTCTGGCTGTCTTAACATATGTAGCCGTGTTCTCGCTGTAGCCCAAATAATCATATCCCGAACCTGTCGGATATGAAGTTGCGGAAGATGCACCATTGAGATTAGATTTTTGCGGATGGAATCTTAAAACCGCATCTGTCGGAATTTTACCGCTGAACACCACATGACCGTTTACCGTGGTTTGTGTAAGCTCAACTGTTCCTTCATAGGCATCGTTGTAGTCAAAAGTTGCATAAACCTTTGTAAGCGACTTCCAGTCATCGTTTGAAACATAAACTGTTTTATATGTTGCCTTTGACTGTTTGTCGGGAGCTTCAACAGAAAGGTATTTACTTTCTTTGAACGAGCCGTCAGTTGTAAGATAAAATTCCGTGTCGCCCGAAGTACCCGAAAGGTCGAGAGTCTTGATGAACGGGTTAGTCCACTGACTTTTTGAGGCGTCATAAAGAGCATTATCGGTACTGTATGAATCGTTAATACTGAGGTTGCTTGTTTGTTTTTCTCCCCTGCTGTTGAAGATTACATATTTATAGGATGACTTAACATCCACATAGTAGTAATCGCTGTCCGAAGATGTGAGCTTGTTCATTGCAACACCGGGCCACTTTCCATTGCAGTCAGTATCGGTTACCCAAGAATATGCATAAGCTTCGTTATAGGTGTTACTGTTATGAAGATAGATACGACGGGAATCGCTTGCAACAGTCTTTCCAGGAAGAGTAAATTTAACCCCCGAAGAAAGCTCAATTCTTGTTGCACCGGATGGTGCAGTGGTTTCAAAAACTCCCGAAGAATTTTTGCTTACAGTACCCGTACTGAGAACCGTGCCGTCATCCTTAGCAAAACGATATGTAACAGAAGAAAAATCTTTCCATTCCTTATTCTTGGTCAGGTTAATATAAATCTTCTGTCCCGAAGATGTTGCCGCAAATACATTAAGCGACATACCCGACACGGCACATACCGAAAGCATGATGGTAAGTGCAAGCACAAGGGAAAAGCTTTTCTTTACGGTTCTGCAAAGCTTTTTACCTAATTTCATAATTTTTTCTTCTCCTTCATTGCCGATTACTTTGTTTTGGCAGTCAAAGTACAATTAAACAGGACTGCATAGAACAGTCCAATATATCTGCCAACTAATTATGAAACGTAATTTTTTGAATTTGTTCTTCTTTTTGATTTGCATACAATTATATAATATTTTATTGCACTTTTGTAGAGGCAATATAGCCAAACTTCGGGTAATGCTTTTGGTTATTTTGCATATCTGCGAATACAATTTAATATTTTTGACCATAATGTGATTTTATTACTTATTTATCGCCATTTTTTGTGTTTAAGATAAATTATGCCCATTGTATAACCTTAACAGGCAGTTAAAAAGTCCATTTCGGCACTAAATTTGTTGGTTTTTAATTCTTTTTTCAAAAATATCAAAAATTTTTATGCAAGTTTACTCCAAGCTGCGCGTGTAGAAATATGTATTATTTTGCGATTGTTGTTTTTTAACATAAAATGCCCCAAAACCAGCATTTTGCAGAATTTTTCAGATATATTTTTATAATCAATATCTATATCTCATCAAATTAATCACCGAATACCTTGAAAATTCGGCACAAATAAAGGGCAGAGTATTGCTCTCTGCCCTTCAAAATGTAATTCACTTAAATCGCAATTATACAAACCGCTTTATGCAAACATATTAAAGATCTCTGCCGCAGCACTTCTTGTACTTTTTACCGCTGCCGCACGGACAGGGATCGTTTCTGCCGATTTTCTTGCCCTTACGGATAGTCTTGTTGACAGAATCCGTACCGTCTGCAGAAGTTTCTGTAGGCTGAGCAACCTGCTCACGGTGAAGCGCCTGCTTTACGGCGTCCGACTGTTCAACAGCTTCTTCATCATCGGATGCAGACTGTGCCGCTGCGGCAGCCCTCTGAGCTGCTCTCTTTGCCGCTGCAATTGCATCCTGTCTTTTCTGAATCTCATAAACGCGCTTTGGCATAATGAGCATCATCTTGACAGTATCTTCACGAATGCTTTCAATCATCTCATCAAACATATCGAAGCCTTCAACTCTGTACTCAACAACAGGATCGTGCTGACCGTATGAACGAAGTCTGATACCGCTCTTGAGCTGATCCATATTGTCAATGTGATCCATCCAATGTGTATCAACATTCTTGAGGAGGTAAACACGCTCCATCTCACGGATTGTTTCCTCGGGAAGAAGTTCTTCGTTTTCCTTGTAGATTTCAAGAGCATCATCAACGAGCATCTTCTGAATCTCTTCGGGTTCCATATCTTCAAGATCCTCAAGACTGAAATCGTACTTAGAATCATCTCTGATAAGCCAGCCTGCGTAATAATCCTTGAGGCTTTGGAAGTTCCAATGTTCTGCAGGACCTTCGGGGAGGTACTGCTTGATTGAAGTTGCGATTGTATCCTCAACCATTTTGAGGATTGTTTCGTGGAGATCCTCACCGTTAAGAACCTGATCACGCTGACCGTAGATGATTTCACGCTGTTTGTTCATAACATCATCGTACTGGAGGACATCCTTACGAATGCCGAAGTTACGAAGCTCAACCTTTTCCTGTGAGCCTTCGATAATACTTGTGAGCATTTTGTTCTCAATAGGCATATCTTCGGCAACATTCATACGCTCCATCATCATTTTCATTCTGTCACCGCCGAACAGACGCATAAGGTCATCCTCGGTTGAGAGGAAGAAACGGCTGACACCCGGATCGCCCTGACGGCCTGCACGACCACGGAGCTGGTTATCAATACGGCGTGACTCGTGTCTTTCCGTACCCATAATGTAAAGACCTCCGGCCTCTCTTACCTTTTCAGCCTCGCCCTTAATTTCTTCCTTATACTTGTCATTCAGTTCTCTGAATGTATTTCTTGCATTGATGATTTCTTCATCATCGGTTTCCGCATAACCTGTAGCTTCTTCAATAAGCTCCTCTGTAAAGCCCTGCTTACGCATTGCGGCTTTTGCCATATACTCTGCGTTACCGCCGAGGATGATATCGGTACCACGACCTGCCATGTTGGTTGCGATTGTTACCGCACCGAGTTTACCTGCCTGAGCAACAATTTCAGCCTCTTTTTCATGCTGTTTTGCATTGAGGACATTGTGCTTAATGCCTCTCTTTTTGAGCATTTTTGAAAGAAGCTCCGACTTCTCAATTGAAATTGTACCGACAAGGACAGGCTGTCCCTTTTCGTGAGCCTCAACAATTGCGTCAATAACAGCGTGGAACTTGCCGTTTTCTGTCTTATAAACCGAATCGGGGAGGTCTTTTCTTAAAACAGGCTTGTTTGTAGGAATTTCAACAACATCAAGCTTGTAGATTTCCTGGAATTCTTCCGACTCTGTCTGAGCAGTACCTGTCATACCCGAAAGCTTTTTGTAAAGACGGAAGTAGTTCTGGAATGTGATTGTAGCAAGAGTCTTGCTTTCGCTCTGAACCTTTACGCCCTCTTTAGCCTCAATAGCCTGGTGAAGACCTTCGTTAAAACGACGGCCGTACATAAGACGACCTGTAAATTCGTCAACGATGATAACTTCGCCGTCCTTAACAACATAGTCAACATCAAGCTTCATAACGCCGTTGGCCTTGATAGCCTGATTTACATGGTGCTGAATTGTAAGGTTATCGGGATCGGTAAGGTTTTCAATACCGAAAAATTCTTCGGCTTTCTTAACACCGCTCTGTGTGAGGGTTGCTGTTTTCTGCTTTTCATCAACAACATAATCAATGTCGTTTTCCTTGTAATATTCCTCCATATCCTCTTTTGCATCAAGTTCTGCAAAACGCTGAACTTTAAGAGTTTTTGCAAAAGCGTCAGCCTTTGCGTAAAGGTCTGTTGACTTGTCGCCCTTACCCGAAATAATAAGAGGAGTTCTCGCCTCATCAATGAGGATTGAGTCAACCTCATCGACAATTGCAAATGCGTGCGGGCGCTGAACCTTGTTTTCCTTGTAAACTACCATGTTGTCACGGAGGTAGTCAAAACCGAGTTCGTTGTTTGTTCCGTATGTAATGTCTGCGGCATAAGCCTTTTTTCTGCCCTCGTTATCGAGATCGTGGCAGATAAGGCCGACCGAAAGACCGAGGTATCTGTAAAGCTTGCCCATCCACTCTGAGTCACGACGGGCAAGGTAATCGTTGACTGTTACAATGTGAACACCTTCGCCTGTAAGAGCGTTGAGGTATGCAGGGAGGGTAGCAACCAAGGTTTTACCTTCACCGGTTTTCATCTCGGCGATTCTGCCCTGGTGAAGAACGATACCACCGATAATCTGAACGGGGAAGTGCTTCATACCAAGCACTCTCCAGCCTGCCTCACGACAGGTTGCAAATGCTTCTGGGAGAATATCGTCTGTTGTTTCGCCGTTGGCAAGTCTTTCTTTAAGAATTGTTGTCTGGTTCTTGAGTTCACTTTCGCTCATAGCCGCATATTTATCTTCGAGTGCAAGCACCTTGTCACAGATTGGTTGCACACGCTTAACTTCACGCTTGCTGTAGTTGCCGAACATAGCCTTTAAAAAATTCATCAGGGTTCTTCCTTTCAATGTACCGAAAAAATCGGTCAAACTGTATTTTCAATAATATAATTTTAATTTACTGCACCGCAGACGCTCCAAGGCTTTTTGCAGCCTGAATCATTGCGGCCTCAACCACGGGACCGGCATATTGGAAGCCGAAACCCGAATCCTGTACAACACAGGCAAAGGCGAGAGGGCAGTCCTCATCTTTTGAGTAGCCGACCATCCAGCCGTTAGGGTTCTTATCATCGCCGACTTCACCCGTACCTGTTTTGGCACAGACTGTAAGTCCGCCGAAAAGGTTGTCGCCGTAGTAATCCGAAACGGTGTATCTCATAACATCATCAAGCTTTGCCGCCGTATCGGATGAAAAAAGCTCCTGTCCGCTGCTCTTGTAGTTTATGCCGAGTGCGGAGAGTATGGACTCATCTTTGATAAGGGTAGGGTTTGTAGCCTTACCGCCGTTTGCGATTGCACCGCAGATGATTGCCATCTGCATCGGGTTTACCTTGTCATTATACTGACCTACACCCGACCAGCCAAGCTGGTTTTCATTGGCATCGCTGACATCATATGAACCTTTTGCGGTTTTAATTCCGTCAACATCAAAGGAGCTGTTAATGCCGATTTTCTCGGCAGTTTTTGTCATTGTGTCACTTCCGAGTTCAACGGCAAGCTTTGCAAAAACAATATTGCAGGAATGTGCCATTGCCTCTTTATATGTCAGCGTTCCGTGAGTTTCCGTACAGGTAACTTCACTTCCGCCTATGTTCTCACTTCCGTTACAAACCCAAGTGCGGTCATAAAGGTCGGGAATATTCTCGATTGCCGCCGCAGATGTAACGATTTTGAAGATTGAACCCGGAGTAAAGGTTGACGAAAGCACATTATCAAGATAAACGCCCTCGTATTCGCTTTCGTTGTCCTCGGTAATTTCGGGAGGAGCCTGCGGATCGTAAGCCATGGTGCTTATGGAACAGATAACCTCGCCTGTTTTGTAGTTATATATTACACATGCACCTTTTTTGTTATAAGCTGCAAGAACATCATAAGCCGCCGCACAGGTTGCGGAATCGACTGTCAGCTTTATATCGTGAGAGGCACGCAATGATTCCGGCATATTAAGTCCGAAAACAAGGTTATAGCCTATCAGCTGAGAACGATACATACTTTGAACAGCCGTTGAAATGTTAAGGCTGTCATCACCGACAACATGAAGCAGAGATTTTCTTACGCTCTCGCTTTCGTTATAAACTCTTTTACCGTCAACCGTCTGTGCAAGAGCCGTGCCGTTGCGGTCATAGATTGCTCCTGCCTGTGCAAGGCCGCCGTCACCTGCTATATGCGCATTATATGCCTGATCAACCCAGTCGTCTGCCCCTGTTACAAGCTCAAAGGCAAGATAGCCGAGTCCGCCGATAAACGCAAGCGCAACTATATATATAAGTGTACTTCTGCGAAGTATTTTTTTCAAACCTTACACCACCCTGTGTATCAGTAGGGGCGTTCATTGGACGCCCGCAAGTAAAGGCACTAATTTTATTTAATACCAAAGTACATATATGAAAAACAAGTTTTCAATTTACTAAACTTATCTTTTTACCGAATAAGTTCTCTCGTCTGCGGCTTTGATGAATGCAACAAGTCCCCAACAAGACATAATACTTGAACCGCCGGCAGACACAAACGGAAATGTTACGCCTGTGAGCGGAAGAACATCGGTTGCACCGAAAACATTGAGAGAAAGCTGAACGACAAAAAGTCCTGCCGCACAGCACGCTGAAATTGAATAAAAGGTACTTCTGCTTCGGGTTGTAATTGCCCTTGCATAAATAAACATTGCACCTACTGCCACGGCAAGTGTGAACGCAACGATAACTCCCATTTCTTCCGAAACAAGTCCGAAAACAAGGTCACTTTCGGATGCGGCAACCTGCTTTAAAAAACCGTTGCCGATACCTACGCCGAAAAGTCCGCCGCTTGCCATATATGTGAGAACTCTTGCCTGCTGATAACCGAGGTTGTCCTGAGTATGTTCCCACACATGACGCCAGCCCGAAAAACGGTCGGCAACATACGGTTTAAACTTGAGGACAAAGGTTACGCCGAAAATTGCAGCGGCAACAGCAAGAATAATCGTCTTGAAATCGCCCGAGCGCATAAACGCTGTGAGCAAAAATGTTACAAAGAAGATGAGCGCAGTACCGAAGTCGCCCATAAGAGCCAAAAGTCCGACGCATACTGCCGAGAAGATAATGTACTCAAGCAGGTTCTTCTTTGTCATCAACACATCAAGCGAACTTGCGCCGATAAAGATGAAAATAATCTTTGCAAGCTCTGACGGCTGAAATGAAAACGAGCCGATATAAATCCAGTTGGCGGCGCCGTTTGTAATCTTACCGAATACAATTGTTACACCCAAAAGACCGACCGCACAAATCATTGCCGGAAGTCTGAGTTTATTTACCTTGTCGGGATCTTCAATCAGCTTGATGATTACGCAGAAGAAAATCATACCTATTGCGGCGGCAACAAGCTGAACATAAGCCGAGCGTTCCGACTGTCTGATAAGCATCATTACGCCTATGCCCGTCAAAAACAGGGCGAGCGATTCAAGCTCAAAATTTACTCTGCGGATTACAAAATAGGAGATAAAAAAGAATCCCCATTCAACAGCCGCAAGAGCGCCGAACAGCACGAGCGGAGCCATTGTGTTTGTGCCGTCATTCCAGAACATTGCCTGAACGCACATAAAAAAGTGAAAAAATGTAATAAGAAGCATAAGCTTCCACGATTTCATTGCAGGCTTATCGCTGACCTTTGAGAAAAACCAGCTCGACTGCAACGGCTGTTGGAACTCCTCGCCTCTTTTTACTATAAGGCTTGTACCGCCTATTGTTATTGTATCGTCAATAAGCACCTTTGCTCTGCCTCTTGTTCTTTTGCCGTTGAGCATTGTGCCGCTCTTTGAGTCGGTATCGCTTACATACCAACCGTCTTTACGGCGAAGGAGTACGCAATGATTTCTTGAAACTGTCGGGTCATCAACGGTTACATCACTGCTTTTACTTCTGCCGATTGAATTTTCCCAGAAAAGCACGGGGAGTATCTCGCCCGTTGCAGGGTTCAAAAGTGAAATCAAAGGAGTTTCGGGACGGCGGCGACGGCGCATTGCGGCAAAGCACTGGTACACAATTATTATTGCATAAACAGGCATAAGAAAACGCAGTGCAACAACACCCATATCGAAAATTATCGAAAGATCCGGCACTTTTTTCAACTCCTTTGCAAATCATATATCTTAAAAATAAGCATACTTAAAGTTATACAGTTTAAATAATAATCCAATTTCCTCCAAAAGTCAATAGCCGAGTGCCTCGGCGCCCCATTCGTGAAGATAGTTTTTTAAGTCAAATACTTTAATGCCAGAGCGTAGCATTGTAATTGTTCATTCAATTTCAATGTAACGGCGAACCGTGTTCGCTCGTCTGAAATAAGGAGCAAAACAAAAAACAATATTACTCAATAAAGTATTTTTTATCAAAATTTGCTTAAAATATCGGCAAAGTTTTATTATTTTAATTTTGGATAACACCTTGATTTTTTTAATTTTATAGCATATAATAACTGTGATAGATGTTTGATTACTCATCTTATCGTTGAGTGTTTCGCCACTTGTTTAAAGAGCGAGTGTTTTTATCGTTGAGCGTTTCGCCGCTTGTAAAAG
>ULWH01026360.1_pt1 | contig 17606 bp, 16 predicted proteins | sample 1960201 | NCBI WGS metagenome assembly ULWH01 (sample SAMEA4835808, study PRJEB28245) | human gut metagenome | biome: gut microbiome; material: fecal sample | place: Denmark | collected 2008
TTCTGCTACGACAAAGAAAATAACCGCATTATCATGTGCATAAATGACGATATACAGTTCGGTTATCTGGATCTAAATAATTACTACCAGATAAGCCAACCGATATCCTGACAACCCGACCTATTCCGATTTTGTGTTTTGGGCTGATAGTATCTTTGTCATGTTCTTGAGAACAAGCAAAGTATTATTCTATTAACTCAAAATTTAAAGATTATGTCAGTAAAGTATCGTTTAGTAAAGAGAATGAATTTAGGGAAAGACCAGGAGGAAAACCCTGAAAAGTTGTATGCACAGGCTGTTTATTCGGATCTGGTGGGTTTCGAAGAGTTGTTGGGTGAGATCAGTGAAGCCGGTATCCCTTCCAACCAGGTGAAGGGAGTGGCCGACCGTATGAACCATTTATTTAAAAAGCATCTGGCTGCCGGTAGACGTGTTCAGTTCGGTGAGTTCGGTAACTTCCGTTATGGGGTAGGCTCGACAGGGGCTGTCACTGAAGAGGGGTATCTGTACAACAGAGAGGTATATATAAAAAATTTCTCGGTTAATTTGTTTTTACACAAGAACTTCAATACTTTTGTTGAGAATCACATTTACTCTGTAAACCACTATTTATTATGAATCGCCACAACTCAATCATTTTTATAATAGCTATATTCCTACTGAGCGGATGTAGCAATTTCAATAATAGACAATTAGAGTCAGCCCTTCAAACAGCGGGAAGTAATCGGCAGGAACTTGAAAAAGTGATGCAACACTATAAGGGCGATAAACAGAAAGAAAATGCAGCCAGGTTTCTGATACAAAATATGTTGGGGAAATATTATCTGGAAGGGGATAAAATTGATCAATTTCATCACTTCATCGATTCTGTATACCAGATAGAACAAGAAGAATATGATCAACAAACAATCAATAAAACCTACAGAACAAATAATAACTTACAACGAAGTTCATTCAAACAGCAAACAGACTTACAACGGCTAAAAGCAGACTTCCTGATCACCCAGATAGACGCAGCTTTCCTGGCATGGCAAAAACCCTGGAATAAACATCTTTCTTTTGAGGACTTTTGCGAATGGATACTCCCTTACCGTATTGGAAACGAGCTACCGGAGACATGGAGAGAGCAATATTACAACACCTTCTCCGGATTATTGACGGATAGTATCTCTACTGCTCACGATGCCTGCGTAGCAATCAACAACAAACTGATCAAACGCCCGATCCATATCTTCACTGATTTCCCTAAACCCGCCGATATAAGACCGAGCAGCCTGATTCATATAAAATTCGGCCTATGCGGAGACTATACCAACCTGGCTGTGTATGCCATGCGCTCAGTCGGTATACCCGTTTCTACAGGGGTTATCCCTCACTGGGGACGTGGCAATAACAATCACTCATTCAACCTCTTATACGGAGAAGATGGAAAATATTATGATTTTGCAGGTGGAGAACAGAATCCCGGAGATCATCTAAGACGTTTTGAAGACATACCGAAGGTATATCAGAAAACATTTTCCGTACAACAAAACTCCCTTATCATGACAAATACGTCTAAAGAAGAAATTCCAACATTTTTCAAGAATCCCTTTATGAAAGACATAACAGAACATTTTCCCTTTATCCATCCTCAAACCGTATCTATTCCATTAACAAAAGGAAATACACACAACCAATACGCTTATCTATGCGTATTCGACCCACAAGGGTGGTTTCCGGTAGATTGGGGAAGAATATCTAACAAAACAGTGACATTCAACCATATCGGCCCGGATATTATCTATCAGGTTGCCAGTTATGAGAATAATTCTTTACGGCCATTGAGTTCTCCTTTTGCTGTCGATTCTACCGGGGAAATCACAACTTACGAATGCCTGAAGGAAAAAGCAAATCTACACCTTGAACGTAAGTATCGCGAACCCACGCAGCTGGCAGCTATACCTCCGGCATTTGTCGGGGGGAAATTCCAAGGATCAGACCATGCAGATTTCCAGATAGCAGAAGACTTGTATACTTTCACGGAAAATCCGGATTTCAAGTACACCACCATTGAAGTCAATCCTAAAAAGAGCTACAAATATTACAGATATCTGTCTTCCCCCAATATACGAGGGAATATGGCAGAACTGGAGTTTTACGATACAAACAGTCAGAACATATTAACAGGAGAAATTATCGGCACAGACAGTACAAGTATCTACAATCCACATGCCACTAAATACAATGTTTTTGACGGCGATCCCCTCACCTTCTTCCACACACGTGACAGCATGAGTTGGGTAGGCCTGGCATTATCAAAACCTACACACATAAATAAAATCCGGTACATCATCCGGAACGATGACAATGGCATCCGGAAGGATAACCTCTATGAGCTTTTTTATATAGACGAATCCGGGAAATGGGCTTCCGCCGGAAAACAAACGGCTGACCAGGACGATTTACTAATATACGAACAGATTCCACAGGGCACTTTATACTGGTTACGCAATTATACCAAGGGAAAGGAAGAAAGGATATTTACTTATAAGGATGGAAAACAGGTTTGGTGGTAAAATTATTCTAAAACATTTTTCGTAAGTTCGCTTTCAAATTTACGTTTGACATATATCAAACGAATAAAACACATATATAGTCTTTTCATTTGATAATTGTTATTCTTTCATTCGATGAACTTCAAATGAAAGATTCTATGTGTTAAAAATGTCTATTGAATAGGCTCTTATTCATTATTGTGATCTATCTGTTCAATATTTATTTTTATATCATTTTTCCCTTTGATTTGATATCCACTACCCCGTATAGTTTCAATCCTCAATTGCGGAATATCTTTTAGTTTTTCTCGCAAGCGGATCACCAACTGTTCTAAATGCTTTTTATCAGCACTCCCCTCATCCGACCAAAGACTTTGATACAAAAGTTCATAGGATTGAAAACAATCCTTTCCTTGTGCCAACTGATAAAACAAATCGAAAACTTTCGGAGCAAGTAATATTTCTTTATCTGCATACACTAAAGTATGTTTCTCTTCATCTAGAAAAATATCTAAAACTGTTGGTTGCAAATTTAACTCCGGCTGCGTATGTTCCTCTATAAGTTCTGCAGCCACCCCCACATCCTGAACAAATTCAATAGGTAAAGTCAGAGGGATTTCCCGAAGTTGTTCATTTTCAGGAACAAATTGCATCAAATATTTTAATCTTCTCTTTTCCAAGGCTAATATAACCACCCCCCCAAAGAGAATTAGGAATAGTAGAATATAAAAACCTTTACCCCACAATAAGTTTTCTAACCAACCGCCCTTAACATATCCCTCCAAAAGAATAACATCTCGAATATCTACTTTGTATGTCAATCTCAAATAATCATGTAAGACTTTTACATCTTCTTGACCATAAAACGTCTTTTTGGCTGTTTCATTATCATAAAGTGACACGGCCGTTTCAAAATTAAAACCATTCTCCTTCAGTTTTAATCGGAAAAGACTGTCTAGCTTTTCGATTTTTACAGGATTCTTTAACGACAGATAATATTGGTCAGCCAAAAAATCACCTTCATCAGCAGTTAAAGATTCGGTACTATCCTTTTTTAAATGTAGAGTCTGACCCTCTGTCACTATTTTTATATCAGATGAAGTTGTTGAAGAAAATATATGTTTTTTCTTCACATTGATCTCGCTCATCCTGTTCGTACAGTCTTCCCATAAAGTTCGTTTCCAAACTTCAGTGACTTTATTACGCAAGCTACAGGAATGCCAATACCCTACCGATATAACAATTACAGATACCGCAATAATTAAATATAATCTACTTGATAAACTCAAATTCATTATCATATTCATTTTGAATACAAAAATAAGAAAGAACCTTTCAAAATGAGGTGAAACGAATAAAAAAACACCTATATAGGCAAAATCTAGGTGAAATCTAGGAGTTTTTCCGAGAAAGCCTCTCTATTTTTGCCGTAACAAACATAAAAATAGATATGAAGAATAAATTAAAATTAGTCGGAGTTATAGTTTGCCTGGTTGCTGGCATTTGCTTTTGGACCAATCAAAAAAACGAGTTACCTGCTCTAGTATTAGAAAACATAGAAGCGTTGGCTTATGGTGAACATGGGGATAGAGTCAAATGTTATGGTGATGGCTCTATAGACTGTGCCGGAGATTGGGTAGAAATGAGAATTGAAGGCTTAAGTCTAGAGTAAGCTATGAAGCATCTCCTTTATATATTAATAGGTATTAGCTGCCTGGGCGCCTGCACGAGTTCTCCGGATTCGCACTTCCCGAGATACTCAGACTTTACCAAAACCAAGGCGCTCAGTGCACAGGTTATCAACCTGGATACTATCCTGTTCCGTTATCCATTCCGGGTAACGGTCAGAGATAGTATTGCCGTTGTAATGGATCTGCATAATATAGATCATTATTTACATGCGTTTACCTATCCGGAGTGGAAACATATTGCTTCATTCGGCAGACGTGGAGAAGCCCCGGAGGAGATGCTATCAGCAGCGAACATTCAATTTAACTCCTTAGATTCTTTATGGGCTCTCGATCCCAATAAGATGGAGATTACCCGCTGGAAAATATCTCCTTCTACCGGTTCTGCGGAACGGGTAGAGGAGATTAAACTAGACAAGAAACTTGTCCGCTCTTTGGACTTTCGCACGATGGAATCGGGCTTTTTGATTCCTGACTATATGGGAGAGCATCGCTTTTGGGAAGTAAACAAAAATGGTAAAGCAACCAAAAGCAATGGTACAATCCCTAGTGAAACAGTCAATAAAGAGACATCACGCCCGGCACTGGCACAGGCATGGCGAAGTTTTATGGATTATAATCCTGACAATGGCGTCTTAGTTATGGCTACCCAGTTAGGAGAAGCAATCGAAATTTATAATTTAAATGACAATACACATAAAGTCCTATATGGCCCATCAGGAGAACCCCAATTCCAAACAGCTAAAGACGGTTCGGGTATTCCTAACGGAATTATGGGATTTAGTGATATAAAGGTGACAAATAAACACATTTACGCGGTATTTCAGGGCATTAAATTCAAAGACAAGTTAGCCACCTTACAACGTGGAGAACGGCCGGAAGATGGAGGAAGATTCATTTACGTTTTCGACCTGCAAGGGAACCCGGTTTGCAAATACACCCTTGATCATGCTATATACGGCATCGACATAAACGAAGAAACGAACACGATCATCGCAACCGAAGTGAAAAGCGATGATCCGATTATAGAATTTAAAATTTAAAGAACAAGATGAAAACTTTAAATCTAATCATACTAGCATTATTACCTATCTTCTTCTCCTGCAAAAACGAACAGAAAGAAAAGGAAACACAGATTGTGCAACTTGTCAACGAATGGCAAGGGAAGCGAATTATGTTTCCAGAAAGCATAACCTTCACACGTTATCTGACAGATACAACTGACTATCAGATTCCAAATTCAGAATATAAGGTATTGATATATGTAGACTCTATCGGCTGCACCAGCTGTAAACTACAACTGCCTAAGTGGAAAGAACTGATTGAATATACAGATTCCGTAACACAAGGGAAAATTCCTTTCCTCTTTTTCTTCCACTCAAAAGATTACAACGAAATACGTTATCTGCTGAAACGTGACGACTTTGACCGCCCTGTGTGTATCGATATGGACGATCGGCTGAACAAACTGAACAAGTTTCCAGCTGATATGACTTTTCAAACTTTCTTGTTGGACAAAAATAATAAAGTAGTAGCCTTAGGAAATCCAGTGCACAACACGGCCATAAAAGATCTCTACCTGAAACAAATAACCGGAAAAGACAGTCCAACTAAAAATATGTTGAAAACAACAGCCGAAGTGACACAAACAGAAATAGACTTTGGCACATTCGAAAAATCAGAAATAAAACAAACAACCTTCGAAATAAAAAACACAGGGAACAATCCCCTTGTGATAGTGGACGTAAGTACCACCTGCGGCTGTACAGCAGCCACCTATGATAAACGACCTGCAAAACCCGGAGAAACTCTCCGAGTAGGAATTAAGATGACACCGAAAGACACAGGATTCTTCGATGAAGTCGTAACAATCAAGTACAATAGTATTAACAACCAACCTATCAAGGGTAGGATAAAGGGGAATGTTCGGTGATCGAACAAAAGGGAGTTTGCTGCACGACCTCGAAAATTGTACAAGCAAACTCCCGGAGACCCCGAAAAGGAGGTGTATGATGGTTATATAACCGACAGAACAGAATGAATCATTTCATTCGACTATCTGACCTGAAAATGGTAGGCAAAGATAGAAAAGAAACTGAATTAGAACTTAATAAAATACTAAGAACATGAAGAAAAAGATCTTTGGGGCAGTTCTTATCGCTGCTATGGCTGTTGCAGCCGGCTGGAACTTCAACCAGAATAAAAATGAAGTGGAATTGTCGGATTTAGCATTAGCGAATGTAGAAGCATTGGCACAAAGTGAATCAAATATTGGTACTTGTACTTGGGTTGGTTGTAAAATGGATTTTTATACGACTTGTAATGTTTATACTACTTGGGGTGGATTTGTAATGAGTTGTCCACAAATGAGAAGCTAATTTTATAATGATACAAAAATCAGGAAATGAAGATAGTGTTTAGGAAATATTATTTTCATTTCCTAATCCTTTTAATCAACAAATTAAGTATAGATGAGACAGATTAATATTTTAGTATTTCTTTTTGTGACTTTTGTTTATAGTGGTTTGTCGCAAACACCTTTGCCTTCTTCTATGTTTAAATTGGTAACAACCCCTGCCGGTCAACCTCTTCCTGGTCCGAGGCCAAGTCGTGACAGCGAGAGGATTAAAATAAAGAACCGGATAGCCAGAGACAGCTCTTCTTATATTGTATATACGAGAGAGTTTGTGGACAATAAACGTGTGCCGGATTATTATGAACTGACTCAAATTGCTTTATTTATGAAGGATACAAATTTTGCGTGGGAAATTGTACCTGATACTTCTGAGCTACATTATTTTAAAGTATTTACTTTTTTCCCGGGAGCGATGTCATGTAGGGAAAAGTATACAGGTCAGGATAAATATTTCAGCTATAAGAGGTTCAAATATTCTAACGAGGCCGTTTATGAAAAAGAAGTCCCCCTGATGATTATTTATGAAGATGATCTGGAAACAAGAAAGACGGAAAGATTGATAAATCAATTTTTGAAGGGAGATAGTATTATAGATGCTAAGAAGAAAGGATTTCCATATTCTGAGATTCATAGATATATTCTTATTTATTATGTAATGAATTGATTAAGTTAGATTGATGATTATGAAATGTTTAAATATTATTTTATCCGCATTGCTGTTGCTTTTGTCTGCATCTTGTGAACGACAGAGAAAGTATGACAATAGCTCTCGTCTTGTATTTGCTGATTTTCCGGAAGTTATTCAGTTGGAAGGTCAGGCTATTGAATTTGATGAGCCAATTATGCGTCCTAGTTGTATGTATATTATAGATTCATTTCTTATATTGAAGGAGGACAGAGCTGATTTTCTTCTTCATAAATATAATTTGAATAATTCTAAGAAGGAAAGCGAATGTTTTACTTTTGGAAGTGGCCCAAATGAATTTCTATGGATACAGAGTGTACAGGTTGATGATTCCTGTTTGTGGTTAGCCGATGGACAAAATGCTTCTATATCTCGGTACAATAAGAATAACGTTTTATCGTCAGATTCTTTAGGTGTAGAACTGATTCAAAAAGTTTCTTTTGAAGATCATTTTAAAAACATAATTGCTTTATCGGATAGCCAATTTGTTACCATAATAGCCAATACGAATCACAAAAGGCTTTCTTTTTATGATATTAAGGGGGATTTTCTGGAAACAAAAGGAGACTTTCCTCATTTTGGTAATGATTTTTCCGGTTTTGAGAATCTGGAAGGCTTTGTTTGTAGTATGGTTTTAAGTCCTAATAAAGATTATCTCTTTTTGTTTTGTATGCATACAGATTTGATTGAAATATATGATTTGCGTGGAGAATTAAAAAAGAGAATCCACGGGCCGGATCATTTTTTTCCGGAAATACGGCAAATTGCTCAAGAGGATATGATCCGTGTGGCTTCTATACCGGAAAAAACAAGAGATGCCTATTTTTGCCCTGTTGTTGTGAATGATAAAATTTATGTTTTGTATTCGGGAGCCTATTATGATCCGGAAAAACCGGCTTACTTGTTGAGTAATATTTTTGTTTTTGACAATGAAGGAGTTCCTTTAAGAAAATATTGTTTAGATATACCTATTTGCAATTTCGCTATTGATTCTAAGACAGAAACATTATATGGTTTAAGTGATGATCCGGAATTTCATGTAATTAAATATCAATTGTAAGCTAAAATAATGATGTAGAATCAGTCTTTCAAGATAAAATGAATGTATTGTAGGAAAAGCTTGTATTATATGGAAATCATTCGAACCATATACGAATAGATTCAGATGGAAACGTTTTTAAACGTTATCTATTAATCTATACATAATAAAACATGAATACAAAATTTATAATATATACAATGCTTCTATTTATAGGTTGCTCTTTTAACAAAGACAACCAGTTAGAATTAGCACTCAAATATGCAGGTGAAAACAGACAAGAATTAGAAAAGGTTTTAGAACATTACAAAAATGATCCAGAAAAACTAAGTGCAACTTATTTCCTTATCAAAAATATGATAGGGAAACAGGTTATAGATAGTAATTCCATCAAAAATATGCAACCCTTTTATAATGCTCTCACAAATCACGTCGAAAAATATGGTAGGTATAAAAACGATGTGCAATATCTCATATGCGACAGCATTAAACAATTATTTCCTAATACGACCGCATATCCGCAGTACCAATCGGATATCCGGAAATTATCATCTGGTTATATAATACACCACATTGATGAGTGCTTTAATATATGGCGCCAATATCCGTGGTGTAAAGATATCGACACCGAGACTTTTCATAAATACATCCTTCCCTATACAACAAGTAATTACCATTGAGAGCAGACTTTGGACTTCTTTAGCCAAAAGTATGCTTTATTAAGGGATACTGCCCAAAACAAATCATATATGGAAGTAGATGAACTCATATCTCATGACATCGATACGACTTTCCTAAAAGAATGGGGTATCTATGCTGAAGAATATAAAGGGTTGCTCCCTACGACATTCCAAAATATAGTATCTGCACAAATGGGTTCTTGCTTAGAATATAACATTTATAAGATTGCAGCTTTACGAGCAAATGGTATTCCGGCTGTTTTAAATGCTCACACCGGATGGGGTAATTTCGGTTATACACATTTCTGGACTGAGATAATTGATGATAAACCGATAAAAAAATTATATGATAACACACAAAGGCCTTATGTTTCAAATGACGATATATTAGTCAGTGATATGTTCTGGAACAACACATATAACCCTGCAATAAAAGATATATCTCCATTGATTTCCATAAATTATTGCAGAACTGTTCCAAAAGTATATCGTTTCAACTATGAGATACAGAAAGAGAATTTAGCTTTAGTTGCTCATGAAGAAATTCCATCCTTATTCAGAGATTTAGGGATGGAAGACATTACGGACAAATACATCGTATGTAAAGATATTAAAGTTCCTTTGTGGAATGATCAACATCCCAAAAAATATGTTTATTTATACTGCTATGATATAGGAAGATGGAACCCCGTATGCTGGAGTCAGGCAAAGAAAAAACAGGCTTCTTTTCGTAAAATGGGAGTCAATATTCTTTATTTACCTGCTTACTATGATAATGGAGTGGTTATCCCGGCAGGAGATGCCTTTATTCTAACAACAGATGGGAAAACAAAAAGCCTGTCCCCCAAAACAGGAGAAACAGAGCAATCAGCCACATTTTATACCAAAATGCCATATCGTTTTTTTGAGGCACTTAAAGCAGAAGGAACTGTCGGGACACGCTTTTATTTATGCAACAAAAGCGATTTATCGGACAGCATTCCTATACATATAATTAAGGAACAACCATTTTATATCGATAGTTTCAATATTCAGGAAAACAAAAAATATCGTTATATGATATGCGACTTTCAAAATGTTCATCCATTAGGTGAACCCTTTAGTATCGCTGAAATAAAAGTGTTTGGAAAAGATGGTAAGTTGATAAAAGGAAACTGGACGGGTACAAAACACTTACGGGAATTTGGACTCGAAAACATCACTGATGAATCCCGAGTTTCTTTTTACCTGCCGGATACAACCGATAAACAACAACGTATCATCTTCAATATGGCACAGGGCCATAAAATCGAGAAAGTAGAATTTTATCCAAGAAGCGATGATAATCGAATAGTCACAGGGGAATTATATGAGTTATTTTATTGGGATGGGAAATGGATCTCTTTAGGCCGACAGCAGGCAGAAGATTACAAACTCGTGTACCACAATATTCCTAAAAACGCTTTATTCATGATCCATAATCATACACAAGGGAAAGAACACAGGCCGTTTACCTACGAAAACGGAAAACAGGTTTGGTGGTAATAAGATCGGAAAAAATAGATATGGCAAAGAAATTCATAAATAGAATATGAGACAGCTGCATAAAAGAATAACGACAGGAGGATTATCCTCGTTTTTAATATTCTTGCTTCTGAATCTTTCGGCTTGTAATTCGCAAAAGTCGGAAATAGAGTTTGCGCTAAAAGAGGCCGGAAAGAACAGGGGGGAACTTGAAGCGGTGTTATCACACTACACAAGGCTAAACGACACACTCAAACTTAAAGCTGCTCAATATCTTATTCAATATATGCCTCATCATTATTCTTATGGAGTAGATATCAGGGACTACTACCATGCCATAGATTCAGTCGTTGCCTTATCTGATAATAAACTTGAACAGGAGAAGCATATCAAACTCCTTCGGCTGAGATTTGAAAACAGGTATAGAAAATATCGGGATATCGAAGTCATCACTGCCGATTTTCTGATTCAATCAATTGATGCCGCCTTCAAACAATGGCAACAAGGCAAATGGGCCGCACATCTCAATTTCGATGAATTTTGTGAATATCTTTTACCGTATAAGTGTTTCGAAGGGCAACCGCTCGAAGATTGGCGAAGTGCCTATTACGACCTTTGTAAGGGGGATATCGACAAGGCTTATTTATGCGATGACTATGAACAAAGCTCATTCTTTGCCGCAACGGAAGTAAACCGACAGATGAAAGAGGCAACTCCTCAAAGCTTCGGCCTGCTGACAACATTGCCGATTTACGATCCCGGCATTATCATCAAATTACCCTTCGCCTATTGCAGCACTTACTGCCAGGGATGTGTGTTAACTATGCGCAGCAAAGGAATCCCTGTCGCCTATGATTTCACACCGCACTGGTCTAACAGGTCCAATGGGCATTCATGGAATACCGTTTATACATCACGCTTCGGGAATTTGGAGTTTGCCCCTCACGAAACGGATCCGGGCAGCGTTCATTATCCGTACTTGAAAATGCCGAAGATTTTCCGGTCGGTTTACAAACCGAACGAAGAATATCTGGAAATCGCTTCCCGGAAATATATTCCACCGGAAATCAGGAATATATTCATTCGGGACGTAACAGCCGAATACATGCCGACCTTAGACGTTCAAATAAATCTGAAGCAGGCTTTACCCAACGATCAGTATCCGTTTATTGCAGTCTACGGCGGTGAGGATTGGCAACCGGTTTATTGGGGAAAAATGTCCGGTAGGAATGTGACTTTCGAAAGGATGGGGTTGAATACTTATTATATGGCTTTTGCTTATGACACGAAGGGAGACCGTTTCCCGATTTGTAAGCCTTTCGAGGTCACACTGTCTAAACAAATCCAGTTCATGGAACTGGATACATCTTCTTTCAGGACTATCAGGCTGACCCGAAAATTTCCGCAAGGCGACAATATATTCTCCATCCACGAACAAATAGCCGGAGGTCTTTTTGAAGCAGCAGACAACCAGAATTTCCTTCATGCCAAAAAAATGCAGGAATTACCTCAATGGAATTTAACAAATGGTTCTTTTTCCCTTTCGACGGAAAAGGCTTACCGTTATTGGCGTTTCAAGTCTTCCGACACGAATCATTGCGATATGGCAGAACTCTATTTTTATGATTTACGGGATTCGATCATCCGAGGAAACATGATGGATTACGGGAATGTACAGCCAAATGAAGAATGGAGAGCAGACAATATTTCCGATGGAGATCAATTGACGAATTTCAGAGCTAAAGGAGAACTAAGCTGGGTAGGATTCGATTTTGGAAAACCGATAAATATTTCCAGAATCTCATACATTCGCCGTGGTGACGGCAATTCGATCCAACCGGGACTGAGCTATTCTCTTTATTACTGGAATACAGACCGATGGTTATGTATAGGAACAAAAACGGCAACAGATGTTTTTGTCGAATTTGAACATGCTCCACGCGAGGCCTTGTTTGCTATCAAATGTTCACAAGGCAATGAACAGCGGATTTTCACTTGTGATGAAAACAACAAAATATGCTGGTATTAGAATAACAGGCATTGAAAACATATTAATCAAATGAAGATAAAAACATATTTACATAACCTGATCAATAATGCGATCAACATAGTTTTTTGGCTATGTATGATAGTCGCTCTATGGTTTGTGGTACAGGTATTCGTGTTTGCTTCTTTCAAAATACCCAGTGACTCAATGGAACCGGAATTAACAACAGGCGATAATGTACTGATATATAAACCGACAATAGGCCCCCGCCTATTCAATTTATTTGCTTCCATGCGAAATGAGCAAACAGAGATTTGCAGAATCCCCGGCTTTAAAAAGATCAAACGAAATAATATTCTGGTTTTCAATTTTCCTCATCCCAACAACTGGAATAAAATTGAAATGCATATTCTCAAATATTATATCAAACGGTGTATCGGGTTGCCCGGCGATACATTATCTATACGAAACGGATCTTTCCATGTTGAAGGAGTACAAATACCCCTTGGCAATATAGAGTCACAAAAGGAGATTGCTGTTACAGAGAAATTTCAGGACGAAATATTCCACAGCTTTCCTTATGATAGTATCATCGGTTGGAATATCAAAGATTTTGGTCCCCTTTATATTCCGGGGAAAGGGGATTCCATCACATTGGATCGGACAAACTATCGGTTGTATAAAAAGCTGATCGAATGGGAACAGCAAGGAGAACTTCAATATAAGGATTCGGCAGCCTTTCTTAAAGGGAACCCGATCAACGGGTATCGTTTCCGGAAAAACTATTACTTCATGGCGGGCGATAACGGAATGAACTCGCAGGATTCGCGCTATTGGGGGCTATTACCCGAAGAATATATTGTTGGGAAAGCCTGGATTATCTGGAAATCAGTTGATCCGTATACGAACAAGTTCAGATGGGATCGTTTTTTAAAAGTAATTCATTAAACCGAAAGCCATGAAAAGTCTATTTATTATAGGATTAAACATATTTATCAGCATCATTCTGGTGGCATACAATTCGTCGAATAGCAAACGTCTGGAACAGGCTCTCCTGTTTGCCGGAGAAAATCGGGGCGAACTGGAAAAGGTGTTGACACATTATGAAAACAATCCGGAGAAACTGGAAGCAGCCCGTTTCCTGATCCGTAATATGCCACGCTGGTATGGATATGAGGGGTGGCAACTGGATTCTATCAAACCGGTATTGATACAAAAAGATAAACGAGAGGCCGTATCGAAAGAAGTAATTGAAAAATGGCAACGGGTTTCTTTCTATTCACTTCCTAAAGTATATGATGCAAAAGTGATAACAGCAAACTACCTGATAGAGAATATAGATCTGGCTTTCGATGTATGGAAAAGATATCCGTGGAACCGGAGTCTGGGATTCGATGATTTCTGCGAACTGATCCTCCCCTATCGTATCGGGGATGAACCGTTGTCGTCGTGGCGGAAATTATATCATGACTATTATACAGCGATACTCGACTCGGCTTATCAGGGAGACGATGTGATAGAAGCAAGCAAAGCTGTGGATGAAGAATTAAAAAAGGTCTATTACCGTTGGGATACAGATTTTAATATACCTCATCAAAGTGCAGACTTCTTGTTTTACCATCGCGTCGGATTTTGCAGAGAAGCTTGCGATGTCATACTTTATGCCATGCGTGCCTGTGGTATTCCGGTAGCCTGCGAATATTTTGTTTACTCACCCGAATACCAGCATCCGCACTTTTGGACAACCTTACGCGATACGACCGGAAAGTTTATTCAGTTCGGCTTTAATGAGTTTGAAGCATCCCGAATCAACCCCGGAAGCGACGGACGAAAAAAAGGAAAAGTTTACCGTTATTGTTTCGGAGCACAGGAAGAGCCTTTTTCCGAAATAACAACGGACGAAAAGGTGCCGGTTCTATTCAGGGATCGTTTTATAAAAGATGTATCTGTCAATTATTACGGGGAAAATGAAGTTTCCATCTCTGTTCAGTCCGGCTATGAAGAATATGTTTATCTGGGAGTCTTCAGTCCAAACGGGTGGATTCCGGTCGATATAGCGTACAATAACAAAGGGAATGTGACTTTCCGGAATCTGGAACCGGATGTCATCTATCAGCCATTAGTCTCGGACGGACAAAACCACCGGGCGGCAGGTTATCCGTTTATTTATACCCCGGAAAAAATATCCGTATTAAAACCGGATACCGGAAATTTGAAAAGAGCTATTGTCAAACGGAAAATGTCACTCTGTGGTGGATATAAAGATTTTCCACATCGTGGAATTATCGGTTCTCGAATAGAAGCTTCCCTAAGCAAGGACTTCTCAAATGCAGATGTATTGTATCAGTTCAATGACACGCTCAGATCGAACTATTGCGAACTGATACCACCTGATATAAACAAAAAATATAGATATATACGTTTTGTTAGTCCTCCAGATAATATATTGGAACTTGCTGAGTTTGCGGTTTTCGCAGATTCCACAGACAGAGGAGAAATCAAATTGAACAGGATAGGTGATTATCCGTGGCCGGAAAGCTGGTTAGACAATATTACCGATGGGGATATATTAAGTTATTTTTCTACAAGCGACAGTTCTTGTTTTGTCGCATACGATCTGGAAAAAGTTACTCCCATCAGGAAAATAGTTTTTTCTCCGCGCAATGATGACAATTATGTTTGGCCGGGAGACGAATACGAGCTTTTCTATCAGGACGGGACAAACGGATGGCAGTCGCTTGGAATCCGGACGGCAACCGGACGGGAACTGGAGTATCTCGTACCGGATAATGCGTTGCTATGGCTTCGCAACAGAACTAAAGGACGGGAAGAGCAGGTTTTTATTTATAAAGATAAGAGACAATGGTTTACTGTTGATTTATGAAGTAGGTGCAGGAAGGATAAACAAAGAAAAAACACCTATATAAGTTATATCTAGGCAAAATCTAGGTAAAATCTAGGAGTTTATCTGAAAAAGCATCTCTACTTTTACAACAACAAACAAGTAAAAGTGATAGAATGCAATAGTATTAACAACCAACCTATCAAGGGAAGGATAAAGGGGAAGTTCGGTGATCGAACAAAAGGGAGTTTGCTGCACGACCGCAAATTGTACAAGCAAACTCCCGGAGACCCCAAAAAGGAGGTGTATGATGGTAATATAACCGACAAAACAGAATGAGTCACATCATTCGACTATCTAAACGGCAAACAGTAAGCAAAGATAGAAAAGAAACAGAATTAAAACTTAATAAGATACTAGAAACATGAAGAAAAAGATCTTCGGAGTAGCTCTTATCGCTGCTATAGCGGTTACAGCAGGCTGGAATTTCAGCCAAAATGAAGAGAATATTAATTTATCAGATGTAGCACTAGAAAACATTGATGCTTTAGCTATTTGGGGTGAAAACCCTGATGGGACATTCCATCTTTGGTATGTAGTACAACATACATCTAGTGGCATGAATTGCACAGGTACAGGTATATTGAACTGTAGATAAAATTAAAAAGAGAATGCTCATAGGTCTTTTTCAATATCAGACGTATAGCATTCTCTCTCAAAAAACAAACATTTTATTATGAAAGCGTTAATTTCATTTTTTATCATTTTATTGGTTTCTTGTACAAACCAAAAACAGATAGAATGTCCAACCATGACATTTGATATTTCTCAAAAAACAACTTTAAATCCAGAAGATATTGAATGTAAGTTCATTGCGCTTGAAACAACCGATAAATGTCTTATAAGAACAATTATTGATATTCACTTTTACGATAACAAAATATTTGTTGTTGATGGCCTAAAGAATGGTAAAGTCTTCATATTTGATGATCAAGGAAAATTTATCACTCAAATAGGAAGTTTCGGAAATGGTCCTGGAGAATATATACAACCATATAGAATGCATATTGACGAAAAAAATAATCAAATAACAATAGCAGACACACGACTTAATAAGCTTATACACTATCGACTAGACAACTACAAATACATATCTGATCAGAAAGCTTTTAACTTTTCAAACTGTGCATGGTTATCTGATGGAAATATTTTATGGTTTGATGCTGTTGGATTTGATACAGGAAAAAGAGAAAATTATTTTATTCAAATTACGAATAAAGAATTGAATACAATCGCCTATTATGGAGAAACAAAAGAAATGCCTCACTATGGTATAGGAGAGCAGGCATTCTATCAATTTAATGGCAATATGTATATTTCTTTTCCTTACTCCCCTGTAGTATATCAAGTAATAGAAAAAGGTATTCAACCACGATTTAAACTTGACTTTGGAATACAAAAAATGCCTTCTTATGACTTTTTCCTCGATTTATTCTCAAAGGGTTCATCCGGGCCTGAAATCATGTTAAAAAGTGATTATATCAATTCCTTTAATATATTTGAAACAAACAGCTACATAGCAGCAAATTACTACAGTAAAAATTTTGAATGCTATTTTGGTTTTTACAATAAAGACACAAAAGAATACAATGCATTATCTAATAAAGATTTAGCTAAGATTATGGAATTACCCAATACCCGCCATATATGCAAAACTATTAAAGATTATTTCATAATGCAACTAGATGCTAAAGATATGCTAAATAAACATTCAACACATAATGAATTAAATAAAATATTAAAAGACACGAATGAAGAAAGTAATCCTATTATATGTATGTTCAAATTTAAATAAAATGAAAATTCTACTTTACATTACAATTGTTGCAATATTTACTTCGTGCACAAATAAAGTAATAACAAAGAAAATAAAAGGAGAAATTTTATTTTCAAAAAATGGAAATTCTTATTTCTATGATTTGAAAATAGACAAATCACATTATATATTTTTAGATGACAAAAGTGATACATTGATGTATGTATATAATAAAAACAACACATCCACTCCAGTACTCTATGTTCTTCGCAGATCTGAAAAAACAAATCTAATTAATCCATTCTTTACAAAAGATGTTCTCTCTAGCAAATATAATGACACAATAACAGTTATTGATAATCATACATATATAAAAAAGATATATTTAATGGACAATAAGCTAGAGATATGCT
>ULWH01054853.1_pt1 | contig 17429 bp, 12 predicted proteins | sample 1960201 | NCBI WGS metagenome assembly ULWH01 (sample SAMEA4835808, study PRJEB28245) | human gut metagenome | biome: gut microbiome; material: fecal sample | place: Denmark | collected 2008
AGTTTATCCGAAAAGAATTGATTTTCACTATCCATCCGGATGATCGATTGATACTGAAGCGGGAGCAGGAAAGACGCGCATTGGAAAACAAAGGATATAGTAATCTACATTTGCGTATTATGCTAGAAGGCGATACAAACTACCGTTGGGTAAATGCCTTTTCCGTCCCTATGGAGTTCCACCTTAACGGGAATCTGAAAAGCGTTACGGGGTTGCTGATAGATATTACCCACATCGAAAAAGTAGAAGAAGCCAACCGGATGAAGATGACTTTCCTGGCAAATATGAGCCATGAAATACGTACGCCGTTGAATGCCATAGTAGGATTCTCCCAGCTACTGGCCGAAACGGACAATCACGAGGAGAAAGGAGAATTTGTCCGTATTATCGAAGAAAACAATGATCTGCTCCTACAGATTATTAACGATATACTCGACATATCCAAAATAGATGCCGGGAAAATGGTATTCAATTACACTGACTTCGATATTACGGAAGTTATCGTCGATTTGAAGCAGGTCTATGAATCACATTTGTCACCGGAAGTGAAACTTATCTGCCATTTACCTCATAAGAAATATGTGATCAACTCTGAAAAGAACAGACTGACGCAAGTTATCACGAATTTATTGAATAACGCTGTTAAGTTTACCTCGAAAGGATCGATTACGATAGGCTATGAGGTCATCCCCGGTGGATTGGCTTTTTATGTAACCGATACAGGAAAAGGGATCGATCCGGAAAATCTGAAGCGCGTATTCGAACGTTTTGCCAAGTTCGACAGCTTTGTTCCCGGCACAGGGCTGGGATTGTCTATCTGCCAGATGATCGTAACAAAATTAGGAGGTAAAATATCTGTTGAATCGGAGTTGGGAGTCGGAACGACTTTCCGCTTTACGATCGCTTGCGAGTCGACTACATGAGCAGAAGGTGTGTCAAAAGGCCATTCAGGAACGCAGATGACATTTTAATGTGGTTGCTTTGGTTTATCTATAGGTATATTGTATCCGTTTATAAACAAATTAGGATCATTCATTCGTCATCTCCATGGGTGCATGATTTCTTTCCTCTTAATATAGATATTATCTACTATAATATTGTTTATTCTAACCATTTACATACCTTTGTCAAAACAAATATTACATCATGAAATTTAACCCTTACATTATAATACTATTCACTGTTTTTATTTTTGCTTCCTGTCTCCAAAAGAAGCAAGAATCAACGCTTTTACAAGTGGAAAACTTAGTAGAGGAATATCCGGACAGTGCTTTACATATACTCCAAAACATAGATAATCCACATAATTTATCCAGAGCAGACTATGCCGACTACTCTCTGTTAATGATACAAGCCCTTGACAAAAACTATCAGGTTTATTCTGATACTTTATTGAGAGCCGCTTCTGACTATTTTCTGAAAGGAAATGATCCGATAAAAAAAGCCAAGACTTATTTTTATTTGGGATGCTTCAATAAAAACACTCATTACACCAAAGAGGCACAAGACTGCTTCTTAAAAGCTTTGGATGCAGCCAGGAACACAAATGCATTTAGACTAATCGGGCTTATTTACAACCGTCTGGGCAATTTGTATAGAGTTCAGCAAATGTTTGGTGAAGCTTTAGAAGCCCATAAGAAATCTTATAACTACTTCATTCGTGTAAATCAGATAAGAGCTGAAATTGCAGGCCTATATGAGATTGGAAGAGATTTTTCAGATATGGGGAAAAACGACTCGGCTTTGGTGTATTATCAAAAAGCATTAGTTTTAGTAGAAAAGACTGATTATACGGGTGTTAAGTCTTCCATATTAAATGATATAGCTATAACTTATCGAAATCTAGACCAATTAGACCTGGCTTTAGAATATGTAAACCGATCAATACTATTAGAAGATGTTAAAACAGAATTAGCATATAATTATCTTGTAAAAGGAAGAATATTTATCAAATTACAACAATATGACTCTGCGCATTTTTATTTAGATAAAGTACAGGAAGGTAACAAAATAATTTCCACATCCAGTAGCTACAAAGAATTATATAAAATAGAGAAAACACTAAAGAATTATTCAAAAGCAGTTAAATACTCAGACTTATACTTCTCTTTAGAAGATTCTCTGAATAAGATAATGCAAGCATCAACATTAACAACCATAGAGAAAAGATACCAATACGATCTCATCAAAACAAAGAATGATGAACTTTCATCCTCTTTACAGAAAAAGGAGATCTTATTATATCAAACTCTTCTTGGTTTGATCCTTTTCATTTGTACTTCTATCTGGTTTTTTAGACGACTAAAAAGAATAAAGGACAAAGTGATTCAAGAAAAGAATCTGACATTAGAGCAACAAGAAAAGCTTCTGGAGGAAAATAACAACCGTATTACCCAAGAGATAAAACAGCTACAACTCAAAGACTTTCAATTCAGATTCAAATTATTTTCGGAAACCTCTGCGTATAAAATAATTATAACTAATATGGAAACTAAAACTCCCTTCGATAAAAAGGATGAAGAGCAAATCATTAATACGATCGACAAACTCTTTAATAAACTGGCAAGTCGTTTATATGAAAATTATAAAATATCAACAACCAACATTTGCTTTTGTTGCCTTCTCAAGTTATTTCCTGAATATACAACAGAGCAATTGGCATGTTTATACAATGTCACAACCAGAGCTATCGAACAAAGAAAATACCGCATCAGAAAAACAATTTTAGGTGAAAATAATACTTCTGATCTGGTCTCATTCTTAAAGGGCTATTAGCTCCGTAGTAGTTTCTGTAGTAACCAAGACTATACAAAAAACACAAACACCTGATTATAAGCAGATATACAAAAAAACATATATATATTGTATATGTTTTTTGTCGTACCTTTTATCGTACAGTTTTTTTCGATCAAACAAAACAAAGTCCTGATATTTGCAGCACAACATAATTGCTACAATCATGAAAAGAGCTGTACTATTTATCCTCATTATTTTGGCTAGTATTTTCAATCATGGAAAATCACTTGCTTCAAAAGTATATTCCTCATCGCCAGAAGAGCATAAAGAACACAAGGAATTAAAATCAAATAAACCTCTTCCTATATATTTCATAAAGACCCCAGGTTTGTTAACAATCTATTTTGAAGCTGCAATTGGAGAAGTCCATCTTACAATAGTTGATAAAAATAATGAGATAGTATATACAAAGCAGCTTTATATAGGAGAACCTATGTCACTTCCTATTGAATTAGATATGCCTGCTGAAGAATACATCGTATATATCAACAAATCATAAATATTTAAAATTTCAGCTAAGTGTCACGTTGTAAAATAGGAATTAAACTATCAAAGACGCAATTTCTATTGTTTCACAGAATGATGTTATATCTGGAACAAAAGCGATAGAGTTGGATATTCTCAAAATATACCTATGGTAGAGTCTATAACGAATAATGCTCCTATATAGGTATAATATCACTTAATCACACATTACTATCGAATAGTCTTGAATGGAAATATGTCATATTAAAATGAGATATTCAGAAAATTATACAATGAATTTATTATTAATTAAATTTTAAAAAGTCATGAGAAATCTATTGTTTTTATCATTATTTGGTATTCTGTTATTAACATCATGTAATAAGGATGATAATGAAATTGTTTCTGGCTCAGTCCAAAGCAAAGTCACTTACGAGGTAGAGATCGCTACCCCCCTTGATTTAAAATCTATTGATTTAACAGAAAACGATTCACTAATAGTTCCTATTAATGTAAAAGAGATATCCAGGGAAGGTATACAAACAAAAGCTATAACTGAAGAAATAATTCCTACTAATGCTGTTTTAACTTATAGAAAAGGATCCGTATTATGCTACTTTCATACTTTCTGGGGGAATATGCTATGTGAAGTTTGGACATTATCAGTGAAAGTAGATTATAAATATGGTCAAGCCGTAATGGGGCACAAAGGACCTAATACAGCATACAAACCTACTGGTTCTGTAGACAGTAAAATAATTCAAGCTGAGGTTTGGACAAAGAACGAAGATGGTTCCGGTTCTTGGAATTTTAGTACTGCTGTGTATAAACCTCTAAGTAATTATATTGGTCAAGTTATGCCAGGGTGCAATGTTGAGTATCCTTTTAACCATGGAAACATGAAGCTTTATTATACATGGATTGACGGAGGTAACTAATTATATTTAGAGACTTAGATACAAATCATAATATCCCTTTTTATTATTGAAAATTATTTCATAATAAAAAAGGGATATAATTGTAATGTTTATAATTTGCAGTTTCAATGTTTATTAATTAGATGTTTGAAATTATGAAAAAGATAAATTCAGTTATATTAGGTTTGATTGCAATTCTTATAAATTTCGCTTGTAGTAAATCTGATCACTTGAAAAAGGATTTAGAAATAGATACTAATCTTCCTGAATTAGTAGATGTTCGTTATGAGGTAAAAATAAATCATCCAGAATTATATAATTTGTGTGTTAGTTATACCTATGGAGAAACATATTTTGATTTCGTCTCACAAGGATATATAAATAATGGATTTATAAGAAGTGAAGTAGATTTGGATTTGTCTTCTTGGTCATATGAAAAAACAATGAAAAAAGGGGCAATACTTTATATTGCAGCTAATGTAGTTACTAAAGAGAATATATCAGCAATAGAACCAAGTTCTATAACGGTGAATATATTTGTAGATGAAGAATTAATTAAAAGCGAAACTCGTTTAATATATGCTGCATGTGAATATATATATGGAGCATTAGAGCAAAATAATTCTTATTACATGTATACAAACTAAAAAATGTTGATTTACATAGCCTGCCAGGGTATGTCTTTTGTATTCCCTGACAGGCCTCTTATTTTTACTAAATGATTAGCTTTTTCATACTTCTACTAATAAACACATTAATATCAATTCTCAACCTTCACATCCCTCTTCTCATCAAACCCGCCGTCCATTTGGTTATCTTTGATTTCGGAGTTAACAACACGCTGGAAGAAGAAACGGTGATTATTCCAGTGGAAAGCAGGATACTGGTTATTCTGTTTGACCGTATTGTTGCGGAAGATCAGTCCGTCCACCGATTTCGCATACAGGATCGGAGCATCGAATGTTTCGAACTCATTATTCTCGATCACGATATTGCTATGGAAATACTTTTTCTGGTCTTTCAGGTCGGGTATTTCGGGATAGATCGAGATAACTGCATTCGTAAACTGGAACATATTGGTCAATGCATTGATGAACTTGTTGTTGCGGATCAGCACATCGTGGCAGGCTCCTGTTTCGAACCAGCCGTTACAGTCACCACACAGCAGGATAGCCGTACCGGAGGTATGGTCGAAGACGTTGTTTTCCACCACCGTCTTTTTCGGCGTGCTGAACAAGGAACCGCGGGCACGGTTGTTACGGATCACATTGTCCGCAAAATAAACTTCCGGTGTCCATTCCAGGTTCTCGATACCGAATGTTCCAGCTTCGCTGATTGCCGGGTCGATACTTTCTTCAAAGACGATCTCAAACTGCTTTGCACCGTGTGCAGTCGGTTTGTCCACCGTTTTGATAGAAACCACTTTATTAGGATTGCCGATGATCTCCATTGTCTTGGAGTCGATGAACTGTACGGCATCCCCCGGGAATCCCCATTCAAAGCCATAACTCTGCGAATGCATATACTCGCCTACCAACGTCTTGTCGTCCACACGCTTCTGGACTTTCAGATACGTGCCGTGTACGTTGATCGCGTCATCCATCATCCCTTCATACAGGCCGCCTACAGAGACGATCTTACCTTTACAACCGGAGAAATGGGTTGCATCCGCCTGCGTTGTAAAATAACGCGGATCATTCTCACCGCGAAGGCATACGGAGAATTTATTAAGCGTGATGTTCTCGCTCATCTGTGCCAGTAAACCCATGCCCTCGGCATAATGAACCTGGATATTATCCAGTGTCGTATTCGTATCGTAAGAGATAAAGATACCCGGTGTCGGACGTCCCCAACCACGCATGGCAACAACTGTTCCGGGGGTTAGTTTCTTATTATTCCATTTAGTCGACTTAATTACACGGGGAGAGATTTCCGATACGCCTTTCGAACCGACAGCAATATCGCTGGTCGTATAGACGAGGCGTTTGGTGTCCCCTTCAAAAGCAATTCCCCAAGCAGGGATATGCTCCCAACCTTCTCCTTTGGCAACAAATGCACTGTCGCGTATTTCATACTCAACCCAGGGAGCCACCTCATACGTTATAGCTCCGGCTATCGTATCATTTTCCAGCACTTTCACCTGGCTGATATGCGGGTTCTCGAAGTCGATGCTGAAATTCTTCAGTGTACAGTTTTCAGAACGGATCAACGAAACCGGCAACATTCGGCCGTGGAAGATCAGTTCCGAACCTTGTCCGTCGAAAACGACGTTCTTCATATTCTCGAAAGGAAGTCCTACCAGTTTCGGGTTGTCCTGATCGTGGTTGGAGATAAAGTATTCCTTCTGTGCGGCTCCTTCAGGATAGAAATCATAACGTCCTTTGGGCAGGACGATCGTGATCGTGTCATCCGAAGTGTGGGAAGCGGCGATCTGTTCCAATGCCTTTGCCATCAACGGGGAGGCATTTTCCTTGTTGTCGGGAACAAGGCCGAAATTCGACAGGTCATACGGATTCTTTGTCTGCGTACAGGAACACAACAAGGCAAGACAGAACAAAGCCCGAATAGCAGTGAGAGTTTTCTTCATATTGTTTATTATCTAGTTATTAACCGGACAAATATACGAATTCTTTGCAACCCTGTTGCATTTCTTTCTGTCTACCTTTGCATCAGTAAACGAATAAAACAGATAAAGATATGGGACATTCTTGCAGTTGCAATTGCCAGGGGCATTCCGAAGAACAACATCGTTTTCCACCTTATATACTTCCGGCCGTTTCTTTCGCCATGTTGTTGGCCGGGCTCTATATGCAGCATACCGATGCAGAGCTATTCAGTAAAGAGATTATACGGTTCGCCTGGTATCTGCTGGCCTATCTGCCGGTCGGTCTTCCGGTGATCAGGGAAGCGATAGAAAGTATCCGGGAGAAAGATGTTTTCAGCGAGTTTACGCTGATGTGTATCGCTACGCTCGGCGCCTTTTACATCGGGGAATATCCGGAAGGGGTTGCCGTTATGCTATTCTATTCCATCGGAGAGATCTTTCAGGAGAATGCGGTGGCTAAAGCCCGTAAGAACATTAGTGCCCTGCTCGATGTAAGGCCGGAGACGGCAACGGTGATCCGTGATAACGAAGCGGTCACGTTCGCTCCCACGGATGTTCTTCCCGGAGAGATTATCGAGGTAAAGGCCGGAGAAAGGGTTCCACTCGACGGGAAATTACTCAGCGAGGTCGCAGCCTTCAACACTGCGGCCCTCACCGGTGAAAGTATGCCGCGTAATATCCACCGGGAAGAGGAAGTACTGGCGGGAATGATCGTCACAGACAAAGTGATCCGGATAGAAGTGACAAAGCCCTACAACCAGAGTGCGCTGGCCCGTATCCTCGAACTGGTGCAAAACGCATCGGAGCGGAAAGCGCCGGCAGAATTGTTTATCCGCAAGTTTGCTCGCATTTATACACCGATCGTAACCGGGCTTGCTTTCCTGATCGTGCTTATCCCTTTCATCTATTCGTTGATACAGCCGGATTTCCTGTTTGTCTTCAACGACTGGCTGTACCGGGCACTGGTATTTCTCGTAATCTCCTGCCCTTGCGCACTGGTGATCAGTATTCCGCTGGGATATTTTGGAGGGATCGGGGCGGCTTCACGACAAGGTATCCTGTTTAAAGGAGGAAATTACCTGGATGCCATCACTAAAATAAACACGGTGGTATTCGATAAGACGGGGACGCTGACTAAAGGGATCTTTGAGGTACAAAGCCTGTCTGCTGCAAATCATATACCGGAAAAAGAACTGCTCCATATCATCGCTTCCGTCGAAAGCCGGAGCAATCATCCTATTGCCAAGGCGATCGTGGCATACGCCCGGGAACAACAGGTGGAAATCGACACAACCATCGATACAACCGAACTGGCAGGCTATGGACTAAAAGCAGTAGTCGAGGGGAAAGATATATTGGTAGGTAACTCCCGTCTGCTGGACTCGGAAGGAGTTTTGTTTCATCCTAATGAAACAAGTGTTTCACCTGGGAGAAACAACTGTTTCACTAGGATGAAACAAAATTCAGATACCGTGGTTGTCTGCGCGATCGACCGGCAATACGCCGGCCATATCCTGCTCGCCGATACGCCCAAAGAGGATGCGGTGAAAGCCATCAAACAATTAAAAGAATTAAATATTAATAACCTGGAGATATTATCGGGAGATAAACAGATAATTGTTTCTAAATTAGCTACCCGTTTGGGAATATCCCGGGCTTATGGCGACCTGCTGCCGGAAGGAAAGATGGCTCATCTGGAAGAACTGAAACGTAATCCGGAGAACCGGATCGCCTTTGTGGGCGACGGCATCAACGATGCTCCCGTCCTGGCTCTTAGCGATATCGGTATTGCTATGGGAGGACTCGGTAGCGATGCGGCCATCGAAACGGCGGATGTCGTGATACAAACCGACCAGCCGAGCAAGGTGGCTACGGCGATCCGTATCGGGAAGTTCACACGCAACATCGTGTGGCAGAACATTTCGCTGGCATTCGGTGTCAAGCTGGTAGTCCTGATCCTGGGAGCCGGAGGTATCGCCACCATGTGGGAAGCCGTTTTTGCCGATGTGGGTGTCGCTCTGCTGGCTATCCTCAACGCTGTAAGAATATTAAAGACTAATAAACCGGATTGATATGGATGCTTATTTAGATATACTCAACAAAAGGAAGATCAAACCGACTGCCATCCGCTTGCTTGTACTAAAAGCGATGATGGAGTTTGAACGGGCTTTCAGTCTGCTCGATCTGGAAAACTATCTCGATACGGTGGATAAATCGACTGTATCACGGACGATCAACCTCTTTCTCGACCATCATCTGATCCATTGCATCGACGACGGGTCGGGCTCACTGAAGTATTCGGTCTGCGGCGAGGATTGCAGTTGTTCGATAGAGGAGTTGCATGCACACTTTTATTGCCTGAAGTGTCACAAGACCTTCTGCCTGCGGAATATTCCCGTCCCGACCGTGCAGTTACCACGCAATTTCACCCTGGAAAGTATCAACTACGTATTAAAAGGTTGCTGCGAAGATTGCTCAAAATAGACAAAGACATTATCTTTGCGGTTTAAATGATAAAAAGATATGGAACATCCGTTAAGTATTTACAACACGCTCACAAGAAAGAAGGAACAGTTTATTCCGTTGCATGAACCCCACGTAGGCATGTATGTCTGTGGACCGACGGTTTACGGCGATGCGCATCTGGGACATGCCCGTCCGGCGATTACATTCGACCTCTTGTTCCGTTATCTTACCCATATAGGATATAAAGTACGCTATGTACGCAACATAACCGATGTCGGCCACCTGGAACATGATGCCGACGACGGCGAAGACAAAGTGGCTAAAAAGGCCCGCCTGGAACAGTTGGAGCCGATGGAAGTGGTGCAGTTCTACGTGAACCGCTACCATAAGGCGATGGAAGCCCTCAATGTGCTTCCTCCCAGCATCGAACCGCATGCGTCCGGCCATATCATCGAGCAGATCGAACTGGTAAAGAAGATACTCGACAACGGATATGCCTATGAAAGCGAAGGTTCCGTTTACTTCGATGTGGAGAAGTACAACAAAGATCATAACTACGGTGTCCTTTCCGGCCGTAACATCGAAGATATGCTGAACACGACCCGTGCATTGGACGGTCAGGATGAAAAGCGTAACCCGATCGACTTCGCCCTCTGGAAATGTGCACAACCGGAGCATATCATGCGCTGGCCTTCACCGTGGAGCGACGGTTTCCCTGGATGGCATTGCGAATGTACTGCGATGGGTAAGAAATATCTCGGACAGCATTTCGACATCCACGGGGGTGGCATGGATCTGATCTTCCCGCATCACGAGTGCGAGATCGCGCAGGCTGTCGCTTCACAGGGGGACGATATGGTTCACTACTGGATGCACAATAATATGATCACCATCAACGGTCAGAAGATGGGTAAATCATTGGGTAACTTCATCACGCTGGATGAGTTCTTTACAGGGAACAATAAAACGTTAAGCCAGGCTTATTCGCCCATGACGATCCGTTTCTTTATCCTGCAGGCTCATTATCGCAGCACGGTGGACTTCAGCAACGAAGCGTTGCAAGCTGCCGAAAAGGGATTAAGCCGTCTGATGGATGCTTACAACCATCTGCAAAAGCTGACCGCTTCGGACGCTTCGACAGTGGATGTGAAAGACCTTCGCAAGAAGTGCTACGATGCATTGAACGACGACCTGAACTCTCCGATCGTTATCTCCCATCTGTTTGATGCCGCCCGCGCCATCAACTCTGTAAAAGATGGTAAAGAGACAATCTCTGCCGAAGATCTGAAGGAACTGCAGGAAGTGTTCCATACATTCCTGTTCGATGTCTTAGGCATGAAAGACGAAGCAGCTTCCGCCGGAGGCGATAGCTACGAGACATTCGGTAAGGCGGTAGACTTGTTGCTCACCATCCGCCAGCAGGCGAAAGCCAACAAAGACTGGGCCACTTCCGATAAGATCCGTAACGAACTGACCGCTATGGGCTTCGAGATAAAAGATACCAAGGACGGGGCTGAATGGAAGTTAAGCAAATAAGGTTATGACAATCAACGAATTTCTTCAGGGCGACAAGTTTGCCCTGTTTGCCGGAGTAGAATTGTTAGAGACGGGTAACGGCTATGCTAAAGCACGCATGGAGATCAAACCGATGCATCTGAACGGCGGCGGTGTCTGTCAGGGTGGCGCTATCTTTACACTGGCCGACCTGGCCTTTGCAGCTGCCACAAACAGCCATGCACGGCTTACGTTATCCATCACTTCCAATATCAACTTCTTCAAAGCCGAAAGCAAAGGGTTTCTTTATGCCGAAGCACGCGAGGTATTCAGCCATAAAAGGCTTGCCAACTGCGAAGTGAATATCACAAATGAAGCAGGTGAATTGATTGCCACATTCAGCGGTTCAGGCTACCGGAAGGATACGGAGTTGCCGTTTGCACCGATAGAGTAGACAAAACAGATACAAAAAGTCCCGGCATACAACCGGGACTTTTTATTTGGTTACTATTCATACCGCAACGACCGGGCAGGTTTGCTAAGGATTGTTTTAGCAGTCTGCCAGCCTATGGTAAGCAGGGAGATCACACACAACAAAATCACCGGAACGAGGAAGAACCAGGCTTTCCAGTCGGTGCGGAAAGAGTAATGACTCAACCAGCCGTCCATCACCCACCACGACAGCGGAAGGGCAATGACTATCGCAATGCCGATCAGGATAAAAAACTCGCGGCCTAATTCATAGAACAATTGTAGCTTCGACGCCCCCAATACTTTACGGATACCCATTTCACGTACTCGAGTCGAGCAGGAGAACATCACCAGCACCCAAAGCCCCATGCAGGAAATAAAGATCGCCAGTATGGCAAAGAGAGCAACGATCAACCCGAATACTTCGTCCTGGCGGTATTGCTGGTCGAAGAATTGGTCGAGGAAGAAATAGTCGTAGCTGGAGTCGGGGAAATAACGGTTCCAGACCGCTTCCGACTGTTGTACCAGTTCGCGGGGATTACCGTTTTCCATCACAACGGAGATATAACGCTGTTTCATCCAACTCAATTTATCATGCAAGGCAAACAAGATAGGCGTATAATCTTTGTTCAGGGATTGCTGGTGATAATCCTTCACCACCCCGATGATCTGCATAGGCTGATCGACCGTCTCCACCGAAAGACGTTCCCCCAGCGCGGCGTCGGCAGAAGCAAAACCGAGTATACGGACAGCCGCTTCATTCAGGACGATATTGTAAACGTCGCCACCGAAATCCTCGGCAAAACCACGGCCGGCAACAAACTCCAGGTCGTACGCATCCAGGTAATACACGTCGCAGCTAAGCATTTCCAGCAGACGGGTCTGCTTGGTGGCATCGCTCAGGCGGACGATGGAAAGGAAGTCGGCAACCTCCGTCCCGGGAACAGCTCCGGAAACAGTTACATTCTTCACGGAAGGCAAAGACTTCAACTCTCTCTTCATCGCGGCCAGCTTCGTAGACAGCTCCTCACAATGAGCCGGGAATTTCAGCACCAGCGTCTGATCCGTACGGACACCCAGCGAAGCACTCCGCATATATTGCAACTGAGCATATACGATCAACGTCCCGCACAGCAAAGCCAGCGACGCGGTATACTGCAACACCACCAGCACCTTGCGGGTGATCGTCGCATTCTTCGTATGCGTAAACTTCCCTTTCAGCATCCGGATCGGCTTGATACCGGAAAGGATCGTTGCCGGATAGAAGCCGGACAAGAACACGCCCAGAGCAAAGATCAATAGCAGCATCCACCCCAGCGAGGTCGTAACCCAGACAGAGAAACCCAGGTCGCGTCCGGTCAGGTTATTGAATGCAGGCATCAGCGCTTCCATCAACCCGATAGCGAGTACAAAAGCGATCCCGTTCGTCACCAGCGACTCAAACAGGAACTGTGCCACGATCTGCCGGCGTCCGGCTCCCGAAGCGCGGCGTATGCCGATCTCCTTAGCCCGCTCCATCGAACGGGCCACCGTCATATTGATATAGTTGATCCAGGCGATACAAAGGATAGCCAGCGCCGTACAGATCAGCACCAGCATGGAGGAGCTGTTGCCTTTCGTCTCCGGTTCGTAAGCCTTCTGGGGCGTCAGGTGGATATCGCGCAGGTTGGTCAATTCGATAGCCCAGGTCTTATTCTTCAGGGCTTCTTCCGTCTTATACTTCTCCGCCATCGCCGGGAAGGCATCTTCCACCTGTTTCTTCAGGGCGGGCGATTTCAGCAGGACATATGAATAGACTTCGTGGCGGTACCAATATTCATCCATCCATTTAGGAAGAGTTTCATACGAGATCATCATGCTGTAACGCACATGCGAATTGATAGGCATATCCTTCATCACACCGGTCACTTCACAGGCTTCTTCACCGATATTGCTGCGGAAGATCAGTATCTTTCCGATCGGATCGGCTCCCTTGAAATATTTACGGGCGATGCGTTCGGTAATGACCACTTTGTTCGGGCCGTCCAGACAGGTGTTCTTATCTCCCTTCAACAGATCGAAGTCGAAGAAGTTAAAGTAATTCTTTTCGCCGTAACCGATGTTTGTTTCGCGATACAGGAGCTCGTTGTATTTAACGATCTGCTCCGGATAATACTGGCTGCCTACACGGGTGTAATCCTCTATGCCGGCCAGGTTGCGCTTCATGGCTGTGGCATATCCGGCGGAGCTGCTGGCCCAGTTGTCGGTCAATTCCCCGTTCTCATAGAAGCGGGCTTCCACGCGGAAGATACGGTCGGCGCGGCTATGCATGTCGTCGTAGCTGTACTCGAAGGCCACATAGGTCAGGATCAGCATGGCGGCGGCCATACCGATTGCCAGGCCGAGTATGTTGATTGCGCTGAAGCCTTTCTTCTTCGTCAGGCTGCGAAGTGCGCTGTTCCAATAGTTTGATATAATCATGATACTAGTTTTATTGCTTGTTACTTAGATACGACCCGTCCGTCCAGCAGATGGATCACGCGATGGGCGTAGGTGGCATCCCGCTGCGAGTGCGTCACGATCACGATCGTTGTTCCCTGGTTATTCAGTTCGCGCAACAGCTCCATCACTTCGACGCCGTTGGTGGAGTCCAGGTTACCGGTCGGCTCATCGGCCAGGATCAGGGGACAGTCGGTCACCACGGCACGGGCAATGGCTACACGTTGCTGCTGTCCACCCGACAACTGCTGCGGGAAATGACCGGCACGATGGGCGATGTTCATCCGTTCCAGCACTTCCATCACCTTCTTTTTGCGTTCGCTCTTCTTGCCGTTCAGATAGACAAGCGGCAACTCCACATTCTCGTAGACGGTCAGTTCGTCTATCAGGTTGAAATTCTGGAAGACAAAGCCGATATTCCCTTTACGGAAAGCGGTGAGCTGGCTTTCGCTCATCTTATCGATCTCCTTATCGTCAAAATAATATTTGCCGGAAGTGGGCGAGTCGAGTGTCCCGAGGATATTCAGCAAGGTCGATTTACCGCAACCCGAAGGCCCCATGATGGCAACAAATTCGCCTTTCTTTATCTCGAGGCTTACTTCATTCAATGCTTTGGTCTGTACGTCTTCGGTCGTGAAGAGCATAGACAAGTTCTCTGTTTTAATCATATCATGTTCTGTTTTATAAATTATTCACTCCTTAATATATGCATCGGTTTCAGGCGGATAATACGCCATACCTGGCGAACCACCGTAAGGAAGGCGATCAACATCAGCAGGGCGAAAGCGACGGCATACACCCACCAGGGCTGCGAAATATGGAAAGCATAACCTTCCAGCCAGTTGTTCATCAGAAATGCGGAAACAGGGATACCGATCACGGAAGCCAGCACCGTAAGGAGTAATAATTCACGCGTCAAAACTACAAAAAGATTTGCTTTCCCTGCACCGAGCACTTTCCGGATGCCAATTTCTCTCACCCGTGCCAAGGTAGAGAAGAGCGTCACCACCCACAGCCCCAGACAGGCAACGAAGACGGCCAGCAGGGCGGAACAGGCAAACATCCAACCGAAGTTCCTGTCCACCTTATATTGGTTATCATTAAAATCATCGAGGAAGAAGTAAGAGAACAGCGAAGTCGGGAAGAAATCGCGGTAGGTCTGTTCTATCTCCGCCAGACGGGCAGCATCGATCGTTCCGTCCATGCGGAGAGATATATAAGGTGTCCCGATAAAGGGCACGCGCTCTTTGATAAAGAAGATGATCGGTTTATAAGGGACAGCCAGCGACTGCTGATGATAATTCTTTACCACACCGATTATCTGGAGAGGTTCTTCCACAACTTCCATCGACAACTGCTTGCCTAAAGCGGCTTCGGCGGAAGGGAAACCGAGCAGGCTGACGGCTTCTTCATTCAGGACGACTTTATTCAACTCATCCCCGTATGCTTCGGAGAAACCTCTGCCGCACACCATTTCGGGCGAATACGTCGGCAGATAATCATAATCGACGGCAAACATCTGGATCAGTTTGCTCTCCGTCTGGTCGCTTCCATAAAGTCGGTTGGTGAAATAGTTGGCGACCTCCACGCCCGGGACGGCACCGGATACTGTCACTTGCCGCATATAGGATTTCTGCAATAACTGCTTCTTAAAGCTCTCCATCTTCACAGACATATCGCTGGTGAAAGAGGGATATTTCAGCACCAGTATCTGTTTGAACGAAGCGGATGCCGTCTCATTCTGCATATACCGCACCTGACCGACGACAACGAACGTTCCTGTTATCAGGATAAACGAAGCGACGAACTGCACGACAATCAGCGCTTTCCGTATCGTATTCCCTTTCCGGCTATGCAGCAATTGCCCGCGCATAATGGCTGAAGGACGAATACCGGTCAGCAGATAAGAGGGATATAATCCGGTAAACAGCGTCCCCGCCACGATCACAGCCAGCACCAGCCCCCAGAAGCCGGGTTGCAGCAACGAATCCGCTCCGAAGTCCTGCCCGGCCCAGGTATAGACGAAAGGAAGCAACACCTCCAGCCATCCCAAAGCGATCAGGGCTGCCAGCAGGTTGACGATGCCTGCCTCTATCAATCCCTGGAAAAGCATCTGCCGGCGGGAAGCGCCGAATGCCTTCCGCACACCGAACTCTTTCCCGCGTTCCAGGAAACGGGCGACCATCAGGTTCAGGGCATTCACCCAACCGATCAGAAGCAGGGCGATCGCCATCACAGAAAGGATATAGACTGCTGTACGGCTCCCCTTCGTCTCTTTTTCGTACGATTTCTGCGGGGTTAGATGGATCTCTTTCAACGGGATCAGTTCGACCCGCCAGTTCTTATGCTTCAGTGCCGCTGTCTTATATTTGTCGGAGATAGCACGGAAAGCCTTTGCGATCTCTGCTGGGTCTTTTCCCGGTTCCAGGCGGACATAGGTATAAACGCCATGGATGTACCAGATATCCTGCCGCTCCTTTGGAATGGTGGCGTACGAAAGCAGGAAATCATAATGCAGGTGCGAGTTGACCGGCATATCGGCAATCACACCGGTCACTTCAAAATGCTGTTCTGCCGTGGCGGTGCGGAAAGTCAGTATCTTTCCCAACGGCTCCGCCCCGCCGAAATAACGGTGGGCGGCACTCGCTGTCAACACCACAGTGTTAGGTCGAACCAACTGACCTTCCTTCTCCCCTTTCAGGATCGGGAAATTGAACAATTCGAAGAATGAAGGTTCGGCATAACAATACCGCTCTTCGGCAAACTGTTTATCCTGGTATGTAACCACCTGTTCACGATCCTGTGCCGTCAGCCGGACATACTTCTCGATGCCGGGAATTTCACGGCTCATGGCCGGGGCATGCCCGAAAGAGGTGGTTGCCCAGTTATCGGTCAGCGTTTCCCCTTCATAGAGGCGGCTTTCCACCCGGTAGACGCGATCGCCGTCGTGGAAAGTATCATAGCTCAGTTCGAAACGGACATAGAGCAGGATCAGCAGGGCGGCAGAGATACAGACGGACAGGCCGAATATATTGATCACCGAAAGCGACTTCCGCGCCCGCTGGCTTTTTATGACTTGCGACAAGTAATCCATATTATTGGGTTATTATCTGATTATTAAACGCTCGTTCTCACCAAACAGTTCATACCCGGAAATGATCACTTTCTCGCCCGGCTTCAGACCTTCGGTCACTTCATAATACTGCGGGTTCTGACGGCCTATCTTCACCGGGCGGCGGCGAGCGGTCGTTTCATCTTCATCCACGACATACATATACAGGCCTCCGCTTGCCTGATAGAAGCTACCACGGGGAACCAGGATGGCCTGTACCGGATCACCCAGTTGCAGGTTAAGGTGATAGGTTTGCCCGGCACGGATATTCTCCGGACGATCGGAAGTGAAATGAAGGTCGGTACGGAACTGTCCTTCGCGCACTTCGGGATAAACTTTGGTCACTTCCATATTGAACAGTTTGCCTTCGCGCTCAAAGCTGGCAGGCAGGCCGGGCATGACGCGCTCCACATAATGTTCGTCTATCTTGGCTTCCACCTTCAGTTCCGGAGTAATGACCTGGCCGATACGTTCCCCTTGCGCGATAGACTGGCCGATCTGGGCTTCCAGGTTACCCAGCTGGCCGCTTACGGGCGCTTTCACCTTCAGGTTCTCCAGACGTTCGCGGACAAGGGCGAGGCTTCGTTTCATATTGCGGATGTTCTCGTCCAGGCTCTCCAACTGG
>ULWH01020674.1_pt1 | contig 17361 bp, 8 predicted proteins | sample 1960201 | NCBI WGS metagenome assembly ULWH01 (sample SAMEA4835808, study PRJEB28245) | human gut metagenome | biome: gut microbiome; material: fecal sample | place: Denmark | collected 2008
AAGTTGCTTTATATTTACCGGCATTGATAGGAGTATCAACTGGAGTAGAATTTGCATCATTCGTTTTATAGGTAATCTTCACATGTTCATTCAAATTAGCCGGAACGGTACTGAATAATACAGGTTTCATTTTACCATCATAAGTCTGTAACTGACCACTAACACCAGCATTAATCACAGGTTTAATATCCACTTCCTGCATGGTCTTTGTTGTAATAGAAATAGTCACATCTGAGGTTTTTACAGTAAATGCAACTGTATATTTCATATCCTGACCAGACTTATCTTTCTCTACGGTTTTCAATTCACCTCCGTTGATAGTTATATCTTTTAAGCGATAAACTCCATCAGGGGCAGTTCCACCGGATAATTTTTTAGTTGTAAAAATAGCCTGATACGTTGTATTCGGTTGTAAATCAACAGCAGTTCCATCAGTAACATCTTCTGTAGAACCATCCGGCTTTTGAATAATCACTTTCTGATCTGCAATATAATCGATTGAAGAAGCCAATGCCGCTCCATTCACTTTAACAAAAGCATCTATTGAAGGATTTATAAAAGTAACAGAAACCGTAATAGATGTATTATCTGCATAATTAGCATTAGTAATATCCTCGCTATATGTATAATTTACAACATCGGCTGGATCTGTCTTAACTTCAGATGTTTTATCAGTTCCATTTACCGTCAGCTTAAAATCATATCCTGTATTCGGTTTGATTTTAACCAGCAGCTTTTCGCCGGTTGCAATCGTTTTACCTGAAGCCAGATCGGATGCTGTTGTACCGGAGACTTTCTGAACTGTAAAACTTCCACCTTCCTGCGTTTTGTTTTCGTAAGAAACAGGATGCTCCTTACCTAAAACAACTGCTGTAATCTGAGGAGCAACAGTTATTGTCTTTGCATCATAAAGCCCCTTAACTATAAATTCAATCGATTTACCTTTATATGGTTCCTGTTGGCCGGAGATAGCAGGAACCATGCCTTTTACCGTATAAACAGCCGTTTCGTAACCATCTGCAGGGTCTAATGTAAAAAGGAGCTTATCCCCTTGCTTTACAGTTTGAGAACTAGCTACAAAATCAGCCGCATTAGCACCGTTTACCGAGACTTTAAACGAATTTGCATTTACAGGTAACACACCTCCCAAGCTAAACTCAGCAGGATTCACTGTCAGATCAGTAAGTTTATACTGACGGCCGCCCGTTGTCAATGAACATTGGTAAGTACCTTGAACAAACTCTTTCGTTGTTGCATCGTAGAAACGGTATTCACCATCCCAGGCATCCGGTTGATGAACGGTTTTACTATTATCTTCTTCGTAAACATTATTCTTCTTTACTTGCCAGGTAACATTTGAATATTCAGGTTTACCGCCTACAGGAATATTAGCCTCAGTAATTAAGTTAGAGATACGGACTCCAGAATGAGCTTTACAGTCACTTATCGAGGAGACTGATAATGTTTGTACTCCCCAGGTAATTACACAAGCCGGATTACCCGGATTAGCGGATAATTTCAAAATATTATTGTCTGAAATATCCAATTTTGCTAAAGAAATCAAAGCATTAAGACTTGTCAAACCTGTTAATTTGTTCTTAGAGACATTTAACTCGGTTAATGCATTATAGCTAGAAACATCCAGAGCTGCATTTAATGCATTTCCGGATAAATTAAGGCTTATCAACTTTGTTGTAACAGAAGGCAAAGAGACCTCACTAAACACCAACTTATTATCAGAAGCATCCAGCGTCTTCAACGCAGAAGCACCGGTTAAAGTCAACGTTTCCATTCCCAAGCCGGAACAAGTAAGAGATTCTAATGCAGAACCGGAAACGATCAGTTCCTTTACATAATTATCCTTACTCAAATTGAGAGTTTTCAGTTTACTGTCGCCGGCTATTTCCAGCTTGTCCATCCGACCGGTCACAGTAGCAGTTGTAGCAGAAGTTGAAATAATTTCAACTTCTGCTGTATACCCTTGCGCAAGGGTCACTTTTTTCCCATCGGTACTGAGCGTGACTTTTCCACTATGCGTTGTTGTTAAATCAGTCACCGTAGCTGCCTGATCCAATGTAACCGTTACCGGCATACCACCGGTGGAAGTCACTTTTATATTTACATCCGCTGCTCTCGCCATCCCCAATACCGCAAATAGCATCAGGAACGCATAAAGTAATCGTTGTTTCATAATCATGATATTTTTAGTTTATAATCTATTTTATGAAAGAAATTTGTGATTTTGTAATAAGGATTTTACCCTGTCAGTTGTAAAAAAGCCCCTGCCGGTCAACGACCTGCCGGGGCTTTGTCTTGTATCTGGTTTCGCTCTTCGCAGAGATACTATCAGATGAACTTTATTTTATTACTTTAGTATTAATACTGCCACTTGTTCGCCCTCACGGGATACTTGGTGTTTACACCACATGGCACTTTTAGAATTATTTGATTATAAAAAATCCTTTATTATTTAACCACTGCCTTTACAGCTGCTTCGCCCTCAACAGCTACAACTACGATACCGGCTGGTACTGCGATTGTTGCGTCGTCGGAAGAAAGAACTGTAGAAGCAAGAGTCTGGCCAAGTACGTTGCATACTGTCACTTTCTTAGCAGCAGCACCCTTGATTGTTACGATACCGTTACCACCTACAACTGTTACGCTGCTTGCAGTAATTTCTTCGTTAGCAGTCGGAGCACCTTCAGACTTCTTAGCCTGGAATACTTCAGCTTCCTGAATTTCCGGAGTTACAACCAATACGTGGTTAATAGTCTTCAACCAACCGCGAGTGTCCTTATCATACATTGTTTCGATATAGAAGTTTTCACGTTCAGCATCGCAATAACGGAAAGCGAATGTTGCATAGTTCAGACCGTTTTCGCCAAGAGCAGCATCGCTCAAGTCGTATTCAGCGCCACTCTTATCGAATGTCAGTTTAGAACCTTCATGTTTAGCATTTACAAAGCCCAGACGATAGTACTTAGTTGAGTTCTGATCGATGTTCTTATACATGTAAACAGGATTTGCACTCACTGAGTCGATCATGTTAACCAGGTAAGCAGCTTCTGTGAAGAGATGACGGTTATGTTCAGGAATACTTGAATTCTGTTCATAAGTATCTACATTACGCAGACCCAGTAAGAAGCGAGTACATTCCGGACGAGATACGTTAGCTGTATCCAGGAAGATAGCATTGTTCTTACCCAGGTTTTTATCCAAACTTTCCAATAAACCTACGTTAGCACCTTTAACAGTGTTTTCGCTCAACAGATAGTTGCCTGCTGCATCGTCAGCCTTGAAGAATTCCAAAGTATCACGGCTGAATTCGCCACGAAGATCTTTGTAGTTGAATGCCTGTTGTTTTTCAACACTGAAGATACTTGAAGCATAGCTATTAGCATATCCGTCAGAGATCAGGCTGCTCGGCTGTACTTCAGCAGTCATCTGGTTAACGAACAAACGAGCACCATAAGCAGTCTTTGTAGAAGTACCGTTACCTGTCTGAGTTACAACCAGCGGATCAACCAATACGAACTGAGTAGGATCTTCAGTAGAGATCTGTTTTACATAGAATGCGCGACGGTTCTTCACATTTTCTGTTCCTGACATTTCATCAGCATCCAGATTGGTAGAGAACAGGTTATCATCAAACTTAACCTGGATTGAAGTCAAACGATATTTACCGCTTTCCAGTGTGATATATTGACGAGTCTTAATACTTGAAGGTTCGATACCTGAGTTAGCATTTACTTCATCTTTATAGATATAGTATTTAGCACGAACCAACATTTTAGCAGTATCCACAGCATTGCCCTTTGCAGGAACATAACCATAGATCAACTCATCTGTACCCATTGTTTTCTGAGAATAGATATCTTTATCTTTCACCAGAACTCTTTCCATTTTGTATTCACCCTTAGCATCCTGAACCAGTTTCAATACACCGTCTACACTTGTCAGAGAGAAGTGAGTATCACCCAGGTTCTTCATACCGATAGCATATACACTCGTATCAGCAATAGCTTCAGCCTGTGTCATATCCAGATAACCCATAGTACGGTTAGTCAGTTCTGCCTGCGGGATCATTTCGATACGGATAGTATCACGGTATGTCTGCATCAAACCGGCTGCATCGTAATAAGTAGCCATGTTTGCATAAGTATTCGGTTCAGAAGTCTTCCACCAGTAGCTAGTACCCCAAGTACGTCCTGACTCACGGTTGATGATTGTGTAGTAACCACCGTTACCCTTAACATACCACTGAGCAGAAGGAATAACTTTCTTATCTTCAGAGTAAACCAGGTTACCGATATTGCTCAGATCGTTTTTGTGCATATCAGCATTGATACCAGTATTGTTCGGATTATTACCGTTTTGAACATCACCTCTATCCCATTTCTGAGTCATTGCATTCCAATAAGTAAATGTAGCATTGGTTGCAGCCAAATCTTCATAACGATAGTCACCTTCTTTTGTCAGATCAGAAGAAAGTTTCTTCGCATTCCGGATATAATAGAAACCTTCTGCGATATCAGCAACTTCATTCAAATCCGATTCAGTCTTAGTTGTCTTCAATGTGATGTAAGTCAACAGACCGTTGTATTTAGCATCGTTTACATCATGAGGACCAGCTGTCAATACAACATGAGTCGGAGTCAAAGTAACCAGACGAGTCAAGTTGCTATGAGCAGTTGCATATTGAGGTGCATAGATCAATTGAAGTCCAGCTGTTGCATTATTGACTTGGTTAGGAGTAGCTGTTACAAATTCAGCCAAATCACCAGCAGCAACTGTTGATGCCGGGTCTATTACCCAAACATTTTGATCACCTGTAGGAACAGCATCGAAAGCTGTAGTCAAAGCAGTAGCAGCAGTCTTCTCTGTTTGCAATACGTTTCCTACTGCATTCCACAGCATAATATTACCATCATTCAAACCATTATCAGCATAACCATTACGATCTGTTACTTTCGTCATTTCTGTCACACCCCATGGAGAAGCATAATGAAGAAGACGATTACCTTGTGTCGGAACTGTTGCAATTACCTGAGCATAAGAAGGATAATATCCTCTGGCTGCGCCACGTGAAGTACCCGGATCAATTGAAGGGTTAGCAGCACATTCAGCTATACGCATAATATTATTTGTACCGACTGTACCTGCAACCCAAGTAGAACCAGAGCCTACTGTTCCAGCTGCATCACGAGCCATCTGTCCCCACCAAGAAGTCGGATCATTCTTATCGGCCTTGTACAGCATTTCAGCCTGCAAGCGTAAGCTCTGAGTAGACGGATAGAAGATAGGACGAAAGTTAGACTGACGTTTCAACTGAGTATAAGCAGTCATTGTGTAAGGAGCCTTACTTAACTTATCTGCTGCTACAGCAGCGAACAGATCGCCATACTTCTGAGCATCAGTCATTGTAGAGCCACCGATCATCAATTCACCATTGCCATTTACAGTTCTTCCGTCAGCTGCAACAGCATATCTCGGATATAAGATCTGACCTACTGTCATCTTCAAATTATAACGATCATTTGCATTCGGATCATAGTAAGCAGTATCCACATACAGATATTCTTTTTCGAATTCAGATGCTTTGTCCTTTGTTGCATTTGTTACGAAACGAACATAACCATCAGGAGCATCACCCGGAACGCGCTTGGAGCCCTCCTTAGCGCTTTCGGCTTTGAAAGCACCAGACAACATTACGTTTGTATCACCCTGAACATCAGGAGAAAAGATAAAGTTAAAACGATTCTTTGTCTTCTGATCTTCTGTCAGCAGAACTTCATTTCCTAATTCAGCATTGATCTGATCAGCTGTCAGGATAATTGGGTTAGCTTCCCAACTTTCAAATGTAACAGGATAGAAAGTCGCACCATTAATAGTGACAGCATCAGTGTTAACAGCAAAAGATTTGTTGCTATTCATTTTAACGGCACCTAAAGAAATTTTACCGTCAGCAGCTACTTTTCTTGCTAAACGAATCGTCATACCGTTATTATACTGGGCACGCAATTGGTTTTGCAAAACAGTTCCGGCAGCAGCTTCAATCTTTGAATTAGTAGAAGCAACCTGTCCGTCAGCCCAACGCCAGTTTGTTTGTCCATTAACCACTTCCAAAGCGATTTCAGCTTCTCCAGTGGCATTCGGAATTCCGACTACCTTATCGATAGACAACTGCATGATAGCTTCTGAAGCCTTATTCTGCAACTGATAATACAGAACAGTACCTGCGGCATCTTTATTTGCAGTCACTTTCCATAAAGTACGATCTAATGTAATACGGTTGTTAGAAACATTTGCGTTATTTACATTTTCAACCTGTACTTCAAAATGGCCTTGTCCTGAACTTGCATTGGAAGCATCCACCCAAACCATAGTCAGGATTTCTTTTCCATCACCGGCTACGGGCGAAGCAGCATGGAAAGACTCGCTTACAGCAAACTGAAAATAACGACCATCAGCAACACCATTTACCTGTTGCAATGAAGATATAGGTTTTGCTCCATAAGTGGTTTTCAGTTCAAACGGAGATACCGTAGGAAAAAGATTATTTCCCCGGCTACTAGCATCTTCCCGCACAAACTGATCAAACAATGCACCGACAGTAGAAGTTTTGACTGTATAACCATCTGTTGTGGCAGTCCCAGCATTAATCTTTACCTGTGCCCATCCGTTTGCTCCCGTGGCCAACATCGCGATGGCCATCAAAGTAGAAAACTTTCTGTTCATAAATCTAAATTTTAATATTAATAATAGTGTTAATGAAATTAGTTCTTATAAACTCTTTATATATCCTAGTCAAGCGTGAATGACTAGCTAAAACGATCGTTTATTCTAGTCATCACTTTTTGCCTCACAGCAATTGGTAATGGAAAGGGACAATTTTGTACAGACTTTGTTATTATCTTGATAAGAAAGAAGATAACTGAGAAAAAATTATTTGGAAAAGAATTGTAGTTTCAAAAGTTATAATTAATTTTGTTGGCGAGAATAAACGATCGTTTTAGTTAGTCACTCCTTTTTTTATATTATTCTTTATTTTCATAGGCTCAACAAACATCCACCATTCACAGCAATTATCTTTGTATTATAATAACGTACGTGCGTACATTAAATATTACAATAATATAGTTCAAATCATCACATAGCCCCTGCAAAGAGGTTGAACGCTATATATCAATACATTACAGGTAACATTACCAACTTAAAGCGGTATTATTCTGCTGTTACCAACTCCATCAGCACAGGAATAGCAGAACTAAGACTTTTCACCAGGAATCCTAAGAAAAGAAGACAGGACAAATAATGGTAATTCTCCGGTATTTTATAAAAGTAACGCTAGCCTTACATATTTGCAAGGCATATATTACTATTTTGTAAAGCAAGCCTTTCTTTTTTGTAAACTAATCTTTACAATAAAAAAAATAATAGAGGAAATTGCTTAGATATGCAGACCTTTAAACTTAATATTCCCGATGAAAATCCTAAAACTTTCACTCATTCCAGATAGGGGCTCCACATATACGAAATCGACAAATGAATATTTTTTTTCAACCTTTATGCAGTATTTTCATTTTTTATCCGTTTTATTAGTAATAATTGTTATAAAGAAAACGTCTTAGATGCAGCATTCCTCTGAATTATTGCGTCTTACGATTAATAAATAATACAAAAAAGTACAGACATTTATGACTAAATTACAGATATTGGCACTTTTGCTAGCCTCAATCGCTCTGATATTCTTTACCTCCTGCGATAGTGAAAACTTCCAGGAGCCGGATGTATATAAGGTGACTCCCGATCTGCGTGCGAGGATCAATACCGGATTAAGATTAACAACCAAGTCCGATAGAAAAATATTTAATGAGAAATTCGACCTGTTTCTGGAAAAGTGCGATGAAATGACAGTGGCCGGTAACCCGCATATGTATATGGAAACGGAAGAATATAAGGATTTCAAAAGTTTCGTTTTATCCACTTCCCCTAATGTTTATTATTTGGTGATGGATAAATTCCTGAAAGGTAAACCGGACTTTTTCTCCTATATCGCCTATGACCTGCTTGTCAGCTCCAAACCGGCTCTTGCTGACGAGATCTCTGAAAAGATGAAAGCCGTAGGAACACTGGAAGAAAGTTTCTACTTATATCCTCAGCTATGTCTCGATATATGGGTTAACGCATTGGAAAATCAATAATAAACGGCACAATATGAATACGATAACACTCGGTATTCATATTGTGCCATTATTTGTTTTATTCCCATTCGGGAGGTTCCTGGTTCAATAAATTCTTTACAAAGAAATCGTGGATGCGATGCATTTCATATGCCCCGCCTAAAGCATGTCCTTTGCCCGGCAGATAGAGTTGCTCGAACTTCTTGTTCGCTTTCATCAGGGCATTGACAACCTGCAAGGTAGAAGCGGGATCGACATTATCGTCCAGTTCACCGTTAACCAGCAGCAACTTACCTTTCAGGCGATACGCATTATCCACATTTGAAGAAGCACTGTAAGACTCGTCGATAGGATATCCCATCCATTGTTCGTTCCACCAGATCTTATCCATCCGGTTATCATGGCAACCGCATAAAGCGACCGCCGCCTTATAGAAGTCGTTATGAAACAGCAAGGCAGCCATTGCATTCTGTCCGCCTGCCGACCAGCCGTAGATACCGACCCGCGACGTATCCATCGACGGATATTTCTCTGCGGCCGCTTTTATCCAAGCGATCCGATCCGGGAAACCGGCATCCTTCAGGTTCTTCCAGCATACGTCATGGAAAGCTTTCGAACGGTTGGATGTTCCCATTCCGTCGATCGAAACGACCACGAAACCTAATTCCACCAAACGGGAGATCAGATGATGGGCGGGTTTAAAATCCTTATCCACATGCGAGTCGTGCGGCCCGGCATAGATCATCTCAACAACCGGATAAGAACGGGACGGATCGAAGCCGGTAGGACGATAAATATTCCCCCATATATCCGTTTTACCGTCTCTCCCTTTGGCACAAAATACTTCAGGCATTTGCCAACCTTCCGCCACCAGGTCGCTTACATCGCACTTTTCAAGTACGGTTACCACTGAAGCATCATCCGTCTTTCTTAACTGGCTGACAGCCGGGAAGTCAGGTCGTGAATAAGTATCTACGAAGTAAGCCCGGTCTTTAGAGAAAGAGATCCGGTGATTCCCATTTTCGGATGTCATATCGGTGAAGCCTGTCCCATCCAGATTGATACGGCAATAATGAAGGTTGTAAGGATCTTCTCCCTTATTGAAACCGGAAGCATAGAAATAGACCGTGCGGCCGGCTTCATCCACAAAGTCAACCCGGCGAACTACCCATTCGCCTTTGGTTACCTGTTGCTTTACATTTCCCGTATTCCCATCCATCAGGTAAAGATGGCGCCAGCCGTCGCGCTCCGAACTCCAAAGCATTTCCTTACCATCGTTCAGGTCGTAACGATAGTTCTGGTAATAATGGATAAAAGTCTCCGACTGCTCATCGGCCAGATGACGGATACTACCGTCAGTTGCATCTACCTCGCCTACGATATAACGCTGATGCCCGCGCTGATTGAACTCAAAGGTGAAAGCACGGCTATCCTTGCGCCAACCGGTCAGATACAAGGAGAACTGATTAGCATACGGCTCTACGTCCAACGGGATCTGCCGGCGTGATTCCACATCCAGCAAGACAGGCAGGCAAACTTCAATCACATCGCCGGGCTTGGCATAGTCGCGCCACTGAAGAATAGGCTGGCGCTGGCTTTCGGGACTGGACTGAATAAGCGGAATACGGCGTTCCTGCACGCCACGAACCTTCACAGTGGCCAGTTTACGGGAATCGGGCGACCAGATCATATAGGAACTGTAAAACAGGTTCGTCGTCCCGTCGGTTGTCAGGGCTATTTCTTCTTTCTTCTTCTCTTTTTCTTCCCCGGCAGGACGGATATATACGTTGTTGTCCCTGATATAGGCTTCCCATTTATTATCAGGTGAAACGACCGGCTTTGCCTCTTCATCGGTTCTCCGGCGGTTCTCATTCTTATCTTCTTCTTTCAACAGGATTTCAGCCAAAGGCTTTTGTTTCCCGGTCAGGAAAGAGGCCAGCTGCTTCTTATCCGTTCCCCGTTGCTTTTTTCCGGTCTTTGCATTCACCAGATAATAGAAATCTCCTCCGCGTTCATGATTCTTATACCAGAAATAATGCGAACTGTCGAGCCAGACAGGTGCAACAGCAGCAGCATACATCCTGGAAGAACATGTCAGAAAGGTATCTGCGCGCAGGTAATCCGCGGTAGTGACCTGCGCCGTAGCAGTTACTATCGGCAAAGCCAGCAGTAAAAGTTCCAGACAAAATAAAAAGGTAAGTTTTTTACACATAAATACTATTGTTTTGAGGTTATACAATGACTACAAATCCTATTGCTCCAGCCACCAGTCGATCATCTTGCGTGCCAGGCTGAGCTTCCGGGGAAGTTCCGGGAGATTATCTTTCGTAAAGAATGCGCCTTCGCTCAGTTCTTCATCCTGCAAACGGATCGTTCCTCCGGCATAATCGGCAATAAAGCCCACCATCAGGTTGCTGGGATAAGGCCAGGGCTGGTTACCGAAATAGGTGATATTGCGGATTTCCAATCCGGTTTCCTCCATTACTTCCCGCTTTACACATTCTTCCAGCGTCTCCCCTGTTTCCAGGAAACCGGCCACCAAGCCATGAAAAGATCCTTTGAAATTACGGGCATGAACCAAAAGAATAGAATCTTCTTTACGGATCAATACCAGAATAGCAGCGGAAACAGCCGGATAAATCTCGTATTTACAGGCCGGGCATTGTTTGGAAATGGCTGTCTGCATCACCGTCTTTGTGCTGCATGAAGGACAAAAGCGGCTGTGCTGATCCCAATAAACCAGTTCATAAGCCTTTCCTGCCATCTTATGCAAAGCACCATCCAGAAAATCGTACGAAGCACGCAAGCCCATCGGCAGATACCCGGCTGTCTCTTCCAAGGGGGTCTCTACAGATGCAGTACAGCAGGGTATATCCTGAAGTGAACCGACTTCCAACACATGGCCGACTTGAACAGGGGGATTGATACTATAAGGGATCGTATAAGTTTCACCTTTTTTCTGAAGCAGTAACTGATCGTTGAAGAAAATAAACCAATATACTGGCGTATTATTTATATTGTTCATCACTTTTTTCGTTTGAATGATACAAATATACAGACTAATGTAAAATATACATCAAAAAAAAGATTCCTATTTAAAATATTCTTCCGCCCCAATCGTCTACCAAAATAGAAGGCATGTCTTACTAAGCAATTTTAATTATTAAATGGAAACAGAAAATGTTCGGAAGAAAGAGAAAAGAAGTAATATCTTTACAAGTCTTTGCATACGAGTGTAGCGGATGCGGGCATTGTGTAAAGAGATGCCGGAGAGATGTATTGAAGATGGTGAACAACGGTAGCTGTAGCTACGCTACCGTTATCAATCCGGATAATTGCGTAGGATGCGGCAACTGTGTAAATGTTTGCAATACCCATGCGATCGAATTAATAACAGAGTAAAAAACAACATCAAAAAATCAAATCACAATGAGAAATTCAGGAAAACTAAGAGGAGCATTAGCCATATTATTTTTTATCGCCCTGTTTGCACTGGCCGGTCTGGCTGTTATGTATCTGTGGAACCTTTTGATCCCGGCTGTTATCGGCTGGTCGGCTATCAACTACTGGCAGGCGCTGGGCTTCATGGTGCTGACCCGCATCTTGTTCGGTGGCTTCGGGAAGTTCGGCCCTTTCGGACACTTCGGACATCACCCGGGTGCATTCTGGGGTAGCCGGGAAGAGCATGAACGCTTCCATGAGCAAATGAGAAATATGCCGTGGGAAGAACGCCGGGAGCATATACGCCGTCAGATGGCAGAATTCCGCAACGGCAGGAACGGGATGCAGCGCCCCGGTTCCGACAATAAACCGGAATGATGGAGCACTTAAACAAGACCCTCCCGAATGAGGAACAGAGTGTACGCATTGCGGATATCTTCAAAAAATACCAGGCACAACTGCGAGGTTTTATAGCCCGGCGTGTCTCATCCAAAGAAGATAGCGAAGATATCCTGCAAAACGTATTCTACCAGTTTATGAAAAACGACCAGGCAGATAATCCGATCGAACAGATCTCTGCCTGGTTATACTCCGTTGCCCGCAACCAGATAATCGACCGTAGCCGTAAGCACCGGGAAGAGGAAATGCCTTATCTTTCGGGGTATGATGAGGATGGTACCTTTCTGAAGGAACTGTCCGAACTGATGCCGGATGAAGATCAGTCGCCGGAAATGGATTATCTCCGTGCGATGGTTTGGGAAGAGCTGGAAAATGCATTACTCGAATTACCGGATGAGCAAAGAACCGTTTTCGAACTGACGGAACTGGAAGGTGTCCCGTTCAAAGAGATTGCCGAATCAACCGGAATACCGGTCAATACATTGATATCACGCAAAAGGTATGCGGTTTTATTCCTTCGGAAAAGATTAAGTAGTTTGTATGATGAGATTCTTTAGACGTAACGTTATAAGAAAGTCTCCCCTGGCAAATATGCCGGAGGAGACTTTTTTTGTCTGTTTTCGCTCTTCACAAAGGTAGAACAGAAAGAACTTTATTTCACTATTTTAATATTAATACTGACCGCTTGTTCGCCCTCACGGGGTAATTGGTTGGGGGCGGTTCGCGAACCGCCCTTGCCACGCAGTCTAATTTAAAATTATTGATTATAAAAAGTTTCTATTATTTTACGATTGCCTTTACAGCTGCTTCGCCTTCAACGGCTACTACAACTACACCAGCAGGAGCAGCGATTTCAGCCTTATCAGAAGAGATTACTGTGTTAGTAACTGTCTGACCAAGAACGTTAGTGATAACGACTTTCTTGTCGGCAGCACCGTTGATTGTAATGGTACCTTCGCCAGCGATAACTGTTACTTCAGAAGCATTGATGCCTTCGTTGGCTGTCGGGATTGAGTGTTCAGCAGCCAGATCAAACTTGTCACCTGCTTCGTAACCCTTAGCTACAACTACTACACCGTTGATATTCTTCAAATAACCGTTGTTAGATACATCCGGGCGTTTGCCATTAGCTACATAAGCATCATAGTCATAGTAACCTGTCTGGATCTTGAATGAACCGTCTGATTCATGGTTGATCGGGTTGATATACTGGAAGGCAAACTTAGCTGTATTGAAAGCACTTGTGCTCAAGTCGATCACGTCAGATGCTTTACCGCTCTTCTTATAGTTCTTGTCGGTGATATACAGTTTGTCGCCTGTACGGAAACCATATACGAAACCTAACTTAGCAAAGTTTTCACCTGCTTCACCTACATTTATATACTTGTTAGTGTGGATAGCACCCTTCGTGTAAGCAATATAAGCAGTATCAACCAGGTTAACCAGGAAGCGACCGTATGTTGTATCCGGATGAACTGTCGGGTGACCCGGGATAGTACATTCCTGTTCAGATACATACTTCGGATTAACAACCAACAGATACTGGTAGCGGCTGTTGTGACCACGGTTCACATAAGCTGTATCGACATACAAAGCAGGAGCCATGTCTTTCAACTGAGCTTTATTACCCAGGTTCAGGAATTCACCGTTTTCATACATCTGATCATATTCATTTTCCTGACGGAAGATACGGATCGTATCACCCATGTTCTTCAAGCGATATTCAGGAGCAGCAACCAACTGAAGGTCGAACAGGTCGTTAGAATTTACTTGTTCGTAAGCAGCTTCAACTTCTACAGCACCCTGTTTAGTTGTAGTTGCGCCATACAGCTTCTTGTTCAGATCCATTGCAAATGATTTGTTAGTATTCTGTGATACACCAACCAGGTTATACAAACCATTCTGTTTTTCTTTCAGGATGAAACGGTAAGCAGCATTCAGATCTTTAGAAGTTGAATAACTCTTAGAATCCTTATCGCAAATCATAGACAGGATATCCAAAGTCTGAGGATTTTCGTAAGTCAGATATTCGTCGTTAGCAGCATTCTGCAAAGCGTAGCTGATGATAGCCAGCGTGTCGCTATAAGTCTGATATCTTCCCTTAGCATCATAGTAACCCACCTGAGAGATCTGATAGATTGAATCTGTCGGAGTTTTCAATGTACCGAATGAGCCATAAGTAGCTTTTTCAGTCAGCGGAACCAGTTTCCATGTTGCAGCGCCTTCCAATTCTTTAGTCAGCCCCAGCAGGTGTTTGCCTGAATGGTTTTCTGTAACGTAGAAGTTAGTTTCTTCTGTTGAAGCTACAGCCAAACGATATTGATTATCCTGTACATCCAATGCTTTGAAGTTAGCATAACCGTCCATCTGAACAGTGTTGTTGTCCAATTCTGAAGCAGCAGAAGGAGTGATAACCAATGTATCGCGTGAAGAAGTAGAGAATCCGAACGGATTGCGACCCGTATAGCTTACAGCATATTTATCGTTACCCAATGAATACATGTTTGCTACATTAATTACTTCGCGTGATTCACGGTTTGTGAATGTAAACGCATAAGCATCTGCTTTCTTTGTTGCAGTATTCTTTACACCGTTTGTAGCAGTTACAGCCCATTGTCCTTCCGGTTTGTTGAATAAGAACTTACTAGCCTGTACAGCAGCAACATCACCATCTTCATCCATTGCCAACACTTTATTGTTTACTTTGGCATTTTTAGAGATGAATGTCATATTTACATACTTATAGTTCAACGGATTGTTAGCTTCATCTGTTGTCAATACGAATGCATCACTACCAAAGGCTGCGTAAACTAATACACCAACCTGAGACGGAACAGTCTTACCTGCAGACAAGAAATAACCTTCGTTATTATTGTATGAAATAACAGCATAATTAGTTGTAGGAGCAGGAGTTACACCATGTACTTCAATAGAGCTGATTGCATTCTGATCTGCTGCACTATGATTGACAGAGAAAGTATAAGCGATCTGTTTTTTTACAGTGTAAGCAGCATCACCACTCTTTGAGTTCATGATTGTTTTCATATCATCAACAGAGATCGTCTGGAATTTGAAACCACCATTATCTCCGTTGAATTCAGTGATACCTTCAACCGACCATTTTTCTTTCTGGTTCAGGTTCAGCACGATGATACCTTCGTCATTTGCCAACATATAAGAAGTTACAACGTCAGTAGATTTATAAGATTCAAATCCGGTAACTTTACTACCATCCATCTTTGGCTTAACAACTTTCAGCTTACCCAAGAACGGATTACCCTGTAAGTCAGTAACACCATCTTTCTTATTTGACAAAGTCATTGTGAAACCGTCACCTAACTTTTTAACCAAAGTACCGGCTGTGTAAGCGGTTGAGGCGGCTTTGTGGAAAGAGAAGTAAGCTGGATTTGTATTTGCAGCTCCGCTTCCAATAATGGTCGTATTTGCAAATTCTGTGGCATAAAAGCCCAATGCAGTATTACTAGTCATTACCTTTGTGTTTGCTGCATTCACAAAATAATACAAATTATCACCAGTTGCATTAGGTACAACAACAATACGGAATTCCTGAATGTTAGCCAATTCAAGAACCTGTCCTGATGCATTTACAAAACGATATACATTTTCTTTACCGGCTACAGCTTCTGCTGTCCAATAAGCATTGTCACCAGCTGCAGCTTCTACAAGAGCAGCGCCACTTGCTTTAGAAAGGTATCTATTTACAGCAACAGTGTTAGAATTACCACCATCCGCTCTATGGATCATAAATGTTTCACCTTCAGCAAAGGGAACCCCATCACCATAGTTAGTTGCATCCTTTACAGCTGTAGAAGTCAGAGCTGCACTTTCATCAATATCAGTTGCAGTTGCACCAGATACCAAAGTGCTTGCTCCATCTACTACAACAAACAGTTTAGAGCCATTAGCCTCTATCTTAGCACCTTTATCTCCTAAAGTAACCGCATAGCTACCTGAATGCGTTATATTTGAAACCTTAACACTAGGATTTGCAGCTAAAGAAATCACGCCTTCTGCATCTACATCCCATAGATACTGAGACGGTTCATAGCCCAAGAATAAAAGGTCTTTAGCAGTAGTACAATCTACAATCGTAGCTGTTCTACCATCTTTAGATGCTACCAGATATTTGTTAGCTTCAATTGAAATAGGTTTTGCTTCTACATTTTTCAATACAGGAGCGGTAATCAGATAACAGTAAACTGCTTTCTCTGTAGACGCTGAATTTGCAATAGAACCGCCCGTGATATCCAAATAATTAGAAGCATCCCCCTTAACAGTAGTACCTTTTGTATCAGCAGCTGTAGCTAGAGTTTGCAGAGTAGAGGCATCGCCATAAGACCAATTTGAAGAAATATAGTGTACACCTTTTGTACCGTCATTTACCCAAACAAGAGATTGTTGACTACCTCCAACTTTCCAAAGAAAAGCTTTCAAGCTTTCTTCCGACGTGGCATTCGTAATTTCAGCAAGACCTAACGTCACTGCATCAACTGTTAAAACTTTAGCAGCAGTACCATTTGTTGGTATTTCCTTATTGGCAATGATCACTTGATCATTAGCTTTAAGATCACCACCTTTCACCAACACCACACCGGCCTCTGCCGTGAATGTTGCACCGGCAGCCAGGAAGACTGCCATAAGCGTAGAAAACTTTTTGTTCATAATCTTTTAAATTAATTGTTTATAAATTAGAGTAAAAAAACCAACAACTAATTTCACGAAGGGGGGAAGCAACCCCCACGAATGATTATGAACGGGCATAAAAAAAACGCGGGCGTTGTCTATTACTAACTCAAAGGCTCTGGTAAGCCTGTACACCAATAATAGAACAACAGCCCGCGCCTATACGATATAATAACAATCCACCCATAAAAATGGTGGATGAACTTATACGTAATAAGCGCAAGCATTTACTGTCCATTATTCCGGTGTACTAAAAATTTACCAGATTTTTGAGTTGGAATAATCTTCGTAAAATACTTACAATATGTAATTGAGACCGTGTATCGCGAGCCGCTGCCCGCTACGGAATCGTTGCAAAGGTAAATAGGTTTTCCGAATCAGCAAGGAAAAACACCCATAATTTTCCGAAATAGGAGTATTATCGGACGAAACAACACGATTTATGCAACATACCCCCCGGTTTAGAGGATAACCAGTACGACACAGGGCAACCGCACCAAAATGATCCTGTTTCAGTTCTTGGCAGAGGTGAGTCAAAAGAATGGAGCACGGACAACGCGGAACACGCGGAATATCACGGATGTTTCTGTGTTGCCGCTTGTCCTGAAAGGACTAACTGTGAATAGCCCCCGGT
>ULWH01033889.1_pt1 | contig 17229 bp, 18 predicted proteins | sample 1960201 | NCBI WGS metagenome assembly ULWH01 (sample SAMEA4835808, study PRJEB28245) | human gut metagenome | biome: gut microbiome; material: fecal sample | place: Denmark | collected 2008
TCTATGTGTCCTATATTTATTCAGAACATTAATCACAAGGCTTATATTGTTCGCTGGTTTTTGCGGGTCAGGATTCTTATAGCGATAGAATTCAAATTAATCGTCCTCAAAAATATATTTTCTTTTTTTCTGTTTTTTCTGTAAGATTCAGCTCTTTCCTTAGTCTAATAAGTAAAGGGAAGAATCTTAATCTTTGGGGGTGATTGTATGGTACACTTCAAGCTTTGTTGGATGAGCCAATCAACCAACAGCGACAAGGGGAGGAGCCCCGCTCTTTTCCCGAATTAACATGTAGCCTGTGTTGAGCAAAAATCAATTCGCCATATCGTAATACACGAGGAGGTTTCATGTAACGAAGACGGGATGCACACACAGGCAGGTTATATCCGCTATTGGCGATATGACCTTTTGGGCAATGTCCATGACACAGGGCGAATCTACACCCCATTTGGTACGGATCAGACCGATTTCCGTCTGCTGACTAAGAGTCACAGATATACGGATTCAATTATTCCCAATCCGCTTAATACGCAGTAGGGGTGGTTTTGATAAATGTTACCTTAACTAAAGCGATCAAGGAGCAAAGTGATGGAAATGATGCAGTCTCAGATGGCTATGAATTCAACAAGTACTACGCAGGAAAAAGGATGCTATACGGTCGATGAACTTATGGACATTCTCTGTGTCGGGCGTAAGGCAATTTACTCCTTGATCCACAAGAAAGCTTTCCCTGCGCTTCGAATCGGCAGCGTGGGCTACCGGATCCCTAAGGCCAGCTTTCATGCCTGGATGAATCAGATGAAGTGACGTAAGCCGTGCTGAACTGACCGGCGACAGACTAAAATTCTGGCGGAAGGCATGCTATCCTCTTTTTTAGCAGACCAGAAGGGAGGACGAATGATGGCTGCAGCTGAAGGAACTACTATGACGGTGCAGGCAATGGGCAGACTGCTGGGCCTCAAGAAAACAGAGAGCTATTATCTGCTCCACAAGCATCATTTTGAGACTGTGACGATCAATCATCAGCTCCGTGTTGTCAGGGCCAGCTTTGAACAATGGTATCTTCTCTACGGAAGAAACCCGTCAGGGCGGCAATCAGCGGATTCAACAGCTTCCTCTATCCGAGCTTGTGCCATTCAAGGATCATCCGTTCCGTGTTGTGGACGATGACCGAATGAAGGAAACTGTGGAGAGCATCCGGGAATACGGTGTGCTGGTGCCCATTATCGTGCGTCCAATGGATGACGGAAGCTATGAGATCGTGTCCGGGCACAGGCGGAAACGCGCCTGCGAACTGGCAGAGGTCGAAGAGATTCCCGCCATTGTCCGGGATCTGGATGATGACGAGGCTACGATCATCATGGTGGACAGCAATCTTCAGCGTGAGAACATCCTGCCGAGTGAACGCGCAAAGGCTTACCAAATGAAACTGGAAGCTATTCGGAGGCGTGTGGGACGGCCTGTAAAAGAACAGGCTGAAAATTCGTCCCAAATTGGGACACATTTACCGCGCGCCGATGAGATCGTTGCGCAGGATGCCGGAACGAGTCGGAATCAGGTTCGGAGGTTTATCCGCCTGAATGAACTGTCTGAGCCGCTCCGGGACAAGGTGGATATAGTGGTTATAATACTTTGTTTTGTGAGGCGCTAAAATTCCAAGGTTTCCTAAATCAACTACCGATGTCATGCTGTTCATCACTTTCCTTTGCTGCTATTGACAATCCTGTTCCAAATACCGGACTGGTTTGCCGTGCACTATCGCATATTCGATTTCCGACCGGGTACTGGAGCCAATATACCCTCCAACATTAACAACAAAGATCTCGTCTGCCATATCTATTTTCCGCTTGTGCATATCATCCAACATTTCCTTGGTTCCTTCCGTCCAAACTTCATCATCGCCGGAATGGCCAAAGAGCCCCACACTGATGACAATGTTGCCTTCAAGTGTCAGGCGTTTCTGCATTTCCATAAATGCGTCCTTGAATCGGGTGCTTCCGCAGAGTGTGATGACTTTGTAATTGCCTACCATAACAGTGCCTCGCCTTCATGTTTGTTCAGTATTTTTGCGATTATTTGTTTTCCGATTACCTTTTTCTATTACTGATACGGTGGCAATTATTGGGATAGGATATTCAGAAAATTATGATATACAATCTCTTCCAGGTTATTCACTTGTAATGCACACCCAACGGTTCTGTACAGATCAGTCAGCTTTTCTGGTGTATATCTTTTCCCATCCACTTTAGAATATGGTCCATCGCTTTCAATCAGGATTCGATCTTTAGGAATCATTGCTATCCTTTTTTCCCTGATTCACTTTGAGCCATAGATGCATTGATGCTAAAATAGCATCCCTGACTTAATAAGGTTGACATTTGAATACTGCTTCCTGAGAACCAGTGAATTATCCTTTTGGAAGAAGGATATTCACCAAGTACCGTTATCAAGTCTTCTTCAGCTTTTTTTACATGGATAGTAGCAAGCATATTTCTCTCTGCTTGCTTTTTTATAATATGTCGAAATACATTCAATTGTATATCTCTACTGGGACTCGCACCTGAGTAGTCCAATCCGATCTCTCCAATGTATTTTGCTTGATGTAAACATATATTGAACTCATGGATGCTTTTTTCAGGATCTGTTATTTCCTTCGGATGAACCCCTAATGCAAATTTAACATATTTTGTCTCCGGATAGAGCTTTTTACAAGAGAGGAAAACGCCTGGGGAACATGTTACACATAAGGTGTATTGATGATTTTTATTCATCAATTCATATAATGAGGAATAGGTACTTCTTACTAAGCTTGAAAGTTTTTCTCAGTTCAGGGAATTGAACATCTATCTTATTCACTTCCTGCCCGACAACCGTACCAATGCCATATTGAGCAGAAGTAACCTGGACGCCAATCAGCGAAATATCCTCACATCCATCAGAAACATTCTCAAGTTCTTCCAGTTCTCTTTCGATAGATTCTATACGCGCTAAACGTTCTGCTTCTTTTTGAGCATTTTTACCCATGGCATACCACGAAGCTTTGTATTCGCATCTGGATCGACATCTCCAACATGGAGAGTCAATGCCGATTCAGCTATCTATGAGTGGCACGAATTATACTGTCCAATTGAAAAATCTTGCGTTTGATACACAGAAGTATATGGTAGGGGAATAAGAAGTACTCCGCTTTATGATGCCATAAGAAACGGAAAACCAGACAATGTCATTATTCTTTTAAATGCAGGTGCTAACCCTGATTATATTGTCCACAGTGATGCCGCAGATTATTCCCTTTTGAGCTATACAATCCTGCATAATGATCTCAACTCATTCAATGCATTGCTCAACGCACATGCTGACCCAAATTGCCGCAGAATATCTCATGTTGGCGGCGGGGACACCCCAGCACTTTGTGATGCTATTGCAACCGGTCAGATTGAAATGGTCCAGCGGTTAATCCAAGCTGGGGCTGACGTCAATTGCGCCACCAACCTGAACGGGCAAAGATTTACGGCATTGTCGTGTGCAATGAACAGCTTTGATTTGCGCATAGCCAAGCTCCTGATGTCTCATGGAGCAAAATAAAACTGCCTAATATTTCACCAGCAGACAGGAATTGCATTGACCTGTATTTGTTACTCTGAACCGAACGAAAAGACAGCCCGTGCACGGGCTGTCTTTTCGTTCAATACCATCATCATTACAATTTCAAAATGCAATCATTATTCTGCGCCATCAATAATCGCATTGATCTTTTCGACATGTGCATCCAACAGGCTGACATCGCCGGTAGTAAGCACTTCAGAGAAAGCGCTCTTGATCATTGTATTGATTTCGTTTGCACTGACCTTGGAATACTGGAGCGGACGGGCATATCCGAGACGGATGTTGTCGATGAACACCTGGGCATCAGTGCCTTCATAATTGGCTACCCACATTTCATCGGTTCCTTCGTAGGCAGGGATAACTGAAACCGCAGTCAGAGCCTGTGCCTCGTAGCTCGCAAGATACGCCAGTACTTTGCGTGCTGCTTCAGGATTCTTCGTGGAGGTTGTAATCGCCCAGATCAGAGAGTTGGACATGGAGCAGGGGGTCTCGCCCATGGAAGGCAGGACGCAGACGCCGAGATCATCTCCCAGGGCCTCGTAGAAGATCTCATAGTTCCAGCTGCCATCGCTGTGCATGGCTTCCGTACCGTTCATAAAACGGTTTGCGCCGCTGAGTTCTGTCTGCTGGTCGATCGTGGGAGATGCACCGTGAACATTGATCACATCGCTGAGCTTCTTGAGTACATCCTTTGCAATATCCGAGTTGATTGCGCAGTGGCCTGTCTCATCAAAGGTGGATCCACCTGCGCTGAAAATGTAATTCAGGACACTGGTATTCGTTGCAAAAGCAACGTCGGTGCCATAGATGCCGGCATCAGCATCGGTCAGCTGTACTGCAAGCTTTACAAATTCATCCCAGGGCATGCCGTCGGTGGGATACGGGAGTCCCTTGGCATCAAAGAGCGCCTTGTTATAGAACATGGCGATACTGTCGTAGTCACGAGGAACACCATGCAGGACGCCATCAATCGTATGGGCAGTGATCGCAGACTGCGGATACTTGGAAAGATCGATGGTTCCGTCTTCAAACATGTCTGAGATATCCATGATGTATCCCTTGCTGGAAAAATCAATATCATAAGGGACATTCATGGAGATGATATCCGGCGCACTGCCTGCAGGCAGGCTGATGCTCAGAGAATCGGAAAATGCGTTGCCGGTCATATAGGAGACAACCACTTCGATCTCATCCTGGGATTCATTGAATGCCTCGATCTGAGCAGAAATACCGGTTTCCTGTTCGGACATCCAGCACAGGATTTCAATCTCCGTCGGCGCAGCGAGGGCTGCCGGGCCAAGTGTGCATACCATCAGTGCAAGCACAAGGGCAGAAGCGAACAACTTTTTCATAAACAGGTCCCTCCTTCATATTTTCCCCCGGTTCCCCGGGAAGGATACGAGATTCATTCAGCCTTTCACGCCGCTTCGGGCAATGCCTTCCAGAAAGTGGCGCTGGCCGACAATAAACAGAATGAGCATGGGGATCATGGCAATCACGCCGCCTGTCATCATCAGCGGAATGTTGTTGCTGTACTGTCCCTGCATGGCCGTAATGGCAATGGTCAGAACGAAATTTCTCTGCCGCTGGATGACAATCATCGGCCAGAGCATATCATTCCATGCCCACAGGATCTGGATCAGAACAAACGCGATCAGCCCGTTCTGGATGAGGGGAAGACAGATCTGCCAGTAGATTCTGAAATAACCGCATCCGTCAATGGTTGCCGATTCATCGAGCTCGCGCGGCAGGGATGAAAAGTGCTGCCGCAACAGGAATACGCCATAGATGCTGGGAAGGTTCGGCAGGATGATGCCTGCCAGTTTATTGAGCAGATTGAGACGCTGCATCATCAGAAAGCGCGGAATCATCATCATGTGACTGGGCACCATCATGACCGTCATGCAGGCGAAGAAAATGATGTTCTTCCCTTTGACGCGGAGCCTGGCGAAAGCGTAGCCTGCCATTGTACAGGTAAAGCACTGAATGCCGACTTCCGCGAGGGTAACAACAATTGTATTGCGATAATAATTCAGGAACTTGTACTTGCTGAAAATGATCCGGTAGTTATCCCAGTTCGGTTCTTTGGGGATCCATACAATCGGTATCCTCATCGCTTCCACACGGGATTTCAGGCTTGTGGATATCATCCAGTAGAAGGGCATCAGCATAAACAGCATGCCAGCCAGTAAGAAAAGATAAATGATGCCTTTCCACAGCCAACTTTCATGTCTGCCCTTATTCATAATGCACCCACTTCTTCTGCATCCTGAACTGAAACAGCGTGATCATCATGATGAAGATGAGCAGCAGCACGGCTTCGGCGGATGCTTCACCGAGGTTATACTGTACGAATCCCTTTTCATAGATTCCATACACCATCGTGCGGTAATACCGCATGTACTGGTCCACATTGTTCCCGGCGTCAGCCAGGGTATAGATGATATCAAAGGCCTTCAGCGCGGACATGGTGCTTGTGATGGTCACAAAGAACACAACCGGCGAGAGAAGAGGCACCGTCACATGAACGAACTTGTGCCAGTTCGTTGCCCCGTCGATTTCCGCCGCCTCGTAATAGATCCGCGGGATGTTGTTGAGGCCTGACAGAAGGATGATCATATTGTGACCGGAGGAGCTCCACACGCCGACAATGATGACCGCCAGCATCATAAACCGGGGATCGGTCAGCCATGAGGGCCCCTGAATGCCAAGGAAGCCCAGAATCACGTTGATCATACCGTAGCTTGGATTGAACATCGTTCTCCACACCATGCCGATCGCGGCCGCCATGGTGACGGAGGGAAGGAAGTAAATCACCCGAAAAAAGCTTCGGAACATGATATTCTGATTCAGCGCGTTCGCGAGCAGCAGCCCGATTCCGACCGACAGAATCACAACAGACACTGCATAATAGAAAGTGTTGAAGATTTCATATCCCAGGTTTTCATCCCGGAACATTTTCAGATAATTGGTTGCCCCGGCAAAAGACAGGTGCATGTAATCCTGGCCGCTGGTCGTTGAAAGGTACAAAGACCATATGACCGGTACGAACGAAAAGATCAGAGTGCCAATCAATTGCGGACCGGCCATGAGATAAAATGCAACGGTTTCTTTTGTCTTCTGTGCATTTCTTCGTGAAGACAATTTCACACCTTCCTTTCTGCATGGATGCTGTTCAAATGAGATTCAGCCGGCAGATGAAGGGCAGAAGGATACTCCCCTGCGGCTTCGTATGCATGCTACTCAGGATTCCCCCGCTTTCCCCTCAAACCGGAAAGCCCTGCGGACATAATCCCGGGTCCAGCTGTCTGTAAAATGCGTATCGTGCACCGTGACGGCTTCATCCAGCTGAATATACGTTCCGCTTCCACGGCACTCCGGCCATGCTGTCCTCACGCTTCTCGGACCGTCTGAAGGGTCTCCTGTGTACATGAAATTCGTCCAGTAATCGTTCATGCACGCAGCCAGGTCAAAGTCTGCCTTTTCCCACGGCCGGACAGGCGGGACGCCTTCCCTAAGGGACTGAAAACTGTACCAGAGTTCGCCTGCATGCCATGCCCAGAGCTTTTCCCATTCTCTTCCGGGCCCATGGTCATCCGGGGCAGAGGTTGGATAGCGTGTAAACAGATAGACGTAGATCCTGGCAGGGCCTCCCCTTGCGTGAATGAATCCGGCGAACTCCCGTGCCACCATCAGGTTTCTGGACTGATTAGGTCCGGCATCCTCGCACAGGCCGTACGTGCCCATGAGCCTCGCCGCATCAGCCGGTGACAGTTCCTCTCCAAGGGTTTTTCTGAGTTCTTCCGCATCCGCGCGAGATCCCAGCATGGAAGTCCAGAAGTTCATCAGATCGTCTTCCGACTGAACAGACGGCACATTCGCCTCGCCCAGATTCAGCCCGACGATCATGTCTGTATGGTCCAGCATGCCGGCCTCAGATGCCTCCCGCACACTGGCATAGCGGAAGAGCTTCGGGTTCATCGTCATGGTGCCCGGCATGAGCCGGTTTCCTTTGGACATAAGGCGCTGCGCCGGAAGACGCCGCAGTTCTTCTGCACTCATGTTCTCATCCAGTCCGATGGAAGTAAGGTAGGCTTTCCCGTTTTCATCCGCTTCATTCTTGGGCGTGAACGAAAACCGCCATTTGATGCCGCTCTCGACAATGATGCGCCTGGGAACTCTGCCTGCATCCGCACTGTGGCATGCAATCGCCAGGGCGATGGATTTGGTCGTGCCGCCCGACTGCCCGCCGATGGTGATGTTGTCAGGATCCCCTCCAAAATTCGCAATGTTTTCGCAGACCCACTCAAACGCCTGCAGCTGGTCCGTCAGGCCGTAGTTTCCGCTCTGGCATCTGTCCTCATCAAGCTGCGGAAGCGACAGATAGCCGAAGATGTTCAGCCGCTGCGCAACCGAGACAACCACAATGCCTTTTTCCGCAAAGGCTTCCGGGTTGAACTCCGGCTCATAGGAGAAGCCGCTGTGAAGCGCGCCTCCGTGGAACCACATATACACGGGCTTTTTTCCCTTCAGATCGCAGGTCGTCACATTCAGGTACAGACAGTCCTCGCTCTGTTTGGGAAGCCCTGCAAAGAAGAAGTCGGTATAGTAGGGTTCACCCGGGTTATCCGTCTCATCTGCGCGCTGCATAGCCATTGGCCTTGGACATGTGCAGTCCAGTGTCTCCGTCCAGGTCTCCGGCTTCTGAGCCGGGCGGAAGCGCAGCTGCCCGACCGGCGGCCTTGCATATGGCACGCCCATAAAACTGTACAGGTTTCCCTCATGAACGCCTCGAATGGGGCCATACCCCGTTTGAATGATGCACATGCGGATCACTCCCCTCTCGTATCGGTACCCTTCATGCCGCGCTCTTTCCTGTCATCCCGGCTCACAGACGCCGGATGGATCCTGCGCGGCCTCTATCTGAGAAGTAGAAGTCCAAGCCCCGCAGACAGAAGAATGGTCAGTGGAATCGGCCATTTCAGTCTGTCCAGAAGCAGATAATCAATGATGCCGATCACAACGGCCGGAATGGAAAGGTTCCCATTCCATAGATAGTTTTCCTGACTCAGAGGCAGGATGGTGGCGACAATCATGGCGCACGCCGCCGGCCGGATGCCGGTCATCATGTTCTGAAGCGTGTGACTGTTCCTGAACCTTTCAAGAAAGACGGCCGCCGTCATGGTCAGGGTCAGCGTCGGGGTCAGGACGCCCAGATTTGTGATCACACACCCCAGAAGCCCTGCAATCCTGGTTCCCACAAAGGATGCACAGTTGGTTCCAAGGGGCCCCGGCGTCATCTCGGCAATGGCGATGATGTCGTTGATTTCCTGCATGTTCATCCACCCGTGAGAGAGCATCTCACGACTGAGCACAGGGATCATGGAGATCCCGCCAAAACTGGTGAACCCGATTTTCACATAGGTCCAGTACAATTCCAAAAGCAATGCAGCATCCATGTCATGTATCTGTTCCCTTCGAATTGGTCCGGATCCGCCCGATCACAAGCCCGACGATTCCTGCCAGTAGAATCATGAGCGCACCGTTCATGTTCAGGAAATAGAAAAGCACAAAGCCGGCAGCCAGAATGAGATAACTGACCGGCCCTTTGAGACCTGCCAGAAACAGTTTCTTTGATGCGCACAGGATGATCGGAACCACGCACGCCCGGATCCCATTCATGGCATAGGAGACATACTCGTTTTCTCTGAAGGATGCATAAGCTACCGTAATCAGAGAAAGCAGAATGACGGACGGTAGGGTCATCCCAAGAAGCGACAGCAGCGCCCCGGCCACACCGGCTGTCCGGTAGCCGAAGAGGAGCGCAATATTCGCGATCATGATTCCCGGCATGGACCTCCCAATGCTGGTCAGGTCCAGCACTTCCTCGTCGGTCATCACCTTTCTTCTCTCCACATAATCGTGCTGGATCTGCGCGACAATGCTCCATCCGCCGCCGAACGTATACCAGCCGATCCGGAAAAAGTAGAGGAAGAGCCCGAATGCACTGGCTTTTCGTTCATCCTGCCGCTGCGCGACTTTCTTTTTCTCCTGCCCGCTCATCGATGCCCTTTCTGCAGCTTCCGCCTGCCGTCACATGTTTCTGTTCAGGAAATCAATGACCATATCCTTCGTTTCCGGCTGATACAGCCGGTCATCGCCATGCTCCACGCCCGGGAACACATAGTATTCCACATAGTTACCGGTCTCCTGGAGCTTTTCATAGAGCGGGTCCACCAGTTCAATCGGAGACAGCTTATCCTCGGTTCCATGCAGGAACATGAACTTCGGAAGCCCCGGCTTTACGTGATAGAGCACGCTCGCCTTTTCATACACTTCCGGGATCTGGTCCGGACGTCCGCCGAGCGACTGCTCAATCGTATTGACTCCGACCCGTTTCCCGTCATCGATCTGTTTCTGGGTCGCATACCATCTTTCTCTGCGCTCGCCCCCGCCGCCGTAATAGTTGATCACGCACTGCACGGCGCTGGATTCCTCAAGGCAGTCGCCCATATCGTACTCGGGATCGTCGTTATAGACGCCAGCACACAGGGAGATATTGCCGCCCGCCGACTCGCCGCCGATCGCCACACGGTTCTTGTCAATCCCGAATTCATCGGCATGCGCTTTGAGAAAACGGATCGCTGACTTGGCATCGATCATCTGCGCCGGGAAAACGGCATCGTTGTACGTCCGGTATTCGGGGCACGCGATGATAAAGCCGCGCTTTGCAAAGTACACCATTTCAGGCAGCCAGACATCCTTGTCCACCACCTGCACGCCGCCACCGCAGAAGAACACGAACAGTGGCCGTCTGGTCTTTCGCTCTTCACGCTGTTTCGGCATCAGAATGTTCATTTTCAGAGGTCTGAGGATCGTCCCGTACCAGTATGGAACATGCGCATACGTAATCTCTGACGCCATCGTAATGGTCAGTTCTTCCTGCCTGATCTCAGGCATGATCTTTTTCATACTCTCCAGCTCCTTTTACGGTGAAGGGGGGGACAGGAGAGCGCCCTGTCCCCCCTGTTGTTTCCTTCTGAGTTGATCCGGTTTTCGTATTTCTTATTGTGCCGCCAGCAGGAAGTCATACAGCGTCTGATAATCGCTGATGAATTCATCAATCCCGAGCTTCTTGAGATTGTTCAGGTGCTGCTCCCACTTGCTTTCATTGATTCCGTTGATGACAGCGTCGGAGAAGAAGGTCTCCAGATAGGACTTGATTTCCACAAACATTTCACTGCGCTTGAGGGAATCATCCACGCTCATCTGTCCAAACGGGAACATTTCCTTGTAGTAGTAATCGCTGTAGAACTGTTCTCTGGAGCGCTGGAAGGTCTGGGCCTCGCTCACAACGCCCATGGCGTACAGATCCTTGGAGATCAGATGAGGACCGGTGCCGAGCACCATGCTGGCGCGGAAGGAGGAATAGTTCGGATATGCCTTGTCGGTCGGATAATGGTCATTGTTGTTGTGAATGCGGGTCTTTCCGTCAATGGTTGTATACCACCAGCCGTAATCCGTCGTGCCGTCCTCATTCCATACGATATCGTCTTCCCATACGCCGCCCTTGCCATAGAACGCGGAGTACTGTCTGACTTCGTCATTGTTGATGTATTCGAGCATCATGATCAGGTATTCAGGATTCTTGCAGTCCTTGGTGATCGTGAATGCATGGCGGTAGAAGTCCATGGGCGCAAGCATTCTCGGGACCACAATGTTGCCGTAGCGGTCAGGGGTCGGGACAAAGTACACATAGTTCTTGTACAGATCCATGCTCACCGACTGATACACGTGCCAGCCGCCGAGGACGAAGCCGAGACGGTCATCCGTGCCCTTCTGAAGGAGGTCCGCATCGGTCTGGGTAAAGCCGTCCTTGTCGATCAGGCCTTCCTCATAGCAGGTGTGCAGCCACTCGAGCATGTCGTAATAGCGGATATCCGCGGGGCAGAAAATGACTTTTCCGTCCTCGACCATGATGTCATGCTTGCTTTCGTTTTCACCGTTGTTCAGCAGGCCGAACAGGCAGCGGACATAGTCCAGTGTCGCCGTCACGTCGCCCTGGCCGTATCCGGAAACGAAGGAGAAGCCGATTTCATCATTCTTGCCGTTGCCGTTGGGATCCTTGGTGACAAAGGCTCTGAGCACGTCTGTCAGCTCATCGATCGTCTTTGGCATCTCAAGTCCCAGCGTATCCAGCCACTTCTGATTGATCGCCAGGGAGAACTTGTGAGCATGGTTCTGGCTCTGTACGACCGACGGGAAGGAGTACATGCGTCCTCCGATAGATTCGCCCTGAATATACTGGGGATTCTCATCCAGGAATTTCTGGATCGCTCTGGTATACTGCGGGATCAGGTCCGTAATGTCGTAGCACTGGTCGATATAGTTTGCCAGATTGTCGATTCTGCCCCAGAGCACATCCGGCAGGTTCTGGGAGGCAAACATAATGTTGACTTTTTCTGTCCAGGAATTGGAGTCAATCTCCTGGATATCGAAATGAATGTTCAGGTCCTTTGCCACATTGATCAGCAGTTCCTTGGACTCAATGGTATGATAGTCGTCATTGGCACGCTGATAGGCCATCGTATACGTAATCGGTTCCTCCGACAGAGGCATCAGAAGGTTTCCATCAGCGTCGAAAAAGTCGTTCGGATTCAGTTCTGCAAATGCAGTCGTAAATGTTGATACCATCAGTACCGCAAGCACGAAAGAAAGTACCTTTTTTAGCATGGTTCTGCCTCCTTATAATTCATATCTATCTTCTCAAAGGATGACCTTCCTCATCCCTTGATAGATCCAATCATGACGCCTTTGACGAAATAGCGCTGCAGGAACGGGTAGAGTGCAATGATGGGTGCCGAAGCCACCACAATGACGGCATACTTGATGAGGATGGTGACCTTGCGCATGTATTCGATCTGTTCAGCCGGCAGATCATCGGATCCGCCCAGCAGAGATTCCCCGAGAACCAGGATTCTTCTCAGTTCAATCTGAAGCGGCGCTTTCGATGTGTCATTGAGATAGATCATGGCATTGAAGTAGGAATTCCACTGTGCGACCGCCAGGTACAGGGCGATCACGGCAATGATGGTGGTGGAGAGCGGAATCACCACGGAGATGAAAAACCGGATATTTCCGCATCCGTCCACATTGGCCGCCTCATACAGTTCCCCGGGGATGGACTGGAAAAAGGTTCTCGCCACAATGACATTGAACACCGTGCAGCTTGAAAGAAGAATCACAATGATGCGCGTATTCGTGAGCCCCATCTGATTGACCATGAGATAGGTCGGGATCAGGCCGCCCTGGAAAAACATCGTCAGTGTCAGAAGACGGATCAGGAGCGTTCCTCCCACAAAATCCTTTCTTGACAGCGCATACGCGCCGGGAAGCGTAATCAGAAGCCCGATGACCACGGTGCCCAGTGTATAGATGATCGTGTTCAGATAGCCGTTCCAGAGTCTCGTGTCTGATAAAATGAATTCATACGCCTGAAATGTAATGCCTCTTGGGATAATGAACACCTTGCCCGCACTGGTCATATCCGGATTGCTGATCGAGGCAATCAGGACAAAATACAGGGGATAGGCTGCGATGAGAAGCGCAAGAGAACCCAGCACCAGGATCACAAGGTCAAACGCTCTCTCATTGCCCGGCTTTCTTTTTTTATGCCCAACGGAGTGAGCTGACGTCGTCATACTTCCCGCCTCCTCTCACCACAGTCCGGAACCGGACAGCTTTTTGGCAATCTTATTGACCACAACAAGCAGGACGCAGTTGATGGCATTGTTGAAGAAGCCGATGGCCGATGCATAGCTGTACTGGGCGTTCTGAAGTCCGATTTTATAGACATAGGTGCTGATGACTTCGCTTGTCAGCAGGTTGGAGGAGGTCTGCATCAGGTAGATTTTCTCATATCCCAGGCTCATGATGCGCCCGCAGTCCATGATCAGCATGATGACAGCTGTGGGAATGATGGCTGGAAAATCAACATGCCAGATTCTCTGCAGCTTGCTGGCACCGTCGACGGTTGCTGCCTCATGCAGGTCCGGTGAAACACTTGTCAGTGCCGCAATGTAGATAATGGAGTTCCATCCCACTCTCTGCCACACACCGGACCAGACATAGACATGCGGGAAGAGATCCGCACTTCCTACATAATCCTTCGCTTTGCCGCCCATCCAGACAACGACCTTGTTGACCATGCCGCTTTCCGGTGCAAAGAATATGAACAGCATGCCGACCAGAACCACCGTGGAAACAAAGTACGGTGCATAGGTCGCGGTCTGGACAACCTTCTTGTATTTCAGGTTGGGAATGTAATGAATGATAATGGCCAGCATGATGGCCAGAGGAAAATTGACGACCAGACCGTAGACACTCAGGGTGAGTGTATTTCTCAGAAGACTTTCGAACGAGAACGAATTGAGAAACTTGTTGATGTGTTTCAGACCGACCCACGGGCTTCCGAGAATGCCCAGAACCGGTTTGAAGTTTTTGAATGCAATCTGCAGTCCATACAGCGGTGCATAATAGAATACGCCAAAATAAACAACAAGAGGAAGCACCAGCAGATACAGTCCTTTATTGCGTACAATCCGAATCCATATGTTCTTCCAACGACGAGAGGTGAATCTGACATTCGGGACGCTCATCATTCATACCCCCTTTGTTGTTTTCATTATAAAAAAGTGATTCAGAGAATAGAATGGAATAATCTTTGATTTATATGGAAATTTTTTGACCATATTATAAATTTATGGAATTTTGTTCGTTTTTCTGTTATGCTATATTCGCCTCATCGTATGACAGACCTTCATATGCCGGAACCCATCAGACTGGAGTGAAGCGCGTGCAACCTGAACGTTCAATAATCATTGTGGATGATGAGCCATGGGCTTTGGTTTCACTGGAAAAGATCTTCAACTGCCCCGATCTCGGGTTTCATGTGTCAGGGGCTTTCCAGAATGAAAATGATGCGCTGGCCTATGCCATCGCAAACCAGCCTGACTTCGCTTTTCTGGACATCCGCTTGTCCTACATGGACGGCATTGAGCTGGCCGAACATATCCGCGCTGGTTCCGAATCCACACACATCGTGATCATCAGCGCCTATGCCGATTTTGATTATGCGCAGCGCGCCATCCAGCAGGGCGTGCTGGATTATCTGGTCAAGCCGGTCACCCGCGCAAAAGCGGAAAACCTTCTTCTCAAGCTGTCCAGGATTGAGCCCGGCGAAAAAAAGCCGTCTCCCCTGCCTGATGAATCCGGTGATCTCTTTTCAAGGCTCCTCAGCTATGTCAATCTTCATTATTCTGAACCGCTTCAGCTCTCCACACTGGCTCAGCATTTTTACATAAACGAAAGCTACTGCAGCTCCCTGTTTCATGCACGCCTGGGGATGACGTATTCCGCTTACATCCGACAGCTGAGGCTAGAAAAGGCAGCCTCCCTTCTTCGGGAAACCACACTTCCCATCAAAGAGATCTCCAGCAGGGTCGGGTATTCCGATTTCCTGTATTTCAGCAAATCCTTCCACAGGCAGTATGAGATGGCTCCCACAGAATACCGGGAGTATCAGGCCTCTCTGAAAGAAGCGGATGATCATGCGTAAAAAAATGTCCGTATCTGTCAACAGCCGGTTTCTTTTCACCGTCATTTTTATCACGGCAAGCATTACCTTCATCGCCGTGGAAAGCATTATGGGCCTCTCCGCCTTCAGGATATCGACACGCCTGAATGAGCAGTATCTGTCTGAACTGTCCTATAGAGTCTTCGAAGTGACCGAAAATCTTTTTGCCACGACAAAAAGCACGGTCGAGTACCTGAATTACAGTGTACTGATCCGTGACTTCATGATCTGTGAAGATGATCAGGAACTCATCTCCCTCAGCAAACGTGTCAAGGAATTCCTGAATACCATGACGCTGGTCGAAAATGACATCGATTCCATCGTGCTTTACCGCACCAACCACCGTGTTCCGATTTATTCCAAGACATCCCCGACCATCCAGGAGCGCATGCTCTGGGAAAGCTGGCGCCCGCAGTTGGAGGGAAGCAGTCCGCAGGAAGGATTCGTCCATCTCAACGACAGTAGCAGCGATGACAGCTACATCGGATATGTGACCGATGTAATCTGTGTGGAGAAGGGAAAATATTACGGCCAGACCATCGGAAGCATTCTAGTCATCATCAGCCCAACCATGCTCAATAATTTTCTTTCGATCCCCGTGATTGATCAGAAGTCATCCGTGTCCATCATTGATCAGGATTCCAATATCATCTTCAGCAGTTTCCCCGCATCTGCCGAAAGTACTGCAGTATCTTCCGGGGTGTATATGCCGTCAGACTCCCGTGCTTTTCGGAGGAACATTCTTGATACCGGCTGGTCCATGATCTGTACCCTGACGTTAAGCCAGCAGCGGAGCAGCATGCTGAGGACGTTTTTATCCAGTCTGATCTGGCTGATCGTCATCCTGATTCTCTTATCTATGCTTTACTCCTTCATTCTCAACAAGCTGTTTATCCATCCGATCGAAAACATTTTCCATGATATTCAGGTCATGAACAGGAGCGCCATCCCGTATCCCATCAAAATCAACAGCATCATCCGCGAAGTCAAAGAGATCGTGCTGGCCATCAATACACTCAATGACATGCAGGATAAGGCCAAGCAGGATCTTCTTCAGGCTCAGCAGCGAATATTTGATGTGGAAATCGCCAAGAAAGCCAATGATTTGTATCTTCTGGAAAATCAGGTCAATCCGCATTTCATGCGGAATACGCTTCAGTGTATCAGCGGTCTGGCCATTACCTATAATGTTCCGCTGATCAACGACATTGTCGATGGATTAACAGAAATCTATGAGTATTCCCTGCATGAGCATGGCGTAGTGAAGCTTCAGGAAGAAATCCGCATCGTGACAGAGTACATGAAGATTGTCAACATCCGCTATAAAGACCGCTTTGTCTGTGAAATACACGTTCCGCAGGAGCTTTCCAATTTCTTTATTCCAAAAATGACGCTCCAGCCCCTTGTTGAAAACGCTGTGTACCATGGTCTTAGAAATACAGGGACCAGGGTGCAGATCGATGCTTATATGGAAAAAGAACGCCTGTATATCACCATTGCCGATAACGGAAAAGGGATTCCCTCCACGCAGCTTCAGGAACTGATTTCCAAACTGAATGACCCGCAGGCACGCGAAGAGGCAACGGCCAACCGTCAGGTCGGTCTCGTGAATATCTATCGGCGGATGCTCCTGTACAGTGAGCAGTGTTCCATGCACGTAGACAGTCACGAAGGCAATGGAACCACCATTACGCTGGCCTTTCCCTTAATATCTGAATATCCTTAATCGAGATATATGCGCTCTCCGCATCGACGATGATGTCTATGCGCATGCTCTGAGGCTCGATCAAATTCGCCGAAACGGCACTTTCCAGAGAGTCGACGCTGTTCTGAATATATTCCCGGTAAATAATCTTCGGGTCTGAGTACATGCCCGTGGTAAGCGATTCGAGCGTATACTTACCAACTTGAATGACATCCGCCATCTGCGATGCCTCTCTTTCTGATAAAGTTCAGCCTTTATTATTCCTTCGGCTCGTCGAGTTCGA
>ULWH01019068.1_pt1 | contig 17179 bp, 17 predicted proteins | sample 1960201 | NCBI WGS metagenome assembly ULWH01 (sample SAMEA4835808, study PRJEB28245) | human gut metagenome | biome: gut microbiome; material: fecal sample | place: Denmark | collected 2008
CCAATCATCTGCCGTATGATCAATGAGGGAGTTATCACACTTGGCGATCTCGACGGGTTCAGTGAGGAACTGCGGGAGGCGGTGGTGACAATTACGGAGCCACATAGGGACATATAAAAAGGAAACTTGATACATAAATCATCGACCCGTAGGCGCGATTGATACCGCAATGCCCACAGGCCATATACACAGGGCAGAGGCTTTGCGCAGCAAGGTCTCTGCCCTGTGCTCCTCTATGAATTGACACAAAATCGCCTTGGCAAAGTAAAAAGCGGATAAAGATATTGCCTCCTTACCCGCTGATTGCTTTGTCCGCGTCGAGAGAGTACAGGCAAACAACTATAATTCTTTTGTCCCTGCGTTAGGTACTGTCAAGATTTATGCGCAAAAAAGTTTGCAGACTCCGGCTGAATGAGGTCAGCCGGCAATAGAGGCGTCTTCCAGAGCTGCCTCCAGGTGCTTCATATTCATGTACTTCTTGTTGCCCCACTGGGTGCCGGCCACATGACGCAGCCGGGCACAGACCAGCATCAAGGCAGAGTTTCCATCCGGAAATGTGCCCACCACGCGGGTCCTGCGGCGGATCTCCCGATTCAGCCGCTCTATCACATTATTGGTGCGGATACGGGTCCAGTGCTCATAGGGAAAATCACAGTAGGTCAGCGTTTCCTCAACACTGTCTTCTACCTTCTTAGCAGCCTCTTTCAGTTTCATTTCCCTCAACTGGGTCACCACAGCTTTCGCCTTTTCACGGGCTGCCTTCTTACTCTCCTGAGCGTGGATCGCCTTAAGCATCTTGGCCACCAGCTTCACCTTGGAACGAGGAACGACGGAAAACACATTCCGGTAAAAATGCACTGTGCACCGCTGGTATTTGGCGTCAGGAAACACTTCTCCCACGGCTTCCAGCATTCCCAGACACTTGTCTCCGACAATAAGCTTTACGCCATCCAGGCCACGGCCTTTGAGCCACTGAAAGAAATTCACCCAACTGGCCTTGTCTTCTTTCATACCCTCGGCAGCGCCTAAAACCTCACGGTATCCGTCCTCATTCACCGCAATTGCCACTAAAATCGCAATATTTTCGTACTCTCCGCCCCAGTTGCGCCGCAGGTAGATACCATCCACATAGACATACGGGTACTTGCCGCCCTGCAAAGGACGGTTCCGCCAATCCTCAATGTGGACATAAGCTTTCTTGTTCAATTCACTGATGGTGGCCGGAGATACCTTGCTGCCCCACAGAGCTTCGGTAATATCCTCCACCCGGCGTACAGAGACGCCTGCCAGGTACATCTCGATGAGGGCCTCTTCCACGCTGCTTTCACGGCGGCGGTACCGCTCGATGATGGCCGTTTCAAAAGAGACTCCCTTGAGGCGGGGGACGTGAAGCGTCACGGCTCCGGAGGTAGTGGTGAGGTTCCGGTCATAGTGGCCGCTGCGGTAGCCCTGGCGGGATTCGCTGCGCTCGTATCGGGCAGCCTGAGTCAGTCGCTCTGCTTCCTGCTCCACCAAACAGGTATTGGACGAACACCTATTTCTTCAGCGGCGGCTTTGCCGTGAAATGTTCGCTCTGATCCACAACAGAAAAGCGCCGTCTTGGGAGTGATTCCAAGACGGCGCTTTTCCTGACACCAAGAAAACATTTAGATGTCTCGGATTTGTTAGAATCAAGCCCTATTAAGGTGTCAACCCTCAAATCATCTTTTCTCATACCTTTGCTAAAACGGTGTCCCGTTAATAGAATTGGGTGGATTTTTCAAAAAAACATGCTATAATATATACTATAATGGTTTATTGTGATTTCAGTATGACCTTCAGAAAGGAAATAGTTGAAATGTATGATGCACTGACAGTTGCCGAATATGTGATAAAATATTCGACTTTAAGTGGCATGCCTGTTAGCAATCTTCGGCTTCAAAAAGTGTTATATTTTATTCAAGCCGAATTTATGGTTTCTACAAATAGTGAATGTTTCAATGATAGAATTGAGGCGTGGGATCTTGGCCCCGTCGTTCCAACAGTATATAGAAAGTATAAAGTATTTGGGGCATCTTCAATACCGATAGACAGTAGTAAGGATGCTGAGAGAATTATTAATAGCAAAGATAGAAAAATGATGAATGAAACCATAAATCATTGCAATAAGTATTCTACTTCTACTTTAGTTGAAATAACACACAATCAAGATCCTTGGATTAAAGCACGAAATTCTTGTTTCTCAAAGGTAATCTCTCCTGAATCTCTATATGAATATTTCAAGGAGGAATAAAAGTGGCAATCAGCATAGAAAAAACGGGTGCCCAAGTTACGCTTTGCAAAGACGAAAAAAGTGAAAAAGTTGAAAAAATGAAGGCAGATATTCTATCAATTTGCCAAACCATATCCTCGCCAAGTAGTAAATTTGAAGCAAAGGTTGCTTTTAATGAAATAAAAAAATATGTGCATAGTTACGATAGATTGTTGTATGTTGAGATAAGCACATATTGTTATAACCTAGAACCTGAAAGCACGGACTCCTTTCAAGGAAATCTAAACTCTTTAATCGAATATGTGTTTAGCCAAGACTATGAAAACGGTTTAAAGGCGGAACAAGGAAAGAAACACCAAGTCGAAGTAGAATTACGTGAACGTTCAAAACGTGTAGTAGTAAAGTTATATGACAATATAAATCTCGCTTGTGCACAAATGAATTCGTTAAAACAGTCTAAAGAAGATTTACACGAGCATTTTATTTCTGAATTTGAACCCGCAAAAGCTGACATCACAAAAGACATTAGTTCACAACTCATAACGCTTGTCGGAATCTTCACGGCAATTGCATTTTTGGTTTTTGGGGGGTTTAGTTCGCTAACTGATATATTTTCTCATATAGGAGACAACATTACAAAAACAGTTATGCTTGCTTCAATTTGGGGCTTGATTGTTTGTAATGGAGTATTTATATTTCTTAGTTGCATAGAAAAGATAGCAAAAAAAGAAACGGCTGAATTGTATAATTATAGCGTGTTCAAATGGACAAACATCATCCTTCTTTTTGCGTTTTTCAATTCATTATGGGCTTATATTGTCGATAGGTACGATTGGGGCTATGCGATTGTCAAAATCGGTGAAAAATCAAGCGAGTATATTGCGCTTATTGGTTTTGTCCTTATTTTATTAGTTTTCGTAATTGCTGCATATTGTATCTTTAAACGCAAAAAGAAGTAGATAGGCAGGAGAACGTCCCCTTAATCTTAGTGCTATTTTTTCAAGCACTTTTATCTAACTTGGATTGCGTATCTGCTAAAGGCGTGCAATCCAAGTTTCGCATCCGCACATTCGATTTCTGCTATTCCTACTGCTACAATGGTTGCAGAAAGGAACAGGAGGTTATACGAATGGAGAGATTTGTCACGGATGAACGCACTGGGCTGAAATATGAAATGGTTGGAGACTATTATCTGATTGCCGGGGAGGATGAGCCGGAGGAAGATCAGCCAATCGGGGTATGGGGGCAGCGGCATCTCCGCTATCTCAAGAAGCATCGCCGTGTGCGCTATGCCAACCTGCTGACAAGTGGCGAATTGAACGCCTATCTTGCGGACATTGACCGACAGGCAGAGGAGCTTTTTCTTCGGCTGGTAAAACAAATGGCAGATGCTGAGGGCATTACGGAAACGCTGAAAGCCAGCGACCAAATGAAATGGGTCAGGCGGATGAACTCCTGCCGAGACTGTGCAACCGAAATTGTCTATCACCAAGTAATCTATACATAAGAAAGACCATTCGTATCGAGAAAATGATACGGAGGGCCTCTTTTGGCTTATTGTACTTTCAAAAATCCGGACTCAAAGGCATTGGGGAAAAGGAACCTCTTCTCGCCCTGCTCAAAGCGGACGGTCACATATCCCCTGTTCAGCTCAATCACCTTGCCAATGCCGAACTTAGCGTGAACCACAGCGCTTCCAACGGCAACGCCGGAAACATCGACCTTCGGTTTTTCAGGATGCTGGGGCTTTGCGGGAGCGATCGGAGATTTCACGCCGAAGGCAGCAGTGACAAAATCCGGCTTAGCCGGTGGCGTCCGAGTTGGAACGGGGGCTTTGGGCGGCTCCGGCTCCTCGTCCGCTTCCGGAACATCGGCTTCGTCGATTTCCGGCGCATTCATCGTAGACTGCTGGTTATAGAACAGCAGCTCGTACTCCTTGCGCTTCACAACGGTATCCCAGCCGCCGACATCCTCGTTTTCGTGCTTGTCCATGCCGGTGTAGGACAGGCTGGAATCCTCATAGCGCTTGAATTTAAAGATGGCATCATTCATCAGGCTGGCGTTAAATACATTCAGCTCCACCAGCAGATTAAAGTCCTTCACATCCAGACCGGTCACTTTTTTGAAGAGCCCCGGCTCCAGCTGCGTGATCACATCCTTCAGAGAGCGCTCCCGGTAATCCGTCAGATACATAAAAATCGGCACACGGGTGGCAAACTTGATGAGCTTCTCCTGAATCTGCTTCCGCATGGATTTGTATTCTTTTTTTCCTCGGAGATTTCCTTTTTCTCCTCCTTGGTCAGATCCTTGCCCTTTTCCTTCTTGGCCTTTTTCACGCTCTCCGACTTGTTAATGATGGTCTCGATATCCGAGTTCAGGCTGCGGAAGCCCTCAATTTTCATCAGAGCCTCCATGGCCTCTTTGTTCGCCATCAGTCGCCGGAGTGTGTCATTGTCCACATTGACCAGCAACGCAGATTCCCAGCGCTTGGCCAGCAGTGTGGCCGAGGTACCGGCCATGGCGATATCCAGAATATCCTGTGCGTCGATCTGCTTCATGCTGCTGCCGTCGTAGGCCAGTACGGGCAGGAAGTTGATGAATTCCGCCACCTTCTTTTCCGGGTTGCTTTCGTTCACATTCAGGCGGCAGGAATAATCCGAGATTTGCTTGAGGGCACGGTCCAGCGCAAAGTCAAAGACATAGCACTCATATTTCATAATTTGATCGGTGCCGGAGCCGGTACGCACCGTCCACGGGGACTGCACCCGAAACGCCGCTTGGAAATAGGTCTCCGGGCTTTTCAGATTCCGCAGCATAAAGATGCCCGTCCACGGCTTAACCGTGACGCCGGTGGTCAGTTTGCCGCAGGACAGCGTGATGGTCTTGGTGGTCAGCGGATCACCCATGGATTTCTGCACCGGCTCCAGCGCATCCACGCCAATGCCCGCCTTGGTCCCGGCGCAGACATTGATGTGGTAATCGTGGTAAAAGCTGTTCTGCTTCTGCTGAAGCAGGTTATACATTGCATAGCAGCTGGCCACATTGGGCAGAAACCAGAAGGTGTGGGACAGCACATTCAGCAGCCGGGTATCGGAAAACGGCATAGGCGGGCGCTTGTCCTGACCCAGTTTCATATCGTCCACGCTGGCCGGGAGATAAGACCCTCGGATCAGGTCCAGCCACTTCTGCACCTCGTTCTCATAAACAAAGCGGGCGGTCTCCGGCTTACTTTTCTCGCCGTATTTGGCGGAGAAAAATACATTCAAATCAAATTCGTCGAACTGCCCCTGCATGGCGATCTGACGGATGCTGTCCGGGATGCGGTAGGTCATCATCACCATCCGGGGCAGCGCCGCATAGGGGTTGTCCGCAGCCCCGTCCCAGTTTTCCTTGGCCCGCTGTTCGTCGGAATAGGTCCAGTTGTAGATTTGGTTCTCGATAAATTCGCCGCTGTTGATGGCGCGGAACGGCGTGCCGGACAAGAACAGATAGTAGGATGTGGTGATGGGCAGGAAGGTCTCGTTGTAGGCGTTGTCGGCCTCGTCCTTCTTGTACTTCTCCATATCGAAGTCGTAATCCTCGTCCTCGTTGTCTATTTCAAAGAGCTTTTTGGCATTGTCCCGCCACGCGCCGAAATGGTATTCGTCAAAGATCACAATGTCCCAGTTGGTGGTATGTACCCATTCGTTCTTTGCCTTGATGCCGCCGCTCTCGTTGGTGCCGAGATAGTCCTGAAAAGAGCCGAAGCAGACGATGGGGCGGGACAGGTCGGCGTACTCATAGCGCATTCCGTCCCGGCAGATGAATTGCCAGCCCTCAAAGTCCTTGTGGGTCATGAGATCCTCTTCCCACGCCGCCTCGACAGCGGGCTTGAAGGTCAGCCGAGCACCTTTTTCAGTCCCATTCGATAGCGGCGATATTATCAGGGCAATCAGCAAAGATTTCACGTGCTGTCCCTTGATAATGGGCAGTACTGTTTAACAAGTTGAAGCATTGATCCGGGCGAAATGCATCTGGGATTTCATCGGCTAATTTATTTGCAAGAGAGATTCTTGTTTTGTGATAACTGCCGGAATCATCTTGTTCTGTTACAACAACCTCTGCACCAAAGCATTTCAGCAGCGCCAAGTTAGTCGCAGTGGTTTTAGGATCGACCGAATAATAACTCGATACCCCTTAGCAGCTCCTATCATCGCCAAAGAAATTCCGAAGTTTCCACTTGAGGATTCTATAATGGTTCCTCCTGGTTTTAATAACCCTCGTTTTTCAGCTTCTGTCACAATGAACAATGCCGGTCTGTCTTTTATGCTTCCTCCCGGATTACCTCTCTCATATTTGAACAAGAGCCTCCCCTCCGTAAAAGCCGTAGTGTTCCTCAGCTCAATCAGTGGGGTATTTCCTATTGTTTCCAGCAAATGCATTATATCACCGCCTTATTCATATTTGCACTTTACCCATTTATGCCAGGCTGTTAAATCAGGATACCTCTGCTATGTGTAGTTCGCTGCTCAAAAGGCAACGTGTAAATTTGTTTTCCGACTGAACGGTTAACCTATCGGTTGAAACCATATCTACGAAAACCCCATTATTCATGATGGCGACTCTTTCACAGGAATGACGGATGACCCTTGCGTCATGGGAAATCATAATATATGCAAAACCAATAGATTTTTGAAGGTTTAATAGGAGATCCAAAATCTGCTTTTGCAATATCATATCCAGCGCCGATACGGCTTCGTCACAGATCAGAAGCTCAGGCTCTACAACAAGGGCACGGGCGATAGCAATCCTTTGGCACTGCCCCGTGCTAAGCTGTGGAGGACAACGGTACAGAGTATCTCCATCAATTCCTACACTTTTCAAATAAAATAGAGCTTTTTCTTTGCGTTCTTTCCTCGTCCCTATTTTTAGATATTTCAAAGGCTCCTGCACGAGCTCCAGTGCAGGGCGGCGTGGATTAAGACTAGCCCTCGCATCCTGAAAAACGATTTGTAATGATTTGCAAATCGATTGCCTTTTCTTTCCGCGCAGCATAGAAATATCCTGTCCGTTATACATGATTTTTCCCTGATCTGGCAATTCCAGACCGGTGACGCACTTTGCCAATGTCGATTTCCCACAACCACTAAACCCCAGTATTCCAACGGTTTCTCCTTTGTGAACAAGCAAGTCTACTTGATTTAAGACATTTTTGCACTTATTTCCTTTTTGAAATGCCTTTTTAATGCACTCAATCCTCAACAGAGGCTCTTTGCATTTTGAGCATGGCAGTGAAAAAACAGGTAAATTTCGCGCCTCAATCAGTTGCTTTGTATAACGCTCCTTTGGGTGCATAAGAACATCTTGTACTGCTCCCTGTTCTACGATTCTCCCTTCACTCAACACGATTACACGGTCACAGATTTCATGAACGACGCCAATATCATGGGTAATTAACACAATAGATAAACCCAGTTTCTTTTGTGTGTCCCGAAGCAATTGCAGCACTTCTTTTTGACTTACTGTATCCAGCGCAGAGGTGGGCTCATCGGCAATAAGAACTTCCGGCTCAAGACTAAGTATCATCGCAATATAAACCCTCTGGCACATTCCACCGCTTAGTTCAAAAGGATAAGCGTTCAGTACCCGTTCAGGGTCGTCAAAATTCAGTAACCGGAGCATATCACAACAAACCTTCTCCATAGCTTCCTTTGATGGAAATGGCTTATTTCTCAGAGTTTCCTCAAAATGCACACGTATTGTTTTCACAGGGTTAAGTGCAAGCTGTGCGTCCTGATAAATCATCCCAATACGCGTTCCGCGTATTGTTTTCCAATCGATATGATTATCAGAAATATCTACATAATCACCGTTCCCAAAACGAACAGTTCCGCTGTTAACTTTTGCAGACGGTGGTAGTACGCCCATGAGTGATTTTCCACAAGTGGATTTCCCTGAGCCGCTTTCTCCAAGCAGCGCAAGAATCTCTCCTTTTTCCAATGCAAAAGAAATCCCGTCCAGCACTGAAAGATGTTTTTTGTTTTGTACATAGCTAACCCTGAGTTGCTCTACAGATAGTGCAGACTTCAAACAATGATCCATAGCGACCTCCTAATTCCAAATATCAATATGTTCATACGGGTCCAACATATCCCGCAACCCTTCGCCAATCAAATTGAGCGAGAGGACTGTAAGAACAATGAACAAAGCAGGACCCAATAAAATGTGAGGAGCCTGAAAAAAATGCGCTCGGGCGTCAGACAGCATGCTTCCCCATTCCGGGGTTGGCGGTAACGCCCCCATGCCTAAAAATGAAAGTGCTGAAACAGAGAGTATCAGTGTGCCCAATTCAAATGTGGCCAGTACCAGCAGAGACCCAATCATCTTGGGCAGCAGTTCAAAAACTCCCATTCGCCATCCAGACACTCCCAGTACACGGGCGGCTTGTATGGACGGCTCGCTTTTGACTTGAAGAACGATACTCCTTGCCAGTCTCGCAAACGGAACCCACCAGACTGCGACCACAGCAATAAGCAAATTGACCAACCCAGTTCCCCACAGAGCGGCAAATACCATAGCGAATACCATAAAAGGAAACGCCATCAGGACGTCTATGACCCGCATGAGAATCGTATCTAAAAGGCCGTAACTTCTCATGCCGGTGACAATACCGAAGAAGGTGCCTATAAATAGCGCCATTGCAAGGGCAATAAAACACGCAGTCAGGGTAGTCCTTCCTCCATACAGCGTCCGGCAGAAAATATCACGCCCATAGCGATCCGTTCCAAAGGGATGTGAAAAGCTGAATTTTTGCAATCGTTCCGCAATTGCTTCGTCGGGCGCATAGCTGGTAAAAAGGGGGGCAGCAATAACCAGAAGTATAATAACCAGCAATAGTATTGACCCAAGTAAAACAGTGACAGGAATTTTCTTGTTTCTCATACAAAATCACCTCCTACTGCTGTGCAGTAGAGCGGGGAAATCCGCCCCTGCGCACCATCGGATTGCTAAACATATACGTGATTTCCACGGTCAAATTGATCAAAATAACTGTAGTAACTGTCAACACCGTATATCCTTGAACAGCAGGGTAATCATGTACCAATATGCTGTTAATTGCGTAATTCCCAATTCCCGGCCAATTAAAAATAGCTTCAATCACAACGGAGCCGCCTATCATATGAGCAAAGGAGAGGGCTATGGTTGTAATAACAGGGAGTAATGCGTTCTGAAAAGCCCCTCGAAGAATCATCTTGGAAGTAAGTCCTCGTGAAAGTGCCGAGGAAACATATAACTGACCAAACTCAGCCAGCATTGCTGCACGAACCATGCGGGCACACCGAGGTGCTCCGAGTATCCCTAATGTAATCGCAGGCAACCACAGCCTGCCCCACGCCATTTGGCTACTGATTTCATACCAATGAAGACGAACAGCAAATAAAAACAGAAACAACAATGACAACACGAAAGCAGGAAGCGAAGCAAGGATCACACAAAGCAGACGGATTGCGCGATCCTGTAATTTATCAGCATGGACTGCCGAATAGATGCCAAACAGCACGCCCAACATCGTTTCGATAAATAATGCTGCCAGCGCAAGAGTGAATGTTGCGGGAATTCTGCTCCATAGTTCCTGAGTGATAGGTCTGCCGCTGCGGATAGAATTCCCCATGTCCAGTGTTATAATCTTTTTGAACCAGTTTACATACTGAACAGGAACGCTGTCATTTAAGCCATGCGCTTCCCGTAAAGATTCTCTACGTTCTTCAAGCAGTTCCGTATTTACGCCAATATCGCCAGGCCCTTCTCCAAGTACAAGGTTGATCGGATCACCCGGTGCGAGCCTAACCAGCAAAAAAATAACAATTGAGGAAAGAAACAGAGTGACAAGAGCACTGCCAATCCTTTTCAAAACCATATTTCTGATCATCATGTCACCTCACTAAAAAATGGCAGCAGGAGTCCAGTTCCGAACCTCCTGCCGCCGCTTTCGATATTATTTAACCCTAAGATTGGCATTCACCACATTTTCAAACTGACGAAAATGAGGGACAAACCCCTCAAGAGAGGTACTGACAGCAGTGATTTGCGGTCTTGGTGCAATATAGAGCGCAGGGGATTGCTCCGCTACGTAAAGAGAAATATCCTCACCGATTTTTATGCGTTCTTCCGTGGTTGCCGCTTGTGCCAGACGTTCCAGCAAGCCTGCCAGTTTTTCATCCTTGAACCGTCCATAATTGGCAGCACCATCAGCAGCATATTGGGCGTTCAGAAGCGCCGACACATTTCCGAACGTCCCCCATGCTTCGATAGATGCATCCCAATCCCCAGTTTCACGCGCTGTGCTGATTAACGAATAATCTCCGTGCTGCACAGAAACATTAACGCCGATTTTCTTCCACTGCATTTGAATGGTTTCGCCGAGCGCCTGATCGTTTCGGAACGTGCGAAGCAGGATAGTAAGCTGCTGCCCGTCTTTGTAACGGAAGCCGTCCTCCCCCAGCATCCAGCCAGCATCATCCAATAGCTGCGCGGACTTCTCAACGTTGCAGGAATCATAGTACGCATTCTTTACTTTTTCATACGCGGGATTGGAACCAAGCCAGGTAGTGACCGGTTCGCTCAACCCTTCCATGCCAAGGGAAATCAGTTCCTTGCGATCCAAAGCCCATCCTAACGCCTGACGAACACGGTAATCACTTAGCGATTTCTTTTCACAGTTGAGATAAATTGTCTGTGTCTGAGCGCCGGGAACCAGCACAATCCTCGCCTTATCACTGTTGTCAAACTGGCTGTAAGCTGACTGCGGAATATCCATCACCACGTGGTAGCGACCACTCAATGCGGCGATAACACGGGCATCTGCATCGCCAATCTGTTCGTGTACGACTCTTTGGATCTCAGGCTTTGTCCCCCAATAGTTCTCATTTTTTTCAAAGACCATGCGCTGTGCAGGCTCAAACTCCACAATACGATACATTCCGGTATAGTCTGCTGTCTCGATGCTCTCATAAGTATATTTTTCTGCGGTATTATGAATGAGCAACTGCGGGGATGACAGGTTTAAAGTAATATCCATATTAGGAGTTTCTGTCACGGCCCGTATGGTATCGGAATCTACCGCAGTAAAATCAATACCTTGCAAAAAGGGATTAGCTTTTGGATCAAGTTCCTTTGAGCGCATCAAAGAAGCAATTACAGCTTTTGCATCGGCTGGATCGCCGCTCCAGAATGTTGCATTTGGATGAAGCTTGATCTCCCACGTATACTCATCAAGTTGTGAAACAGCTTTGGCAAAATAAGGCTGAATCACAGCGTTTGCATCCGCTTTGAATATAATTTCCCCAGCGCCCATATTCAGCAGATAGTCCGCCGCAGGATATACGGTGGGATCTACACCAATGGCAATTTCATTTCCTGCCACTATCAATTCAGATGTGGCGCCAGCGACACTATTCTCTGTAATGGCATTACCATTATCAGCCGACGGTTTCGCGCTGCAGCCAGCAAATATTACAACTGCCAGCAGGCAAGAAAGCACAAGAAGAAACCTTTGTGCATTTTTCGTTCTAGTAGTCATTTTTTTCCTCCATATCTATTGTTTTTCTATATTCAGCTTTTGGAGCGCCGAATTTTTTATATAACATGAACCCGATCATCGCCGTTCCTACCAGAACCCCATACAGGTACCACGGCGCATTTCCGAGACCGTGTTTTTTTGCCACATCAAAGGATGCGCCACCAATAATCGTTCCAACACCTTTGCCAATCGCAAAGGCCGTAGAGTTTACGCCCAAGTACATTCCCAACGCCCGTGTATCTGCCATTGATACAGCGATGTTCTGCTGGTTTGGCCTGGCCAGTATCATTCCCACTGCGTAAAAGGCAACAATTGCCATAAACGGCTTAATATCGTCGGCGAACGGGGTAGCAATCAACGCCACTGTGATGATTCCAGTTCCAATTACTACCGTTACGCGGGATGAGAATCGTTTGGAAGCAAGTGCTACAAGAGGATACTGCAATATAGCCATGACAACGGCATACACCGTATACATAATGCCTACACCATCAGCCGAGCCGTAAATTTCTTGGACTCTTAGGGGGTATGTAATATCAATTTGGGACGCCCCCAGCCAAAACACCATCATCAAAAGCACGAATACTTGATAAGGTCTGTCTTTGGCAATTCTTTTAACAGCAGACATAACCGCATATGACTTTGCCTGCCGCATAATCGGGGGCATGGCGGCACATGATAATACGAAATTTACCATAAAGCAACACGCTGCACCAAAGCAGACAACTTTAAAATCCAGCCGAAGCAGAGCGACTCCCAAAAGGGGGGCGATTGCGCTGGCTATCCCCGTAATTGTGTTATTCAATGAATAATACTTAGGGCGATTTTCATCTGTTGTAAGCATTGCAATCGCGGATTGATAGGGCATTTCAAAGAGAACTCCGCCAAGGCCGATCAGTATCATGGCTGCAATCAACAATCCATAGGCACTTGAAAATGCCAGAGCGAGAAATCCAAGAACTCTTAGAAACACGCCCATGCTGATAAGGGTTCTGACCTGAAACCGATCTGCCAGCGCACCGCCAACCAGCGCCAGCCCCTGCTGCGAAAACTGCCGTATTGCAAGCGCTACGGAAACAGCAGTCGCAGTAAGGCCAATGTTGTTGACATAATGCCCTATGACCAGTGGCATAATCATATCAAAACCAACCACCATGAAAAATGTAAAAACCAAAAGTATGACCAAACCGCGCCGCTGATCGGTCTCTGTTTCCATATCGCCTAACGCCTCCTTAGATTGCCTTTGCTATTACTTGAAGCCTACGTCCGCTCAACTCATATCCAAATTCGAATGGCTGGCCATCGGAAAACGAATTGATATGCGGCTCTGGCTTGTCAAACAACTCGATAACCTTAAAGCTATTTACTGATAACAACCCAGCGATTTCTTGCGGGAAGAAAAGACGATGCTCCAAGTGTTCAATAATCGCATCACGAGCTCCAATTTTCCAGTTATAGTCACGTTTTAAAACTTGCCTTGCTAAATCAATGTAAAATCGCGTTTTTACGATTGCTGGTTCGCCATCGAATATTGCTTCCTCCAAAAGCTCGTCCGTCAGCCATCTCTGTCCCTCTTTTGTTAAGAAAAAAGCTGCATTCCTCATATCGAGATACAAAACGCCGCCATCTTTAAGATGTTTTCGAAAATTCATCAATGCAAGCCTCGCATCTTCGTTTGTAAAATTGTACAGGAAAGTGCTTCCAACGCAAACCAGTGCATCAAATGTCTGGTTTAAGTCAAACACTGCCTGTTGCCCGGTATAGAAAGCGGCGCTTGGATAGTTTTTTTGCGACCATGCAACCATATCTTCCGAAGCGTCTATGCCCACAGCATCGTATCCTCTTTCGCTAAGAAAAGCCACTTCTCTCCCTAAGCCAGATCCGACATCCAATACCTTTCTTCCCGTTTCGTATTTTTGAAGTATTGCATGTATAAAACGTGCCATTTCAAAAGACTTATCACTTTCAAACACAGCATACAACTCTGGATTGGAGTGAAGTAAGTTGGCGGTATCTGTTTTTAGATGAATCAATCTTAGTCACCTTGTCCCCTGTAACAAAAAACACGGGTTGCATTTGCACTGAATTGCGAAAAAGGGAATGGTTCCGCTACGAGAGAGGTGATTCCGGCACCCACAAACCTCGCAGCGACAGCACTTCCAGTTTGCGCATAGACAGTCAGTGGAATACTGCGCTCCAGCACTCGCTCTATAACTCGGTCAAAGGTTCCGTTGCTTAGCGTCATTCCGGTACAAATCACCCCGTCTGCAGAGTCCAACACTTTTTCCATATCCTTTTCTACAGGGTCACCCCATTGCGTTCTTTCCATTTGCAAATCGCAAGGAAGGCAAGTTCCTCCGCGCTTTCGTATTGCAGCTACAAGTGGGTTTACAACCCCAATCAATGCAATCTTCATGCCCTGTTCTACTTTGGCAATATCGGCAATCAGGTTATCACGAAACTCTGCCTTCTCGGTTGGGGTTCCTCCTGGCAGCTCCACAGCTTCACTGCATTGCCTTTCATGGGGATATACTGTGCCAAAATAGGCGTCCATCGCTGCAATTCTGACCGGCAGGCGTGGGTCAGTCAAGCAGCTTTTAAGGGCCTTGCCTGAAAGTTCTCCTGCTGCGTCAACTCCCAATTGCTCCGGCACATGAGAGCATGCTCCAAAATATGCCCCAACCCTCAGCAAAAGATAATAGTTGTGGTATTTAGTGCTGGAGTCTGGAAATTGCGTGGTTTGATAAATATAAGATGCTCCTGTAACGAAAAAATCTGAAACAGCGGGTTTCGTATCTCCGTTCACGACAGCAGCCCATAGTTCATTTACATTTTTATATTGATTCATGTGCTCACTCCGTTTCCTCAAACTCAATTTCCAGCCTTCCCAATGCGGATTCAGCAAACATACGAGCGTTAAATCCCTCGTAATCGCGTGTTATAAAGTGTCCTAAATAGCAGGCGTTGTCGATTGGCTTTTGAATGGATTCGCCTTCACAGTCCTCGATTCTATACCGGATGATACTTGGATTCTCTTTCAATGTGTCAGCGCCCCTAATCTGCTTTATCTTGCCGCCGCGATCCGGGACAATGAACATAATGGCAGCACTGCTCACGCCGGTATCGGTGACAGTAACGGCCGGTTGCTGTCCTAAAGCAAGGGATACAAAGGCTTTAAGCATATTTACGCCGGTCACATATTCAATGAGTTCTACGATATAGTTTCCTGCTGTACGAGGGTTGATTTCTACCACTTTGGGTCCATCCTTCGTGAGCTTTATCTCCGTATGAGCGATTCCGTGGTCGTATCCTGTTGCCAGCAAGACATTACGCACGTAATCGCTAATCTTTTCTTTTGCATCCTCCTCCAGTTTTGCCGGAAACATATGTCCGTTTTCTATAAAGTACGGACTGCCAGTTACAGACTTATCCGTAATGCCTACAACAGTAATTTCACCGTTATTTGAAACCGTCTCCACACTGAGTTCTTCTCCGCATATATACTCTTCAATTAAAAGCGCTCGCTCTCTTTCTTGGTCGCGGAAATTAAGTGGGAAATTCTCTAAATCATGATATGCCTGTTGCAACTCATTTGAAGTCTGAATGAGTTTAACAAATGCGCTTGAAGCTAAATCCACAGGTTTGAGGACAAGGGGATAGCCTATTTCCTGCGCTGCTTTTTTAGCGTCCTCCAGATTATAAGCAATCTTATACTTTGGATTGGACAATCCAGCACGGTCTAAAGCCTGCCGCATTAAATGTTTCTGACGTACGGTCTTAACATTTCCTGAAAATGGGCACGGAACATTGTAAGCCTTTGCAACCTCACAAACCGTTTCGATGTAGTAATCGCACACCGTTATCACACCATCAAACCGCACGTGACTTACCGATTTAATCAGCTTTTGCAGATCGTTCGTTTCTGTTTCGATAACATCGTCAGCATAACGGAAAACAGCATGCTTTTCCGAGCTCATCGGATTTTGATAATGCGATGCCTTCCGGGTTACAAAAGTATAGCTATGTCCGAGTTCCCTCAACAAAGGCGGCAAGAGGTTTCCGCTTGCTCCGACCCAACTTTCAATCATAAGCAAATGTGCCATTGCTGTTCCTCCTTTTCTTTTAATAGAGGGCTCCATAATCAATATACTCAAGAAGCTCCTATTGACACATTATAGAGTTTGTCATATAATTTGTCCAACGAATAGTTTTCTTAAACTCAATCGGTATCATTGATAATATGGAGGAACACATGAATATAGATTACCTGCGAACATTCTTAACTCTTGCGGAGAACGGTAGTTTCTCCGAGACAGCGAAAGAGCACATTGTAGTCCAGTCCACAGTCAGCAGCCGGATACAGGAACTGGAAAAAGAGTTAGGGCAGAGTCTTTTTATCCGCAACTACAACCACGCCGAACTCACTTTAGCAGGACAGGTTTTTCTTGAATATGCAAAAAACATAGTGGAGCTAGAAAACAGAGCGATTGATAGAATAGGTCTGGTCGGTCAGTTTTCTGAACGCCTGACAATTGGGACGGTTTATGCTTTCCACAAGTGTTACTTGGTGCAAGGGACCCGACGGTTTTTGGGAAATCATAGCGACATTTCTGTTCGCGTAGAGTTCGGGCATTCAAGACATATTATTTCCGCCATGCACCAGGGAAAGATTGATATAGGCTATTCACATCACCCATTCAGGCATACTGGTTTCCAGTGCTCGCTTGTATGTGAAGATGAAATCATATTTGTTACCGGCAAGCGACCTGCTGCTTTTAATAAGTGTATAACACTAAGAGATCTGGAAACACTGCGCATCTATAATTCAAATTTCTTATATACGGATGCGTATAACAGGATTTTTTCAAGGTACAAGACATTTCAGCTTGATATAGATATAGGAGAAAATATCATTCCATACTTATTGAATGATGACGGATATGCCTTTGTTCCACGAAAACTGGTTGAGAAGGAATTGTACAATGAATTATTATTTGAAATCGAAATAGTGGATGAACAGATCCCTCCAATGAATAACTACGTAATTTACAAATCCACTTCCCCAAAGCGAAAACTAATACAGCAGTGGTTGAATGAGGTTGCTACGGATTAATGACACACGCCATATTACAAACGATTCATAGCGAAACACAGGATAAAATTGCGATAATTATAATGCGCAGATTTAACTCCTTGGTAAGACATTCAAATAAAAATGTTATACTTACGGGTGACACGGAATGCGGTGGTCGGTGTTTTTGTATGCTTTTCAGTTGATTTTCGAAAGTTTCTACTTTATTAACCAGGAGCATTATTGAATGGGATTTGCAATTCCGGGCTTGCTTAGTGAAGGCATAATATGCTATACT
>ULWH01041193.1_pt1 | contig 17146 bp, 14 predicted proteins | sample 1960201 | NCBI WGS metagenome assembly ULWH01 (sample SAMEA4835808, study PRJEB28245) | human gut metagenome | biome: gut microbiome; material: fecal sample | place: Denmark | collected 2008
ATCAGCCGCGACTGCTGCCGTGGGCAGGTGCTTGCCGACGATCTGCTGGCTGCCGACCTCGCCCTGGTGCCACCCTGTGTGAAAGAGGTGGCCGGGCCGACCCCGCAGGCCGCCGCCATCTACAACCGTTACAATAAGGAAATCCGTTTCCTGATCCCCGACGACGAGCCTGTCAAGCTGCGCACCGAAACACAGATTGCCTACCTCGACTACCGCCAGGGCAGTGTCCGCATAGACCCGCAGTTCGGAAAGAACCCCGGTGAGCTGGCCTATACCGACAGCCTGTTCCGCCGCCTGAAAGAAGTGGGTGTCTCGCAGTTCCGGCAAGTGATCGTCACCGGCTATGCCTCGCCCGAAGGGGCCTATCAGCATAACGAAACCCTGGCGCGCCAGCGTGCCGAGGAGTTCCGCGCCTATATCAGCCGCCGGTATCTTCCCAAAGGCTGCCCGGTGATCTGCAACAGCGTGGCGGAAGACTGGGAGGAACTGCGCCGCATGGTGGCTGTCTCCGGCAAACCCTATGCCGAAGCCGTCTGCTTCATCATCGACAACTACGGTATCTTTGAAGGCCGCGAAAACTACCTGATGCAGCTCGAGGGCGGCCGCGTCTACCGCGAACTGCTGCGTAGCTTCTTCCCCTACCTGCGCCGTGTCGAACTGCGCCTGACCTGCGAAGTTCCCCCGGTAGGCGATGCCGAAGCCGCCCGCCTGCTATACAACGACCCCGCCCGGCTCAGCCTGGCCGAAATGTACCGCGTAGCCCGCTACTATCCGCCTGCAACGGAGCAGCACCGCGAAGTCTACCTGATTGCCGCCGAAACCTATCCGGACAACCTCGTCGCCCAGATCAACGCGGCCGCCGCCTGCCTCCTGCTCGGTGATGCCGAAACCGCCCGCCATTACCTCGACCGCGACGACGTAAAGGCTGATCCCCGCGCCGCCATCAACCGCAGCGTAATGTTGGAATTGACAATAGAAAAGGAGGCAGCCCGATGAAGCTGCTTCTCTCCATATTATCCATCCTCGTCCTGTCCGGTTGCGACATCGACGCCCCGCTCCCCGACTGCGACTACAACGCCCGTCTGGAATACTGGTACGTCTTCACCGGCACCGACAACGAAATCCCCGATTACGTCGACACGATGAACGAATACCTCTTCGACGCCGACGGCATCCTCCGCCAAGTCAGGTCGTTGGAAGGCGACAGCCTCCTGGCCCACGAACTGACCGTTTCCCCCGGCACCTACACCCTGGTCAGCTGGGGCAACCTCGACGGCCGCAGCCGCATCGCCCCCGCCATCATCGGTCAAACCCGTCTCTCGGAAATCCGCCTGGAACACAACGATATAGCGACAGAAAGTATCCTTTCCCCTCTCGAGAGGGGGCAGGGGGTGTGTCAAAGCCACCCCAACACCGAACCCCTCTACTACGCCACCGACATCCTGGAAGTCCCCCGCTCCGGCATCGTCCGTAAGCGCGTCAACACCACCCATGCCCACGCCTTGTTGCGTGTCACGGCCAAATGGCTCAACAACGCCCCGTCCAACACGAAGGACTTCACTTTCACCCTCCGCGGCATCCCCGCGGCAGTCGGTTTCGACGTGGCCGAGCGTGTCAACACCTCCCTTCCGGGCTACGACCCGTCGGGCGGTACCATCTACAACATCCCCCGCATCGACGACACCCGTCTCTGCGACCATTATACGGTAGCTACCATGCGCCCGAACCGCACCCTGACAGGCGACCTGATGACCTACCGCTATACCGACAACACCCGCCTGCTCTTCCGTATCTGGGCAGGCGACCGCCCGCTGATCCGCGAGGTAAACCTCTCCGAATTCTTCCGTGAAATGAGCATCCCCTTTTCCCGGAACATCCGCCAGGAGTTTGCCATCACCCTCCGGATCGACGGCGACAACATATCCGTCTCCTTCACCGGCATTAGCGACTGGGAGGACGGCGGCACCATCGGAGGGGCGATGTAAGAATCAAACAGTGAATTACTAAATAAACACTAAGTATTAATTATTAAACAAATTGTGTTATGAGAACAAAGTATTTTTTATTCGTACTGATCGCTCTGTTGTTCGGAGCCTGTACAGATGATGAAATCGGTGGCCAGGGCGGCGGAAGCGGCCAGCAACCGGAAGCGGGCAAGACAGCCTTTGGGTTTGCCCTGAAAGATTTTGCCAAAGGAAGTGTCCCCCTGTCGAGAGCCGACGGCGACAAGCTCCCGGCCTCGGTAGCCGAATCTACCCTCGACAGCCTTTCCGTCTACGTCTTCAACCAGAACACGGAAACCCCTTACGACTCCACAAAGACCATCTTTGCCGAAGAATTCAAGGTAGGCGGCGATGCCCTGGCAGCCGACGGAACAAACAAGATTGCCCATATCCAGCTCAGCGGCCTGGGTAAGAAAAAGATCTATTTCGTGGCCAACGCCATCGGCCAGCACGAACTCGACCAGCTCAAGCTGAACACCAGCACCGAAGCCCAGTTCCTCGAAATGAAAACCAACCTGCTGACTGTCTCCGGCCAACTGGCTTGCCCGCTCATCATGACGGCGGTCGACTCGGTGGAGGTCACGGAAGACCCGGCAACGACCCCCACCGACGGAGGCGGCTACACCCTCGGTATCGGTAGCACCGTAACAGGCCGCGAGATCAAGCTCAAACGTATCGTCGCCCGCTTCGATATCGAGAACCAGGCGGAAACGAGCGACCTGGTGATCGAAGGGATCGAACTGAACAAGGTACATCCTTCGGCCCTGGTCAACAAGGTACAGAACTTCAACGCCACCAAGAACAGCGAATACACCTATACCGCCGACCCGCTGACGGAGACGATGAACAAGTTCGACTTCACCCGCTACCCGAATGCCAACAACGGCCGTGCCGCCAGCGTGTTTTATGTCTATCCCGACCTGAACAACGGCAGCGGTGCCGATGGGGAAGGAGCCGAAGCCGACCGTTTCTTTATCACCCTCTACGGCAAGACGAAGAAAACAGGTGCCAGTGTGGTTTACAATGTCTATATGTACAAGGACAATGCCGATACCTCGAAAGACCCGATCATCGTAAAGCCCAACAACCAGTACCTGATCAAGATCAACGATCTCGACCCTACGAAGCTGAAGGCGACCATTACCGTACAGGACTGGCTGATCGGCGACACCATCGACTACGAAATGTCGGAAGGAACGATCGAACTGAGTTGCGTGGAATTCCCCTTGAAAGACATTACTCCCGGCCCCGGCCAGCAACTGGATATCCCCGCGGCGCGTGGTGGCGACGCTGCCGTCCCGGTCAACGTGAAAGTGGAAGCCATCAGCGAATGGGAACTGCTGAAAGGCTACAACGCCGAATGGATCGACACGACCACGAACATCACCGCCGATCTGCCTGTCGGAACCCTTGCCACCGTGAAGCCGCAGGAAGCGAACCCCTACGATAAGGAACGCCGCGGCACGCTGGTCTTCCGCAACGTGCAACGCCCGTCCATCATGCAGACCCTGATCGTCACCCAAAAGGCAGGAGCGGCAACGACCGTGAATGTCGGTAAACTGTCGGCGAAAGATGCTGCCGCCTACCTGTTGGTGAACCGTCCGACCGATGGAACGACCAATAACGTCGGTACGACCGAAAAAACGGATACGCTGATGCTGGACGGTGGTGGTACGCCTGCTTTCCTGGCGAATACAGCCTATACGGATATCGAAATCGAAGTAGACAGCACCGCCACTACACAGGAATGGTCGCTCGCCGTCGACCGTATCGACTCTACCTGGATCAGCATCACCGACGGCCCGGTACTGAACAAACAGTGTAAAGCCTTCAAGGTATCGCTGGCTAAAAACGACAGCGTACGCCGCACCGGAACGATCCGTCTCTACGACCGTCAGGACGAAACGATCTACCGCGACCTGGTAGTCGTGCAGGAGGGAGCAGCCGTAACGGCAACGATCGAAACCGATCCGGGTTATACGGTAGATACCGGTGCCGGTTTCATCGCTTTGGCACAAGGTGGGGATGACCGGCATTACACGGTGACTTTCCCGAAAGAGAACTACACGAAGGAACCTTACCGCATCAAGCTGACTACCAACGGCGACTGGCGTATCCACGACGTAGCCGACACGGAACACCGTAACTGGCTGGATGCCTACTCGCTGAACAAACTCGACCAACGCGTCATGAGCGGTACGGGCGACGCCATCATCGAGATCGGTACGACCGCCAACGACAGTGCCAGTGTCCGCACAGGCAACGTCGTCCTGACCATCGGCGACAAAGACTACACGATCGCAGTGACCAAGCTGGCCACCACCCCGGTCATTACCCTGGATGATACCCACGTGATAGGCACCCATATCGATTTCAGTGCAGCCGAATCCTCCCAGGGTGTCCGTTTCATCACCAACGACAACTGGAAAGTAACCGCCGTGAATGGAGTAGGGGCAGGCGTGACAGCCGATCCTGCCACCTGGCTCTCTTTCAGCAAAGCATCCGGCGTTACAGGTACAGCCATCACCGGAGGCTCCGGCAGCATGATCCTGAAAATCGCCGCCGAAGCCCAGACAGAAACCGGAGGTGTAGTGGGAGCCGGTGCCGATCCGCGCAGTGCAACAGTCACAATCAAATGTAACCATCAGCTAGACGGCACGGACGACCCGACGGGAACCGACAACCCGACCATCGTCCTGACCATCTACCAGGCCGGCATCGAAGCAACCCCGGCCCCAGTGGTACCGTAATTAGTGACGGGAGTAACTTTTCCCCTCTCGAGAGGGGGCAGGGGGTGTGTTATTATCCCGCCCTGAAACAGGCTCTAACACACCCCTTTATCCCCTCTCGAGAGGGGAACCGGATACCATCAGTTTATAACTCAACAAATTAAAGAATTATGAAACATTACATATTCCTCCTATTATCCCTCTTCCTCGCCGCATGCGCCGAGAAAGACATCTCCGGCGGCGACGGCACTGCGGGCACCGGCTCCGGCCTCCGCCTCTCCGTGCGCCTCTCCTCGGGTGTGGCCACCCGTGCCCTGGGCGACCCCTTCGCTTCCGGCAAGGAAGAGAAACGCATCGACCGCCTCGCTTTCTTCGTCCATACCGCCGAAGACGGCTTCCAGGTCTACCCGCCCGTCCCCGACGACGTGACCGACCCCGACCTGGCCGCTACCGGCCATCCGAACGCCGTCTACCTCTCCGGCACTCCCGAAACCGGTTACACCGCCACTGTTGCCCTGACAGCCGGCGGCGGTTACCTGGCGGACATTATCGCCATCGCCAACCTCCCGGCCGATTACGACTACAACCAGATCGTCACCTGGCAGGGTCTTTGCGACAGCGTCGCCCTCCATGCCGCCACGATGCCCGCCTGCCTCCCCGGCTCCGACGAAACCAACAAGGCAGACCGCAACGCCTTTGTCATGTACGGCGATATCCGCAAGGAGCTGAAGAAAGAGGAAACCAACGCGTTCGCCTTCGTGCTCCAGCGCCTGGTCGCCCGCATCGACATCACCAACGAAGCCTACGCCCCGGGTACCATCCCCGCCAACGCCGCCACCGGCCCCGAAAACAGCTTCTTCCTGACCTCGGCGCGCCTGTTGCACGCCCAGCCCGCCGCCTACCTGGTGCCGAAACCGGACGTGACCCCCGACGTAGTCACCACCAACGACTGGCCGCCCATTACCGGTATCGGCACCGATATCCTATACGGCAAGCCGACCGCCAAAACAGCCGCCGAAGACCCTACGCAGGAGCCGGAGAAAGTCGCCGTCACAACAGCCGACGACGCTAAAGCCGCCCGCCTGCAATACGCCTGGCACACCCTGTACACCTATCCGAACAGCGACACGGAGCATGCCCCGACCGCATTGGAGATCAAAGGAACATTCCGCGGCACAGAGATCACACGGCAAATCCCTTTTGTGGATAAAGACGGTAACGCCTTTCCGGTGGAAGGCAACCACCGGTATCTGGTACGTATCGTAAAGGCTCCCGGGCAGACGGATATTTCGTATAGCATCGCCGTTTCGGAATGGGATGCGGTGGATACGGTGCAGGTGAAGCCGGATCAGACGGCGGTGCCGGAAATTACGAAAATAGACGGTAACGGAGTATATGTGGAGAAAACAAAGAAATACGATGTTTACTATACAGCCGACGGAGAGATCAGTTTCGATGCTGCTTGTTCTTTCGCTCCGGATGTCCGTGTAAAATACGATGAACCGCAATACGGCAACTGGATCACTATCGAGAAATCCGAACCGGAATTGATCACTAAAGCCACGAATATTTACAAACGTCATTTCAAGATCACTTTCCCTAAAATGGTTGATAAAGGTATGCGCCATGCTACGCTGCTGGTGCATAACGGAGGTAGTGAGGTGGAATGCGATACCATATTTGTGCGGCATACGATCACTTATCCGGGAACGGATCTGGAAGGAATACCGGTAGAAAAGGATGGTGTAACGACGATTTGGGCGCCGGTGAATTGTGGGGCGACAAGGTTGCCGACAGAGATATATTATCCGTTTGATGATAAGGGGCAATGGATAACTCTTACGCCGGAACAGGTTCAAAGCAATTTTGAACAACAGGGCTATTTGTTTCAATGGGGAAGGAAAATACCTTTTAGGCCTCCTTTGGATGGATCTGAAACTGTTGATAATGTAAAATTTACAAGTAAGGAAGATTATTTGTATTATGAAGATGCTGTAAAGCCTGGATATGCCGATGATAAGTTCGTATCATTAAATTCTAGTCAATCATTCTGCTGGTTTAGATATGATGATGATAATTTAGCCCCCTCTTCCATACAAGCTGCTGGAAATATTTGGCCCCGTCAAAATGATCCTTGTCCAGAAGGTTGGCATATTCCAACAAAAAATGACTGGGAAAATTTCTCTGCTGTTGTAGGGGGAGAAAAAAGCGGCAAGCCAATAAATTTAATATGGGAGTTAACGTCAGTTCCTGGGTTTATAGTTCCACTTACACCATCTATAGGTGATGAAGGAAGGATAACAAATAATGGTGTTTCCTCTTTTTGGGCTTCAACTTTTCGGGGGTATATGATGAATCCTTATTGCAACTTTATAATCCAAAACGATGGAGGTCTTAATGTAGATATACGATTGACTATTCTAGGTTCTTCGATTCGTTGTATACAAGAATAATTTGATAGTATCTCATTCAATTAATAACAAAATAAGACGTATCATGAACTCAATCCTCCGCGTTTATGCCTACCGCAACGCCTTGAAGAAGCCCGCAGGCCCTTTTTACTATCTGCGTGCCCGTTCGTTAGGGCGTTTGGATATCGGCGATATCATCGCCCGTATCTCCCGGTTGCCTTTTGCCATCTCTCCCCAGGAATACGCCTTGCTGGTGACGATCTTCCTGGATGAATGCATCGCAGCAACGGCCGAAGGCTATCATATCGCCACCCCGCAGATGCGTTGGTCGCCCACCATCCGCGGCACCATCGGCCCCGCCGACCTATGGCGCACCTTTGCCCCCGGCCGCCTCCCGGTCTCCTTCAACCTGACTCCCGGCCCCGCCGCCCGCCAAGCCGCCACCGAAATCACCATCCAGGCCTGCGGCGAAGCAATGCCCAAAGCCCGTGGCCGGAAGGCAAGTGCCCCGGAAGCCTCCGCTCCAGAAGTCGGTACTCCGGGAACTGGAGCCCCGTAACCTCTCTGTCATGGCGGACTTGATCCGCCACCTCATCCTATACTGATGAAGTTTAGGATAAGATCCCGGATCAAGTCCGGGATGACAGAAAAGCCTTCGGGCAGATTTATTGAATGCGTTCTTTGACATGTTGGGGTTTAGATAAAGGAAATTGTAATATCTTGATTATCTCATTCAAAATATTTACATTTGCGAAAAACAATCAGTTGTATGAAAATATCGCTAATAAACAAGTTATCTGCTTTTTTCTCTATGCATCCTGTTCAGAAAGCATGGATATTCGGCTCATATTCCAGAGGCGAAGAATCCAGGGGAAGCGATATTGATATTCTGGTACAATTTCAACCGGGAGCAAACATCACACTTTTCAAATATGCAGGAATGGTAGAAGCACTCCAAAAACTGCTGAAAAAGAAAGTGGACCTTGTAGAAGAAGGCCAGTTGAAAAATTTTGCGCAGGAAAGTGCCAACCATGATAAACTATTGATCTATGAGAGAAAAGCCTAAGGACGAAAGTCGCTTGCTTCATATGATAGAAGCTATAGATAATATAATGGAGTTTACGCAAGAGGTGGATTTTGATTCTTATAAAAGGAATAAAATTCTTCGTTTTGCTGTCATCAAAAACCTGGAGATTATCGGTGAAGCAGCATACCTGTTAACAAAAGAATTCCGGTCTGCCCATCCTGAAATAGAATGGACAGTAATAATAGGTATGCGCCATGTTTTAGTACATGGCTACTATCAAATTAGAGACGAAATTGTATGGGCTACCATCAAACAGGAACTTTTACCTTTAAAAGAACAGGTAGAAAATATATTGAAAGATCTATAATTTACAAAAACATTTCCTTTCTAAACCCCCAACATGTCAAACCCATGTTGGGGGATTTTTTTATCCTCTGACATATATTATAAAATGTAACATTTTAAAACATAACAGTATGTCAGACATTAAATTATACGCAGATCTTTACGACAACGCGTTAACAGAAAAAGAGGGCGATTGCACCGCACGCCCACGTATCAACGGAACATTGTATAATGCGGATATTGCACGCCGCATCGTGGAGAAACGTACGGAATACCGTCCGGAGACAATCGAGAATATCCTCACCATGGCCGACGAAGAGAAGTCGATCGGCCTGGCCAGCGGGATGAGTGTGGTAGACGGCGGGGGCCAGTACCTGCCGCAGATCAAAGGCGTTTTCGATAAGCCGACCGACCCGTTCGATCCGGCCAAGCATACGCTCTTCGTAGCTTACACGGCCGGTAAGACGTTGAGAAATAAGCTGAAAGAAACAGTAGTCGTAACCAACGGCCAGGCTACCGTAGGCCCGGTAATCGGTGGACTGACCGACTCGTCGACAGGCAAGGACGACGGAACCTTTACCCCCGGCATGCCGATCGTGGTAGGCGGCAACAATATCAAGATCACAGGTAAGAACGAAGCCAACGGCTTCTATTTCATCCCCGCAGCCGATGGCAGTACCCCTGTCAAAGCGACTGTGATCGTGCATAACAATCCCTCGCAACTCACCGTCATGGTGCCTGCTACCTTACCGGAAGGCGACTACTATATCAGTGTCACCACCCAGTATGCTCACTCTTCGACCGTAAAGGAACCCCGTAGCTATAAGTACCCCGTCCTGCTGAGCACAGCCGGCAGCGGTAGTGGTGGAGGAGAAGATGACCGTCCGGTGATCGAGTAAATATGTGCGCCGCGTACTACGGGACTGGTACACTGTGTACTTAACCCGTAGTACGCCTCGTACCAGCCGTTGCGTACAGCGTGTACTTCGTCCGTGGTACACGCCTCCCGGCAACCTGAATTTTTAATTAATCATTTAATCTGAAAGAAAATGAAATATGTAATAATCACTTTTTTGCTTCCGTTCCTGCTCCTCTGTGCTTGTACCGAGCAGGAGATCGACCGCGGTACCGATCCGTTACCCGGTGGCGTAATGCGCCTCTCGGCAACTGTCCGCAACGGGGTGAAGACCCGTGCGCTGAATGATCCGCTGACGGATGCCACCACCGACGAGAAACGGGTGGATCGCATCGCCTTCTTCGTCTACACCGAAGCCGAAGGGATGCAGGTCTATCCGCCTGCCACACCGGTATCTGTCTATCCGGACGAACCGAATAAGGTTCACCTGACCGATAACGGAGACGGCACCTATACCGCTAACGTAGATCTGACAGCCGGTGCCGGTTATGATGCCGATGTGGTCGCCATAGCCAACCTCCCCGAAGACTATGACTACAGCCAGGTCATTACCTGGCAGGGGCTGCTCGACAGTGTGACGGTGGCCACTACGAAGATGCCGCTCTGTACGGGTGAGTATTCAACCGGTAAAAATAATGCCTTTGTTATGTATGCTTCTGCTTCTGTCGCCTTACACAAGGAGAAGGAAGCGGAGGTCGGTTTTGCGATGGAGCGCCTGGTGGCGCGTATCGACATTACCAACAAGGCTTACGGCACAGGAACGAACGCCTTTGTGCTGACGGGTGCCCGTATCCTGCAAGCCAAGCCCGCCAGTTATCTTGTACCGCATGATCTGTATGCTTCGCCCGAAGTGGTGACGGTGAGCGACTGGAAGCTCGACCCTCTGTCGATCAAATTGTATAAAGGCGAAGTGACGACCGACAACGAGACGACCGAAGCTGCCGGCGATGCCACCCGGCAAGCCGCCTGGCACGCCCTCTACACCTACGAGAACGACGATGTGGAGCACGCAGCCACTCATCTTGAAGTTACCGGTAAGATGAATGGTGCAACCATTGTCCGTAAAATACCTTTTGAGACTGTCGATGCCGACGGCACCACGAAAAAGCCTGTCCCCATCGTCCGCAACCACCGGTATTTGGTGCAGATCAGCCCGGCTCCCGGCCAAACGGATATCACTTACAAATTGACGGTGGACGAGTGGAACGCGGTCGACACGGTGAATGTACAGCCGAACCAGAATCAGGTTCCGGTGATGAGCAATTTTTCGTGTGTCGAGGCGTCAAAGACTTATGGCACTTTCGATGCTTCGACCGGTATACCTGACACGATCGTTGTTCCGGCAACCGGCGGCACGATCCGTTTCACGGCTTCCTGTCCGTTCGATACGCGGGTGACAGCGGATTATGCTTCCGCCGCCGACGGCAACGACTGGCTGGAAATCACCAACCGTTCGGAAGCGGTGGTGACGAAGGCGGGGAGTACCCTGGCACGTACGTATGAAATTACTGTCAAAGCAAACCTGGCTCTCGATGCAACATTGGTGAACCGGGGGTATCTCTATATAGCCAATGGTGCTAATGGCTCAGTGATGGATACGGTGACGGTTTTCCAGGGGGCTGATATCGCTTATGCAGATACGCGGTTTGCGGCTGTTACAATGGGGCAGGTGAATGGTAAAGATGTTGTTTGGGCTCCGATAGATTTAGGCGCTAAGGAAATTGCGACCAAAGTTATAAAAGATGCTGATATTGTAACGGAAGAGGATAGAGCAGCCAGAGATAGGCAGTGCGGTTACAATTTTCAATGGGGTAGAAAAGTACCGTTTATATATGGAAAAGAAGGGGTTGTGGCTCCACAGGGAATATCTCTGGTTACTTATGCAAATGCGACGAAATCAGATTATCAGTATGCTAATATGTTTATACCAAATGCAAATTCCTGGTTTAGCGATTATACCTCCTTTAATAAGAAATGGCCGAAAGAGAATGATCCTTGTCCTGCTGGTTGGCGGGTTCCGACAAAAGAGGAGTTACAGATTGTTTCAGATCAGGTTTCCGCAAGTAGTACAACAGTAGACGGAACGTGGACTTCTGCAACGCATCCTGCTTTCGTTTTACCTTTAGGTGGAAACCGGGATAATGGCACTGGTGTATTCCAGCAACGGGGAGAACTTGGAGGATATTGGACCTCCACTTTTGAGTCTGGAAAGGCTTACCGGTTAAATTCGGCTACTCTTTGGGGACTACAAGTATTAACTGCAGGATATAATGTCCGTTGCGTCAAGGAGTAGCCTTGCTGTTATAGCTTTAACCTTTCGGTTACTTCGGAGTTAATCAGGAAGTAACATAACGTTCTTTGACATGGTGGGGGAAATAAGTTAATTGAAAATTAATAAGCTAAATATGGTTACCAAATGGGGAACTTTTTATATCTTTGTTCTCAAATCGAAAGGATGTGAGAGTAATAGCTAAAAAGACATTGCGTGATTTCTGGGAACTTCATTCCGATAGCGAACAACAGCTAAAGACGTGGTATATGGAAACAGAAAGAGCCCAATGGCAGTCACCGAAGGATATTAAGAAAGAATATTCAAGTGCAAGCTTCCTGGCGGACAATCGTGTAGTATTCAATATAAAAGGAAATAACTACCGTTTGATAGTCCGTATCAATTATGATTTTGGCATTGTGTGGATCCGTTTTATAGGTACACATGCCGAATATGATCGTATAAATGCAGAAACAATTTAATGTATGGTTTACAAGGTAATAAAAACAGAAAGTGAATACAATGCAGCATTGACGGAACTGGAAACCCTGTTTGATGCCCGCAAAGGAACGGAAGAAGGCGACAAACTCGAACTTCTGTCGTTGTTGGTCGACAATTATGAGAAGGAACATTTTCCGATAGCTTTGCCCGATCCTATAGAGGCTATTAAATTCCGTATGGAGCAGTTGAATTGTAAGTCGAAAGACTTGGAGAGTATACTGGGGTTCAAGAGTCGTGTCAGCGAAATTCTTAACCGGAAACGGAAACTAACATTGAGTATGATACGTAAACTCAATAAGTCATTGCAAATACCGACAGATGTACTTATTCAGGAATACTAATAAGTAAATAATTAACCTGTTTCCCCCGCCATAAATTTGTATGACGGGGATTTTTTTGCTCCGTCGTGAATGTATAACTTATATAAAACGACGAATTATGAAACATTATCTATACCTGCTGGCCTTTATCATGGCCGGTATTTTCCTCAGTAGCTGTACGGAGGATCAGATCAATAAAGGTGAAGGGCCTGTCCTGACAGGCGATGCCGCAATGCTGAAAATCTCTTTCCGTAACGGTATGGTTACCCGTGCGTTGGGTGACCATACCGGTGCCACCGATGAAGAAAAGACGATCACCAAACTCTCTTTTTATGTTTACCCGGAGAAAGAAGCGGATCGCGAAATGGTGCCTTTCCAGCGTTATGTGTTCGATATGACAACGCTTCCGCTGGAAAAAGACAGCGTAAAGATCTCTGAAACGGCTAAAGGAGCATACGACTGTACGTTTATCCTGCGTGAAGGTGGCGGTTTCAGTTGCCGTGTGGTTGCTTTAGCCAACTTGCCGGACGATTTCGACGAAACGAACAATCTGAATACCTACGAGAAGTTGCAGGAAGCAATGTTGCAGGCAACTGTCATGCTGTCTGTTCCTTCTGCCGATCCAAAGGCGGATAACCAGTATGGTCTTGTGATGTATGCCGAAGAGATAAAGATGATCAAAAAGTCATTGGAGACCGGGATGGATTTCAACATGCAACGCCTTCCGGCCCGTATCGACATCACGAACCGTGCCTACGACAAGGATAACCAGGAGGACGGTTTCGTGTTGACTTCCGCTCGTATCGTCAATGCCAAGCCGGGCAGCTATCTGATTCCGGCTGCCACCACAGCCCCGCTGATGACACGCAACCTGGCTGAAGTGAACGACCCGGCAAAGATCGTGGCATACAGCCGGGATGGCAAAGACGGTACGCCGACCGACGGTACAACGGATGTAAACGGTAACCCGATTCAAACCGATGCCACGATGGATGCCGGAACGGTGGAACAACGTCTCTGGCATGAACTCTATGCCTATGAGAATGATGATGCGGATGTAGCTACAGCCACTTCGGTGGAGATCAAAGGTAAGTTCCGTAATTCGCCGTTCAGCCGTGTGATTCCGTTTGTCGACAAAGACAAACAGCCTGTCATCATTGAACGAAACCACCGTTACCTGATCCGTATCAATCCGGCTCCCGACCTGACGGATGTTACTTTCAATATCCAGGTAACGGACTGGAATGCCGTCGATACGGTGAACGTGAAGCCGACACAGAAGGTGGTGCCGGAACTGGGAAATTACACGGTGGGTTTTACCCCGAATGCCGGTAAGCAAGTCGAAGTATATAAAGATGCGATCGAATTTTCCTTTGATGCGACGAACCCGTTTGATACGGATTATAAGGTGGTTCCTGAAATTGGTGAACCATTGGATACCGATGTTTCGTGGGTGACGGTTGCCCAAACCGAAGCCGAAATAACGAAAGCGGCAACGGGTTATAAACGTACTTACACCGTCTCTCTGTCCGAACTGTCCGGTGGTACTTCCCGCCGTGCCATGCTCCTGATACGCAACGCAGCCAATGTCACTGCCCGCGATACGATCCACCTGAAACAGACTATTTATTATCCGGGGACGGAACTGGAACCCATCACTGCTCTGGGAAAAGTATGGGCTCCGGTGAATGCAGGAGCGACAACAGCCCTGACGAGTTCGGATAACTTGATAGAGTGGGAGGTTGCTACTTGTGGTTATCTTTATCAGTGGGGACGAAAAACTCCGTTTATAATTCGTGATGATGCTTCCGACATTGCACCGGATGGTATTTTTCCGCTTTATGCCGAAGCTATGGCACAGGGATATACGTATACCGATCAATTTATCAAAGGCAATGCTGCAAATGACTATAGTTGGTTCAGTGACTATAAAACCGGTGGTGTTGCAGAAGGGGAGAAAGCGTGGCCACTTGATCAGCAACCTTGTCCGCCCGGATGGCGTATTCCGACGGAAAATGAGTTAAAAGTCGTTCTCACTAAGAGTCCGGAACAGGTAAATGGTATATGTATTATACCGGATACAGGTGATAAACTGATTTTACCGGCAGCGGGTTGTAGAGCCAAATTAGGAGAGTCTCAATTCAAACTGGAAAGTGGTAATTACTGGTCCTCCACACTGAAAAATAGTAAATCACCTCGTTTGGCAATATTGCAGGCTGGTTCGGGATCTAGAATGGATGATGAATCATTATCGTATGGTTTTTCCATTCGTTGTGTATTGGATAAATAACGATAAGGAAGAAACCTTGTTCAGTAGACTATCGACAATAATAGAAACAAAATAATAAATATGAATAAAACAGATTTAATAAAATCAATGGCTTTCCGGGCCGGGTGTACTGAAGTCGTTGCTCGGCAGATGCTGAAAGCTGTGTTGGAGGCGATGGAGGAAGGACTGAGCAGCGGAAACGATATCGTCCTGCAAGGCTTCGGTACTTTCAGACCTTGGGCACAGAGTTCGCGTGAAGGACGTAATCCCCGTACCGGTGAGAATTGCCTGATCGCTCCTCGTACCAGTGTCAGGTTCAGGGCAGGTAAGGACTTACTGAAGGTTATGAATGAGGAGAAATAGTTATCCATTCCTAACAGAATGATGAAACAAAGCCCTGCGGAGTCCCCGTAGGGTTTTTTGTATACTTTTGGAGAGGATGATCATGGTGACGGCGATAATGATAAGCAGGATGCCGATGGCCAGATTGAATGTGAACGGTTCGCCGAACACTAAAACTCCTACGAAAACGGCGGTAACCGGCTCCATAGCTCCTAACACGGCAGTCAGGGTGCCGCCGATATTGTGCACGGCCAGTACCAGCGTGATATTTGAAATGACTGTCGGGACAATGGCCAGGAGTATCAGGTTGACTAGCGATAGGACATCGGGGATAGGCTGTATCCCTTCGTTGGAACCGGCTTTGATCGCGAACAGGAAGGTGCTGACTATAAATACATAGAAGGTCAGTTTTCTTCCTGTCATCGTATGTACCCTCGACTTATTGACGGTAGTGATATAAAGTGCATATCCGACGGCCGACAAGAGTACGATAAATACCCCGAGTGCGCTCAGCTTCATTTCTCCTTCATTGATCGATAACCTGGCAACCCCGCAGATCGCCAGTCCGATTGCCAGCAGCGTGACCCATGAGGTCTTTTCGCGAAAGAACAATAACATGATAAGCGTAACGAATATCGGATAGGTGAAATGTAACGTAGTGGCGATCCCTGCGGACATAAAGTTATATCCCCAGAAAAGGAACATGGCAGAAGCCGTATAAAAGAATCCCAGCAGGATTAATACAGGTATCTCCCTTTTTTCTACGCGAAAAGACTCCTTCTTGTAAGTCATGATGCCCGTAAGGGCAATGGCAGCGAAAAGAAAACGGTAGAAAAGGATCGAATCGAACTGCATCCCTTTTGCCATTAGCGGCAGGGTAAATAACGGAATCAAACCGAATGTCGCAGAAGTTAAAATACCGTAGGCAAATCCTTTTATGTTGTTCATCTCTTTTTCTTTTTGCTGAAACGGCTGCAAACATACAAAAAAGCCGTGATATTATCAGGTAATATCACGGCTCTTAAATATTATTTCAGATGATTAAACCAACAAGCCTGCGGCAACTTCTTCTGCTACAGCCGGGCTCTTGATGGCAGCCACCAAAGCAAGACCGAAGTTTATTACCAGCCCCGGCCCTTTACCGGTTATTACATTGTCGGATACTTCTACTGCTTCGCCTGTTACATTCGCGCCGATCAGCTTCGGTTCGAAACTGGGATAACAAGTGGCGTTACGGCCTTTCAGCAATCCCAGTCCACCCAGTACCATCGGAGCAGCGCAGATGGCAGCTACGATCTTACCGTCGCGATATTGTTGCAGTAATGCTTCTTTTACCGGTTCTGAACTATTCAGATTGGCAGCACCGGGCATACCTCCGGGAAGGATCAGTGCATCGGCACCAGCCAGAGTCGCTTTTTCCAAAGTTGTATCGGCTGTAACCGGCACGTTATGTGCTCCCGTTACAACAGGATCGGCTGTGATGGAAACAGTTGTCACTTCAATACCTCCACGGCGCAGGATATCGATTGTACCCAGGGCTTCCATCTCTTCGAAGCCGTTGGCTAAGAATACAATTGCTTTCTTCATATTACTTCCTTTATTTTAGTTTATATACATAGGTAATCGTACCACTCTGGTTGTTCGCCCCGTTGATGCTGTTGAACTTCGCCCGCTTGGCGGCATCCAACGCACTTTTACGCATGGAAGCGTTGTCGATGTTGGTACCTCTTCCTATTTCTGTAAATATTACATTTCCTTTCGGATCGACCGTAATGTTAATAACAATACGTCCTTCTTCCTGGATCGTGTAGGCAGGGCGGGGCAAACCTCCGGCTCCGATGGAGCGGCCGTTCAGGTTGAATGAACCGTAGCCGCCTACGCCTTCGTTGGCTCCGTGGTCGGAGTTACCGAACGGGCTTCCCTGGTTACCTGTTCCGGTTTCTGCATCGCCCTGGCTGTTACCTTCTGCACCACCGATACCGAATGCTCCGGCAACGCGGTTGCTGATGGCCTG
>ULWH01053645.1_pt1 | contig 17142 bp, 9 predicted proteins | sample 1960201 | NCBI WGS metagenome assembly ULWH01 (sample SAMEA4835808, study PRJEB28245) | human gut metagenome | biome: gut microbiome; material: fecal sample | place: Denmark | collected 2008
ATTGGCGGTCTCCCTGCTGGCTCTGGTAGCCTGCACGCCTGAGGAACCAAAGGAGGCAGATTATACACAGTATGTTAACCCTATGATCGGTACCGATTTCACCGGAAATACCTATCCGGGAGCACAGGCTCCTTATGGTATGGTGCAGCTTAGTCCTGACAACGGATTGCCGGGGTGGGATCGTATCTCCGGGTATTTCTATCCCGATACGACGATTGCCGGTTTCAGCCATACCCATCTTTCCGGTACAGGGGCAGGAGATCTGTATGATATCTCCTTTATGCCTGTCACCCGTCCTTATAAAGAAGCTCCGGCTCCTCTGGGCATTTATTCTACCTTCTCGCATAATGAAGAAGCAGCTTCGGCCGGTTATTACCGCGTCTTGCTGCAGGACTATAATATTAATGTAGAGCTGACGGCTACCGAACGTTGCGGTATCCAGCGTTATACCTTCCCGAAAGCCGAAGCTTCGGTATTCCTGAACCTGAAGAAAGCTATGAACTGGGACTTTACCCTCGACTCCTATATTGAGGTGATCGACTCGGTGACTATCCGCGGATACCGTTTCTCGCAGGGATGGTCGCCTAACCAGCATGTTTATTTCCAGACACGTTTCTCCAAACCGTTTGTCACCTATCATATGGATACGACTGCTATCGTGACAAAAGATAAGGGACAGATCGGAACCGCTTACATCGCCCGTTTCGATTTTAATACAGAGAAAGACGAAGAGATCCTGGTCAATACGGCTATCTCGGGTGTCAGCATGGAAGGCGCAGCGAAGAATCTCCAGGCGGAAGTTCCTTTGAATGATTTCGACAAGTATCATAAAGAAGCAGTTGCCCGTTGGAACAAAGAACTGTCCAAGATCGAGGTGAACGGAAATAATACGGATGATCTCGTGAAGTTCTATACCGCTATTTATCACACGATGATCGCCCCGACCATCTTCAGCGATGTGGACGGCTCTTATTACGGCCCCGACAATCAGATCCATAAGGCGGACGGATGGAATAACTATTCCACTTTCTCTCTGTGGGATACCTTCCGTGCAGCTCATCCGTTGTATACTTATACGGATCCGAAGCGTGTAAACGACATGATCCAGGGCTTCCTGAAATTCTACGAACAGAATGGCGCGCTTCCTTTGTGGAACCTTTACGGCCATGAAACCAATATGATGATCGGTTACCATGCTGTTCCGGTCATTGTGGATGCTTACCTGAAAGGTATCGCGACATTCAATCCGGAACTTGCTTTGCAGGCATGTGTCGCCACAGCCAACCGCGATGACTACCGGGGAATCGGAGAGTATAAGAAGTTAGGATATGTACCGGCTAACAGCGATCCGGCTAAATGGGAAAACTGGTCGTTGTCTAAAACAATGGAATATGCTTACGACGACTATTGTATTGCGCGTATGGCAGAGAAGATGGGCAAGAAAGAGATTGCGGATGAATTCTACAAACGCTCACAGAACTTCCGGAATGTGTACAACCCCGAAACAACCTTCATGCAGCCGCGTAATGAAAAAGGACAGTTCGTTACTCCGTTCAATGCAAAAGATTATACCGAAGATATCTGTGAAAGTAATGCCTGGCAGTATTTCTGGTATGTACCGCAGGATCTGGACGGCCTGATCGGACTGTTAGGCAGCAAGGAACGTTTCACGGAGAAACTGGACAGCATGTTCACCTATGCTCCGGATGCGAAAGAAGATCTGCCGATTTTCAGTACAGGTATGATCGGACAGTATGCACATGGCAACGAGCCTAGCCATCACGTGATCTATCTGTATAATAAGGTAGACCAACCCTGGAAGACGCAGAAATATGTTGCACAGGTATTACATGACCTGTATCTGAATGCTCCCGACGGTATCTGCGGTAACGAAGACTGTGGACAGATGTCTGCCTGGTTCGTCTTCAGTGCGATGGGCTTCTATCCGGTCGATCCGGTAAGCGGCCAGTACGAAATCGGTACGCCTCTGTTCCCCGAAGTGAAAATGCATCTGGCAGACGGTAAGGCATTTACTATCCTGGCTCCGGGTGTTAATGCAGAAAATATTTATATCCAGTCGATTAAATTGAACGGCCAGCCGTATGATAAGAGCTATATTACCCACGAACAGATTATGAGCGGTGCAACGCTTGAGTTTGAAATGGGGAATCAACCGGGGCCGGTTTGGTATAAGAAATAACGTGGTTGTATCTAATTAAAACATATATGAACCAATTATGAAGTTTCACCTCATAATTGGTTCATTCTTGTATTTCATTTTCTATTACAGACTTAATTCTATTGCATTATGATAAGAAATTTAATCTTTACTGTAGCCTTGTCCTGTGGCTTTCTGGCGCAGGCGCAAGATCGTGAATATGTAATCGTTGTACATGGTGGGGCGGGCGATGTCGCTAAAGTGGAAAGCGATCCGGTGCGTTCGGCCCAGTATTATGCAGCTCTCGACTCGGCCCTGACGATCGGCGACCGTATTCTTGCCGCCGGTGGCGAAGGTCCCCAGGCTGTCATGGCTGTGATCAATTATTTTGAGAACAATCCGTTATTCAATGCCGGAAAGGGTGCCACCTGCACGGCCGACGGTACTTTCGAACTGGATGCCTCTATCATGGAAGGGAAAGACCTCTCTGCCGGAGCGGTTGCCGGGGTCAAGACGATAAAGAACCCGATCAATGCCGCTTATGCCGTCAAGACAAAGAGCCGCCATGTGATGCTGAGTGGCACAGGGGCGGATGATTTCGCTGCCGAACAGGGGTTGGAGTTGGTCGATGATAATATGTATTTCGCCACTCCCAAGACGATGGAGTGGATCGATAAGCTGAAGCAGGAAAGCCGGAAGAACGGGACAGTCGGTTGCGTTGTCCTCGATAAACAGGGAAACCTGACGGCCGGAACCAGTACCGGCGGTACGTTTAAAAAGAAATGGGGACGTATCGGCGATTCTCCGGTGATCGGTGCCGGAACGTATGCCGATAATCAGAGTTGTGCCGTTTCCTGTACCGGTCATGGCGAATATTTCATCCGTCATGCCGTAGCCTTTAACCTGTGCGCCCGGTATAAATACCTGAAGGAACCGGTAGAACAGGCAGCTGGTTATATTATCCATACGGAACTGAATGTCAATGCAGGCGAAGGCGGTCTGATCGCTGTCGATAAGGAGGGAAATATCGCCCTGCCTTTCAATACCACCGGTATGTTCCGGGGGTATCTGTATAAGGAAAAAGGCCGTTCCGGGATAGAAAAGAAGGTAGGGATCGGTAAAGCGATGATCCCCTTTGCCGAATAGGTCATTTCAGTTTGTACCCTTTTCGTACCACCCATGCTACGAGCCGATCCGGAAGCCAGCCTTTGCAGCGTGCAAACAGCACCTGTTCGATAGGGCCGGTTTTGGTACGGAACGGAGGGCGTCGCTTTTTTATCAGGCGGCTGATCGTACGTGCCAGTTTATCAGGATGCGTACCTTTCCGTTCCATCTCTTCGATCGCGGCTATCGTCTGTGTGAAGGCCGCCCGGTAATCCGGGTGGGCGAGGGTGGCATCCGAAATGCATCGGTTGGCCGTGAAGTTGGTGCAGAAATCGCCCGGTTCGACCAGGCAGACGCGAATACCGAACGGGCGTACTTCATATTGTAATGCTTCACTGAAACCTTCTACAGCAAACTTGGAGGCGGAGTAATAGCCCTGGAAAGGGACGGCGATCAGTCCGCCTATCGAGCTTATATTGATAATCGTGCCTTGACCGGTTTTCCGCATGACCGGCAATATGGCTTTGCATGTTTGTACGACTCCCAGGAAATTCGTATTCATTTGCCGGTCTATCTCTTCACCGGTAGTCAGTTCGAGTGCTCCGCTGATACCCAGGCCGGCATTGTTTATCAGGATATCGATATGTCCCTGTTCTGCCAGGATACGGTCGATACCTCGTTGGATAGACTCCGGACGGGTGACATCCATTTCCAGCATTTTTATCCCGTCTGTCTCTTCTATCGCCTTCCGGCTCGTTCCATATACGATATATCCTTCGTCGACTAAAGATGTTGCTGTGGTTTTCCCAAAACCGGAAGAGGCTCCGGTAATCAATATGACCTGTCCTCTCCCGGCTATTGTGTTTCTTTTCATTCGTTGATTTGTTATTGTTGGTTTCTGCGGAATGCCCCGCTGACGAAACTGAGTACTTCCGGAAGGGCGGTACGCCAATATAACCAGGTATGTCCGCCGCCACGTACACGGAACTCATGTTTCATCCCTTTTTCCTGCATGATCTTATGGGCCTGGAAATTGCCTTCCAGCAGGCCGTCTTTATCTCCGCAGTCGATATAATACCGGATGCGGGGCAGGTTGTCCTTATCCAGTTCGGATAGCATTTTCAATACGCTGTTCTGATGCCAGTAGTCGAGCCCGGGGCCGAACAGGCGGCTGAACAGGTCTTTATGCGATTGGGACTGGCGTTTTTCCATTACGCTGTCGTCGAAAACTGCAGCGCTGAGCGGTGCGCAGGCGGCGAACATTTCCGGGTGATGCAGCGAGTAAAGGAACGAACCGTAGCCACCCATCGAAAGCCCGGCAATGGCGCGGAATTCCTGACGGCTGCGGGCACGGTAGGTCTTTTCGATATAGGGGATCAACTCTTCAAAGAACATATCTTCGTAAGGGGCTTTGCCGTCGTATTGGTTGATGTACCAGGTATCCCAGGCATTGGGCATCACGATGATCATTTGTGAAGCGTCGCCGCTGCCGATCGCTTTGTCGGCAATTTCTTTTACTTCGCCGGTCTGTATCCACATGGTTTCATCGTCGGTGTAGCCGTGCAGCAGATAGAGTACCGGGTAATTACGTTGCGAGGTGTTGTAATCGGACGGCAGGTAGATCGAGTAGGACACCTCTTTACCTAGTTTCTTACTATCGAATTTCAGCGACTCGAAGACGGCGCTCTGAGCTATTCCGTTTAAATTAAACAGGATGCACAGAACAAGACTGAGGAATAATCTGTTTTTCATATACTGACAAGTATTAAATTAATAGTTCTTTGCTTGTAAACTGCTTATAATTACGGAAGGCAAAGTTAGAAAAAACGGGGAGCTATGCTTGATAAAACGTCAGAAAATGTTATTTTTGTTTACGAAACTTACTAATCAATAATTACATATGTCGCATTTACCCGATTTGATTTCCGATCTGGCTTTGATCCTTATATCCGCAGGTGTAATAACCTTATTATTTAAATGGCTGAAACAACCGCTCGTGCTGGGGTATATCGTGGCCGGGTTATTGGCCGGACCTTATATCCATATCTTTCCGACGGTTGTCGATGTAGAAAACATTAATCTCTGGGCGGAGATGGGAGTCGTCTTCCTGCTGTTTGCCCTCGGGCTCGAGTTTAGCTTTAAAAAGCTGATGAATGTAGGGTCTACCGCCTTTATCACGGCGATGACGGAGGTGATAACTATGCTGATCGTTGGGTATCTGATCGGGCATCTGCTGGGATGGTCTACAATGAATTCCATATTCCTGGGAGGGATGTTGTCGATGTCGTCGACTACTATTATCATAAAAGCGTTTGATGACTTGGGATTACGGAACCAGCGTTTTACGGGGATTGTTTTCGGCACGTTGGTGGTGGAAGACCTGGTGGCTATTATCATGATGGTGTTGCTTTCGACGATGGCCGTCAGCCAGGAGTTTGCCGGAGAGGAGATGATCGGCAGTATCCTGAAGGTCGCCTTCTTCCTGATCCTCTGGTTCCTGGTGGGTATCTTCGTTATTCCGGCTTTGTTGAAAAAGGTCAGGAAGCTGATGAATGATGAGACGTTGCTGGTAATTGCCCTTGGCTTATGTCTGGGGATGGTGGTTGTGGCAACAAAGACCGGTTTCTCGGCTGCCCTGGGGGCTTTCATCATGGGTTCGATCCTGGCGGAGACGATCGAGGCGGAGCGTATCGAGCATATTATCAAGCCGGTGAAGGACTTGTTCGGCGCTATCTTCTTCGTATCGGTGGGTATGCTGGTTGATCCGGCTGTCCTGGTTGAATATGCATGGCCTGTCATTCTTATCACGCTGGTTACGATTGTAGGGAAGGCGTTCTTTTCTTCTTTTGGTGTCCTGTTGTCGGGGCAACCGCTTAAAACGTCCATACAATCGGGGTTCAGTCTGGCACAGATCGGGGAGTTTGCCTTTATCATTGCAGCCCTGGGCGTGTCGCTCAAAGTGCTTGACGATTATGTGTACCCGATTATCGTGGCGGTGTCGGTGATAACGACGTTTACTACTCCTTACTTTATCCGTTTGTCGGGGCCGTTTGCAGAATGGCTCTATAAGATACTGCCGGATAAGGCGCGTGACTTCCTGGATCGCTATTCGTCGGGATCGAAAACGATCAACCATGAGAGCGACTGGCGGAAACTGCTGAAGATTTATGCCGGAAAGATATTGATCCATTCCGTTTTGCTGACGGCTATCCTGTTGTTGTCTACTCAGGTTATCCATCCGCTACTGGTGGAGAAGTTCCCGGCGATGGAGATGTGGGGAAGTATTATCATGAGTGTGCTGACGCTTCTCCTGATGACTCCTTTTTTGTCGGGATTGGTGGCCAATAAGAATAATTCGCCTGAATTGTTTATGAGCTTATGGAAGGATAACAAATATAATCATGGTAAATTGGTGGCGCTGGTTCTGTTCAGGGTCTTTGTCGCCATCCTGTTCGTTTCGATCGTGCTGATCAAGTATTATCATGTGCAGTATGGGGTCGGTGCGATTATAGCCGTGGGGGTTATGATTCTGATCATTTTGTTCCGCCGCGACCTGAACCAGTATTCCAGGCTGGAAGCCCATTTCCTGACTAACCTGAATCGCCGGGAGGAAGTCGACCGGAAGCGGAATCCGTTGAAAGCGAGCTTTAACAACCAATTGAGCGATAAGGATATCCATCTGGCGATCGTGCCGGTTTCGCCTTGTTCTCCCTATGCCGGGAAAGCGTTGGCGGAATTGCCTCTCAGGAAGGATTTCGGAGTGAGTATTGTAGAGATTATCCGGGGCGATTATAAGATTTATATCCCCGGAGGTTCCGATCATATTTACCCGCAGGATAAGGTTGTTGTGGTGGGAACCGATGAGCAGCTGAAAGCTTTTCAGGCTAAGCTGGAGGATCAGGAAAACGGATCTGCATGTTCGGACGGGCAGCCTAAAGATGTTACGGTCAATTCGTTTGTCGTCGATGAGAGTTTCCCTTTCCTCGGACAGAGTATCATGCAGTCGAATGTCGGCCGCCGCTACAATTGCCTGATCGTCGCCCTCGAACGCAACGGCGACTCTCTGATGACCCCCGATAACGATACGGTCTTTGAGTTGGACGATCTGGTCTGGGTTGTAGGCGGCAAGGGTAAGATACAGGAGTTGATAAAAGGGGAGTGAGAGCGTTTTATGAAATTTTAGAGATCACTTAAAATTGGTTACATCAGCCTTTATTTCTCCAAATGTTCTAATTTTGTCGTGTTGAATTATAAAAACGAAAGAGATGAAAAAGTATACATTCTTATTGGTGATAATGGCTCTGGGGCTGTTATCCTGCGGAGATGATGATAAACCGGTTGTTCCTGAGTTAGACAAATTGACGCAAGTAATTTGTACCAAAGAGGCAGACGTAGTGTTTTTTGCATATATCAATTATACGAATGATGATAAGATTGCTTCTATCGATTTTGTTGATGGGAAAAACATTCCTTTTATATATGTAGACAAAAAGATCACGATGATGAATCCTGAAGAAGGAGTCGAACGCATTGAATATATTCTTGGCGGATTAGTTGTCACTGACAAGTCTGTTATGAAGAAAAATGCTTTTGACGGGAAGATCTACACAAGCGATAACTATAAATATCAGTATAATGGCTCGAGCCTGACCGGGGCTTCACGAACCATGACCTGGCCGAAAGAGGGAGAAGAAGGCTACGAATCGCAGACATTTGAAAAAGAAGAGACCTATGCATGGGAAAACAGCAATGTAGTCCTTTTCACCCAAGACAAGAAGAGAATTGAATATAAATACGGCACGGCTTTAACTCCGTCCAACTTCCCCTGGCGTGTAATACCATCTTTCAATCCGGTGGGTTTCGATGCTTTTTCCCCGATTAACCTACTCTATGGAAACCGGAGCAGGAACTTGCCTGAATCGGCTACTTACTATAGTCTTTCCGGAGAGGATGACACAACAGCTAAGTATACATATCATTTTACGACAACCGGCGATTATATAACCGGCATGACTATCCAGGAGCAGACCAACTCTACGGACAAAATAGCGAAGCAGACTACCTATGAGTACAAGTTTATCTATTCGAAGTAACAGATACATCATAATAAGATAATTGCATCCTCAATATCGGATGCGATTATCTGTCGCTATTGTACAATTATCTCTCAATTTGTTGTATTTGCAATAAATCTACAAGCTTTTGCGATAATATTAAAAATCGGGGTGTGCCTAATATTGTATTTTTGGTCGAGAAATAATCGATATATACCATGAATACAAAGTTACTCTTTTTAATATCCGTCATAGGGCTTGCCTTTGTCAGCTGCTCCGGAGAAGGGCAGCTGAAGAAACAGGTTTCCGGTCTGTTGCATGCCGAAATCATTACCCGGGGAAATACTGCATTAACACAGGATCCTCTTACCATCACATCTTTTATAGCCGAACGAAGTACCGGCAATATGCACGACTTCTATTCCGAAGGCGATTATTGGTGGCCGAACCCCATAAGTCCGGACAGCGCCTACATCCGGCGTGACGGAGAAACCAATCCCGATAACTTTGTTGCCCATCGCCATGCCATGATCCGTTTCAGTACGCTTGTCGGTGACCTGACATCTGCCTGGATTATTACCGGAGATAAGAAATATGCAGTACAGGCTCTGAAACATATCCATGCCTGGTTTATCGATCCGGAAACACGGATGAACCCCAATCTTCAATATGCGCAAGCAATAAAAGGGATAGCGACAGGGCGGGGGATAGGTATTATCGATACAATTCATTTGCTAGAAGTCGTTCAATCGTTGATCCTGCTGGAAGAAGCGAACTTACTCTCTGAAGAAGACTTAACAGGGACGAAAAAATGGTTTGCAGACTATCTCCACTGGTTGACAAACCATCCTTACGGCCTGGATGAAATGAATGCTAAAAACAATCACGGGACTTGCTGGGTAATGCAGGTGGCCCAGTTTGCGAAGTATACAGGCAATAAGGAGCTGACGGACTTCTGCCGTGACCGTTATCAGACAATCCTGTTGCCCGGACAGATGGATGCTGATGGCAGTTTTCCGCTGGAGTTAAACCGTACCAAGCCTTATGGCTATTCCTTGTTTAACCTCGACGCAATGGCGACAATTTGCCATATCCTTTCCGATGATACTCACAACCTATGGCAATATACAACCGGTGATGGACGGAATATGCAGAAAGGAGTAGCCTGGCTATTCCCTTATATAAAGGATAAGTCTGCCTGGCCTTTTGAAGAAGATGTAATGTATTGGGAGCAATGGCCTGTAGCACAACCCGCTTTACTATTCAGCGCTTATGATACACCGAACGAAGAATATGTATCGGTTTGGTCTGCATTGGAACACTATCCGGAAAATGACGAAGTGATACGCAATCTTCCTATTCGCCATCCTCTTTTATGGTTGTAAAGACATAAGAAAAATAATTAGTTTACTTTATAGTTGATGAACATGAAATTCAAAACACCTCTCTTACTTTTATTAGCCGCTCTTGCGTCCTGTGGATCGGATAAGAGCGATTTAGTACGTGATAACTTTACATTTGCAGGAACACAACTGAAGCAGGCTTTTGTTGAAATGGATTTAGTCCGTTCTTCCGAACTGCCGGAAAAACAAGCATTACGTGACAAGCTGAATCAGGGGCCATTGGCGAGCCCGCGAAATATAGAGTCTGACGGAACGCTGCACATGGTAGTCTCACGCGACTGGACAAGCGGATTCTTTCCCGGCGAACTTTGGTATATGTACGAATACACCGGAGATGATTTCTGGAAAGACAAAGCACGTCAGCAGACGGCACTGATTGAACGCGAAAAACTGAATGGCGGTACGCATGATATGGGTTTCAAAGTCTATTGTTCTTTTGGAAACGGTTACCGCCTGACCGGAGATGCTAACTACAAAGAAGTCTTACTGCAATCGGCCTATACACTGACTACCCGCTACAAAGAAAAAATAGGAGCTATCCGTTCCTGGGATCATAGCCGTGATAAATGGGAGTGCCCCGTTATCATCGACAACATGATGAATCTGGAGTTGCTTTTCTGGGCATTCAGAGCCAGCGGCGATTCTTTATTTTATAATGTAGCCGTTAACCACGCCCGTACAACTATGAAAAATCATTACCGTGACGATTATAGCTCTTATCATGTGGTGGATTATGACACTATAACCGGAGCTGTAATAAACAGGCATACCCATCAGGGATATGCACACGAATCAGCCTGGTCGCGCGGACAAGCATGGGGACTTTATGGCTATACGATGTGTTACCGGGAAACCGGCTTACCGGAGTTTCTTGAACAGGCCGGGCATATCGCCGATTATATCTTTTCCAGTCCGACTTTACCGAAAGATTTAATTCCTTATTGGGACTTTAACGCGCCCGGAATACCGGACGAACCCCGCGATGCTTCTGCTGCAACCGTTACGGCTTCTGCCTTGTACGAATTAAGCATGTACGTTCCGGAGAAACAGCATGATTACGTATCGAAAGCAAATACAATACTGAATAACCTGTCGAAGAACTACCGTACGACAGCAGGCAAAGACAGAGGCTTTTTGTTGCTGCACAGTACAGGATCGAAAATGCACAATGTAGAAGTCGACGTCCCTATTGTATATGCCGATTATTATTATCTGGAAGCCTTACTCCGGAAACAGAAACTGGAGAAAGAGGGTACAGCCATATTATGAATATATAAATATTAAATAGATCGCTGTTTAATAAACTAATATAAAACGAATAGATAATGAAAAACATTTTCTTCTCTTGCCTTTTCCTGCTCTGTTGCTTTTCAATTGCAGGGAAGGTGCCATCGAAACAAAGAATAAGATTAACAGACAATTGGGAATACCTGAAAGGGGATCTGGGCGGAATCTGGGAAGCAGTGCGCCCCTTCTCACCGGGAAATCCCGAAACGGTTCCTATCTGGCAGAAAGTTACGCTACCGCATTGCTTCAATGCTGAAGATGCAGTCGACCCCGATCTCAATTATTACCAGGGGCCGGGATGGTACAAGACCGGGCTGTCGATTGACAATCCTTATCCTGACGGCCGCATTGTCCTTGATTTCGAAGGAGCAGGACAGAAGACGGACGTTTATGTCTACACCACTCTTGTCGGCCGGCATGTCGGCGGATATGATGAATGGAGCGTGGATATAACGGAAGCAGTAGATTCCTTCCTTAAAAATGATAAACTGGTAAAACGTTTCGGAGGAAAAGTCCCTTTATCCATCCGTTGCGATAACTCGCGCGACCTGGAAATGATACCATCCGACCTTTCGGACTTCAATCTTTACGGCGGCCTTTACCGTTATCTGAATCTGGTTTATCTACCGAAAGCTTCTTTCAAACAGATCCGTCTGGAACCGGAACTTTCTGCTGACAGGAAAGAAGGAATATTGAAGGTAAAAACAACTTTTTATAACCCCGAAGATGTAAAGGAAGCAGATGTAACAGTCTCTGTCTATGACAATAACCGCAAACAACTATTCACACAGACAATAACCGGTATATTACCTTTAGGCGACCAGTTCCTGACCGAAGTAAAGGTAAAGAACCCGGCCTTATGGCATGTCGACAATCCCGCTTTATACACTTGCGAACTGACAATCAACGCCGCCGGACAATCTCTGTCCGCAGAAGAACATTTCGGCTTCCGCCAGGCGGAATTTAAAGAGAAAGGCCCTTTCTTCCTGAATGGCAAACGCCTTTTGCTTCGCGGAACACACCGCCATGAAGACCATGCCGGAGTTGCCCAGGCAATGACCGAAGATATGATGCGCACTGAAATGCAAATGATGAAAGACATGGGTGTCAATTTCATCCGTCTCGGCCATTACCAGCAATCGGAAATCATCCTTCGGCTTTGTGACGAATTAGGTATCCTTGTCTGGGAAGAAATACCCTGGTGCCGTGGTGGTTTAGGGGGTGAGATATACAAAGAACAGGCACGCCGTATGCTGACCAATATGATCGGCCAGCATCACAATCACCCGTCAGTAATCATCTGGGGACTTGGCAACGAAAACGACTGGCCCAACGATTTCAGTACCTTCGACAAAGGGGCTATCCGTGCCTTTATGAAGGAACTGCATGACTTGGCCCATCAACTGGATGATACCCGCATGACGGCTATCCGGCGCTGTGAGTTTTGCAGCGATATAGTAGATGTATATTCCCCGTCCATTTGGGCAGGATGGTATCGTGGAGTCTTTACCGATTATAAAAACGTCTCGGAGCAGGAAATGCAAAAGGTAAAACGTTTCCTGCATGTAGAATGGGGGGGGGACAGCCATGCCCGTCGTCACTCGGAAAATGTATTCGCTAATCTGAAAGGACTGGAATCCGGCCAGGGAGCCGATGAACGTGCCGGCGACGCTTCCTTATACGGAGGAACCGCCCGTGTCTCGAAAGATGGCGACTGGTCGGAAAGCTATATCGTCCGCCTGATCGACTGGCATTTGAAGGAACAGGAAACAATGCCCTGGCTGACAGGCACTGCCTATTGGCCGTTCAAGGACTTCTCAACTCCCGTACGTCCCGAAAATCCGGTTCCTTATGTCAACCAGAAAGGCGTGATTGAACGTGATTTCACACCGAAGGAAAGCTATTATGTTTTCCAGTCCTACTGGACAACCGAGCCGATGGTTCATATCTACGGCCATAGTTGGCCGGTGCGTTGGGGAAACAAAGGCGACCGGAAAGAGGTGCTGGTTTACTCCAACTGTGATGAAGTCGAACTATTCGTCAACGGCATCAGCCAGGGCGTAAAAAAACGTAACAGCCAGGATTATCCGGCAGCCGGACTGCGTTGGAACTGTGTCTATCAAGAAGGAAGGAATGAAATCCGTGCTGTCGCTAAAAAAGGAAAAACAGAAATAGCAGATACGATCATCCAGGAGTACCAATCTGAAAAGTGGGGTGAGGAAGCATCTATGTCGTTGTCGGTTGTTTCACGTGAAGGCGATACTGTTTTATTGGAAGCCCAACTTTTCGACAAAAATAATATTCGCTGCCTTGATTCAAAGAAGTATGTCGAGTTTGAAATTATAGGAAATGGTTCATTGATACAGAATCAGGGGACTTCAACCGGAAGTAGAAAGCTTCAAACCTACAACGGAAGGGCTCGCATTAAGGTAAATCTTAAAAAAGAGAAGAATATTGTCGCTGTCAAGTCGAGTGGACTGCCTACCACATTCCTTGAAGTCGAATAATTCCTTATTTTTCTACTATAATCCGTCTTTTTTTAGGATAAAAACAGTTGCAAATATCCTTCGTAGACGGATTATAGTAGAAAACAAAAGAGAAAACTACGGCCGTAGATCGTTTTTATTAGTAATAACTGCTTATTAATGATGTCGAATCAGTTTTACAAAGTCTTTAATCGATGCAAACAACTATATACCGTAGTTTATGTTAATAAAAATACGTTATTACATACAAAAACCACGATTATTCGCATTGATAATTGTTTTCTACTCCCATCGTACGTCTATTTTATCAATAAATAGCATATTTTATTTGCGAAATAGATATATTTGTCTATTTTTATCTCCCAGTTAATGATAAAATATAACTTTAATCTAATAAAAATACTACTATGCAATCATTCTACGACCGTATTCAAGACATCGCAACATATTATAATATTAAACCTTCAGTAATATTAAGATGTAGCCATATTCCTTATAGCACCTATCACTCTCTGAGTTATCGCGGTGCATGCCCAAGTATTGAAACAGTACAAAAGATTATAAATTGTTATCCGGAAGTCAGCTTCGAATGGCTCGCTGTCGGTAAAGGAAATATGCTTATTCCAAAAAATACCACTCCGGATGATGAAGATAGTCCGAAAATCATCGCATTGAAACGGAAAGTTGAAATACTTAGCGACCGTTTGATCGATAAAGAGCGATATATACTAAAGCTCGAATTAGAGCTTGCCACCTGCAAAGAAAACGAATAATACTCCTGATATGAGATATCTATTTACACTTGCTATTATATGCTTTTCCTTCATTTTACAGGCTGAAAAGACAAGATATCCCTATATCTTTAATTCAGATTTAAACGAAGGTATTTCACAGCTGTCTGTCATGGATATTTTCCAGGATTCAAAAGGCTATTTATGGTTTGCCACCAAGAACGGATTAAACCGTTTTAACGGGAAAGAATACATAATCTACCGCCGTGAAGATGGAAACGAGCAGAGCTTATCCAATAACTCTATCACTTCGATAGCTGAAGACCGGAATGGAAACCTATGGATAGGAACAGGCAATGGATTAAACCGTATAGACTTGAACACGAACCGGATAAAACGTTACAGCGTCGAGATAAACGGATCGATAACAAACAGTATTGCAGCGATATATACGGATCATTCCGGCCATCTCTGGATTGGAACCTGGAATGGCTTAAGCCGTTACAACAGTGATAACGACTCTTTTGAATCCTTTTCCCTGGACGGAGAACTGGATAACACAGCAGTGGCAACTATATTTGAAGACAGCACCGGTAAGTTCTGGATAGGGACAAGAAACAAAGGAGTCTTTCTATGTGACAACCAGATGAATCTTATCAGCCATTTTTCGACCGAAACGAAAAACATGCGCATAAACAATAACGATATCACCTCTATTTATGAAGATGCAAAGAAACAGATATGGATCGGCAGCAAATATGGACTTAACAAGGTAGACCTGCGCAATAATGAAATCCTAGCCTTTACGAGTGAAAACAGCAAGCTCGCCAATAACTCTGTCCGTTGCCTGATCGAATGGCAAAACAAACTTCTGATCGGTACTTTCGATGGTATATATTCTTTAGATCCGACGACCGAACGGATCGTGAAAATGGCCGGATACGATGACATAAATAAATCATTGAGCCATTATTCTGTCTATGCCTTTTGTGTAGACCGGGACGAAACATTATGGGTCGGTACGTTTGCCGGCGGTGTGAACTCCCTGAACAAATTTCCCAGCCGCTTTGTCTTCCATAAGCCGGAAGAGGAACTGAACATCAGAACCGGTATTTACGGCGCCATAACCTACGAATCCCCATCGAAACTCTGGATCGCAACAGAAGGATACGGATTGTTGAGCTATAATTATCAGACGGATGAGTCGCATTATTATCTGGTAGACCCTTCTTCCCGTTTTGCCTTTAACACAAACATTATCAAATCAGTTTTCTATGAAGACGGAACCGTCTGGTGTGGAACCACAAAAGGGGAAATTTACAAGTTCGACATCAAGACCGGTAAATTCTCCCTTTATCACAGATATCCGGTTGAGTACTCGATCTACTCCATCATCCGCGACCATAAAGGCATTTTGTGGGTAGGCGGCGCATCGACCGAATACGGATTGACTTGTTTCGTAGATGACAAGCTCGTTAAGCCATTAACCAACAATGTAGATGAACCGTTCTACATCTCGAATATCCGTTGTATGTTGGAGAATGAAGACGGCACGCTTTTATTAGGCAGTACCGTAGATGGATTGCTTCACCTCGACACGAATAAAAAGCAATTGACAAAATATACGAATGAAGCCTCTGTAGAAAAGTACAGGATCCCGAACAATTATATTTCAGCCATCACCCGCACGGAATCAGGAGACATATGGGTTTCAACTTACGGCGGCGGTCTCTTTCAGTTTGATCCCTCGCAAGGAATCCGGCGCGTCATGACGGCTAAAGAAGGCTTGCTGGATAATAACATCTGCTCCCTGGTAGAAAGCAGCGACCGGAAACTATGGATGAGTACTGTCAATGGATTGACGATGTTTGATCCTGCCGGCAACGAAGTACGTAACTACCACCGCCATAACGGGATCGACATCCGCGAATTTACCTTACACAGCGGAATCGCTTTGCCGGATGGAAACCTCTACTTTGCCGGAAGTAACGGTTTCGTGACATTCCAGGTAGAGGCGATGGATAAGAATGAAAATATCCCGGCAGTGGTGCTCGAACAGCTATCCGTTAATAATCAGCCGGTAATGGTCGGCGACGAATCCGCCATTCTGGATAAGACGCTGGACGGCATGGAAACGATCCGGCTCCATTACAACGAAAATAACTTTTCAATCACCTATCAAGCTTTGAATTATATCTATTCGACCCAAAACCAATACGCTTATAAGCTCGAAGGATATGATACCGGCTGGAACTATGTTGGCGAACGTAATTCCGCATTTTATACCAACCTGAGCCCCGGCAAATATGTATTCCGTGTGAAAGCTTCTAATAATGACGATGTGTGGAACGAAACAGGACGTTCGCTCGTAATCATCGTGCAGCCGCCTTTGTGGAGAACCTGGTATGCTTACCTGTTCTATGTCATCGTTTTTGCCGCCATTATCTACGGAATCCTCTATTATGTGAGTATCAAACGCAACCTGGAAGCCGGTTTGAAATTAAAGCAACTGGAGAAACAGAAGCAGGAAGAATTTCACCAGGCAAAGATACGCTTGTTTACCAACTTCTCCCATGAATTACGTACGCCTTTGATGTTGATTATCACCCCGTTTGAGGAATTAGTCAAACGGATAGACATACCGGTGGAATTGCATGACAAACTGTCCATCATCTATAAGAATGCACAAAAACTGCTGCTGCTGGTCAATCAGTTGATGGATCTGCATAAAAATCAGGCGGGCAGCATGGATCTGAAGGTGAGCGAAGGGGACATCTGTGAATATATAAAGGAAATATATTATGCCTTTAACCAGATTGCCTTGACGAATGAAGTCAAATTCACCTTGAACTGTACCCCTAAAACGATCGATGCCTGGTTTGACAAGTCCCTTTTGGAGAAAGTCGTCTTCAACCTGCT